>Ga0164242_10006467_pt1 | contig 12881 bp, 15 predicted proteins | sample OricomgcompostMG_FD_108783 | JGI IMG/M metagenome (GOLD analysis project Ga0164242, IMG submission 108783) | Miracle-Growth compost microbial communities from Emeryville, California, USA - Original compost - Miracle growth compost (MG) ... | reverse complement strand
TCAATCCGGCTGGCGACTGGCAAATCGGTGGATTTGATGCTGATGCCGGACTGACTGGCCGCAAGCTAATCGTTGACAACTACGGCCCGCGCATCCCAATAGGTGGCGGGGCTTTTAGTGGCAAAGACGCTTCAAAAGTCGACCGCTCAGCTGCATACGCGGCACGCAAAATTGCCGTAGACTATTTAAAACAACGTGAAGCAAAGGAAGTCTTTGTATATCTTGCCTATGCTATCGGCCACGACCAACCGCTAGAAAGTACCGTAAAAATCGACGGGAAGGAAGAAGTCGTGCAAGGTTATGACCTGAGCCCGCGTGGTATCGCGAAACTACTCGATCTGCACCGACCTATCTATGAGAAAACTGCCGAGTACGGTCATTTTGGCCACCCAGACTTTAGCTGGGAAAAGTAGGTAATTAGTTTATTGCCAAGCGGCCAAAATAACTGAATTGATCGCCATGACGACCAGGAAGAAACTGCTGTTCACCCACCAGAGTTTCCAACTTTGGCGCATGTAGAACGTATTGCCAACGGTTGTCGCTGCGGTGAAGCCGAGCCACAGTACGACACCGGCGACGAGACCATTTGTCAGTGGGTGGGTGCCTTCCGTGACATGAAGTGAATTGAGAATCACGGCGAGGACCACCGCCTGGACAAGCGACGCCACGGCAACATATACGATCGCACGGTTTGCCTCGTCTTTTGGCATCTTCATGAGGTCATGGCCGCTCAACTTTGACCACTTCTTGCCAAATCCGGACGGTGAATACCAAAATGCTCCAACCGCGACATTGATAACAAACGTTACGAGTACTGCCCAAAAGTTGATTCCGCTAAGATCGAGCATAGCTAGCTACCTCCCTACAATGGTAATGTTACCGCTATTATCGGCTTTTGACCGCCCGCCGTCAACAGACCTTTGACAAAATGCTTATGGAAGAGTATCGTCGGAGTAGTAAGTAATTCTCAAAAAGAAACACTACACCAGACTCGGGGTACATTCCGATAAACAATTGAGGAAAGGGCCGACGAGCGACAACATTCCTTGCAAGGAGGTGAAAATACCGGCTGATCACCGGTATTTTTTATTGGGAAGATAATACATGCTATTTGTCAGAGTACTTTTCCAGCACACCGTGCGTTGCCTTGATCATAAAGACGGTATTGAGCAGGCTAGCGACCACCAAGACGATGATAGTGCCACCAAGTGCCCAAACGGGCCAATCACTATGCTCAGCCAGTTCATACGTCTCCTTGATGGCAATCAGCAGCGCGCCGCCTGCCACGAATAGCCAGCCGCGTGCTTTGTTCATAAATGTGATGAGAGACTCTAAATCTTCCGGCTCGAGCAGACTTGCAAACTCACGCTTATACTGACGGTCGCTGCGCTGCTCGAGAAAGATCTTTACCGGCGGCAACAGCCACCACCAAGGTGATACATGCCGCGGCGTAGTAATTTTCTGCCTGATAAGATGCAAACGGTCGCGTTCGATCTCTTGCTCGTTGAGCTCGAGAGCCGCCTGCATGATCGGCCCCGCAAAGAGGAGCCACGCGCCAATAAAGCCACACCAGAGAATGATAGTTTCCATACCATGATTGTACCATTCATCTAACGATATTGATTACTCCGCTAAAGGGATTACAATAGAGGTATGAAGACCGCTCCAGTGACTATCAATTTCAGGACAACGCTCTATGTGCTCAAAGATTGGGTGATTCTACCCGTACCAAAAGACGAGAGTGCCAAGCTGCCCTCACGCGGACAAATTAGTGTGACGGGAACAATCAATGGCTATGAATTCAAGACAGTGCTCGAACCAGACGGACGCTGGAGCCACTGGGTCCACGTGACCGACCAGATGCAAAAAGCCGCACATGTAAAATCAGGCGATATAGTGGAGGTAACACTGACGACAAACACTATATGGCCGGAGCCAGTCGTACCAAAAGACATCACCGATGCACTGAAAGTTGCTCCGCAAAAAGTAAAAGACAAGTGGAAGGACATTACGCCAATGGCACGCTGGGAATGGATCCGCTGGGTGAATGCAACCTTAAGCCAGGAAACGCACGACATCCGCATCGAGAAGACTATTTCAAAGCTCAATGGCAAACACCGCCGTCCTTGCTGCTTCAACCTGGCCGCCTGCACCGAGCCGTACCTGATGAAAAGCGGACGGCTCATGGAACCTGCAGACGTAAAGAGTTAGCCAGCTGTCACCTCTCTCGAAATAGGAGTATAATAGTAGGTAGAGAAATCGTTAAGCGAAAGGAGGCAACTATGCCATACGCATCAATTAACGAACTTCCCGAAAGTGTGAAGCATGTATTGCCAAAGCACGCTCAGGATATCTATAAAGAGGCGTTTAATAGCGGCTATCAAGAATACGCCGATCCGTCTCAGCGGCGCGGCAAAGAGGACCGCGAGCAGACTGCCCACAAGGTTGCGTGGTCTGCCGTCAAAAAAGCCGGCTACGAAAAAGGTAACGACGACAAGTGGCATAAATCATAAAGGAGGTAGTATATGGCCAGCCAATATGACATGCAAGATCCGAGAAAGCAATATCCAAAAATGGATATCCCCCCGCAAAAACAAACAGAACCTGGCCTCGACAGCAAGCTACAGCCCGCAGCCGATCATGGCACGGATAGCTACGTGGGCAGCGGACGATTAAAAGGTCGTAAAGCACTGATTACCGGCGGGGATAGCGGCATCGGACGCGCAGTAGCCATCGCGTTTTCCCGCGAAGGAGCAGATGTCGCGATCAGCCATTTGCCGGCTGAAAAATCGGATGCGGATGAGGTTGTTGCGGCAATTGAAGCCGACGGCGGCAAGATCTATGCCTTTGCAGGTGACTTGACCGACGAGCAATTCGCAAGAAAGCTGCCGGCGCAGGCAGCAAAAGCCCTGGGCGGTCTCGATATCGTGGTCAATAATGCCGGCAAGCAAGTCTACAACGACGATATCACCACGCTGCCGACAAAACAGCTCGTTGATACTTTTACCGTAAATATCTTTGCAATGATCTGGATTACACAGGAAGCGCTGGCATACTTGCCCGTTGGTGCATCGATCATCAATACGACATCAATCCAGGCAACGCAACCCTCGCCAGGACTCATTGATTATGCCGCGACAAAGGCCGCTATCTTAAACTTTACGCGCGGACTTGCGCAACAACTTACACCGAAAGGGATACGAGTAAATGCCGTTGCCCCAGGACCGGTCTGGACACCGCTGCAACCAAGCCATGGCCAGTCAGAAGAAAAACTAGTCAAGTTCGGGGAAAGTACGCCTCTCGGCCGCGCCGGGCAACCAGCCGAGCTCGCCGCTGCCTACGTCTTCTTAGCGAGCCAAGAGTCGAGCTTTATATCGGGAGAGACTATCGGAGTAACAGGAGGATCGCTCCGCTAGTAGCTCGTATCTATCCGTCATTATCTGATACTATAGAGTACGTGCAATTATCAGACTTTCACTATGCTATTCCCGAGAAGCTAATCGCCGACAAGCCGCCTGCCGTACGTGGCGAGGCCCGCTTGCTTGTTTTAGACCGCAAAACGGGTGAGACTGCCGATCGTACCTACGCCGACTGCGTGGACTATCTTACTCCTGGTGATGTCGTGGTTATTAACGACACGAAAGTCATAAAAGCCAGGCTGATGACACGCAAAGCTTCAAATGATACTGAGCGGGAACTTATTTTAGTCGAAAAACACGGAAAAACCGACGACTGGCACACCCACAAAGTCATCTATCGGCGGCGTCTTAGCGTAGGTGATATTCTCGACGTCGGTCACTATAAGCTAGAAGTTGTAGAGATTCTCGGCGGCGGCCTTGCGCTGATCAAAAGCGATCGGGACTTGCTCGAGACCGCCGATGAGTTCGGCTCGGTTCCCCTGCCCCCATACATGAAACGCGAGGCAACGAAAGCTGACGTCGAACGCTACCAAACAATTTTCGCTACTGAAGCAGGGTCGGTTGCCGCGCCAACGGCCAGCCTCAACATGACGGAAGCTATCATCAAAAAACTCAAGAAAAAAGGCGTCATCGTCGTCAATGCTACACTGCACGTCGGACTCGGTACGTTTCTGCCAATCCGCGTCGATGATGTCACCAAGCATCACATGCATAAAGAGTATTTTGAAGTCCCAAAAGCAACCATTGAAGCTATCCAGACGGCGAAGAAGTCTGGCAATCGTGTCGTCGCACTCGGCACGACCGTCACGCGTACACTCGAATATGCCCATCAGGCAATCCTCCACGAAACACCACACGACTTGAGCGGCGAAGCTGATATTTTCATGTATCCTGGCTACGAGTTCAAAACGATCGACGGCCTGCTAACGAACTTTCATATGCCCGAAAGTACCGTCCTCATGCTCACTGCCGCATTTGCGGGCTGGGACAAGCTAAAACCCGCCTACGAGCATGCCGTACAGGAAAGATACAAATTCTTTAGCTACGGCGATTCAATGTTGATACTATAGATACAGATGAAAAAAGCTCTTCGATTCGATATTACTCACAAGCTGCCTGGCACATTGGCGCGCGCCGGCGTGATTCACACGCCTCATGGTGATATCCAGACACCCGCATTTATCGTCGGTGGGACGAAAGCAACCGTCAAGACACTCACCGTAGAACAGGTGAAAGCGCTCGGCGGACAATCAATCCTGGCAAATACCTATCATCTCATGCTGCGGCCTGGCGCGGATATCGTCGGTCGGGCTGGAGGCCTGGGAAAATTCATGAACTACGACGGTCCGACGTTTACCGATAGCGGTGGCTTCCAGGTATTTAGTCTTGGCGTGGCATTCGGCAAAGGCATCGACGCGGTGGCACATACCGAAAAAGGCGATGCGGCTCTCGCCAAAAAATCTGCCAATCAGCTGGTGAAAATTACTGAAAAAGGCGCGCATTTTCGTTCGCACTTGGATGGACAAAAGCTCCTGATGACACCAGAATCAAGCATGGAGCTGCAGCACAAAATCGGTGCTGATATCCATATGGCATTTGACGAATGCCCCGCTCCCCTCGCCGATCACGATTACCTCGTCGAAGCCGTCGACCGCACGCACGCTTGGGCCGAACGCTGCCTTACTCGTCACAATGAACTCAACGCTGAACACGAAGAGCGCAACCAACCGCTCCAAGCACTGTATGGCATCGTACAAGGCGCACGCAGTGAAGAACTCCGCAAGAAATCAGCGGGCTTTCTCGGTGGGCGTGATTTTGACGGGTATGGTATTGGCGGCGTCTTTGAGCCGGGTGAAATCAACAGCGTCGTGCGATGGATTAATGAAACCTTGCCCGAAAACAAACCGCGCCACTTGCTCGGCATGGGTGCGCAGCCTGCCGACCTTTTTCTCGGTATCGAGTATGGCGTCGACACATTTGACTGCGTCGCGCCGACACGCCAAGCGCGCAATGGTTCACTCTATACCTATGATGGCCGTATCAATATTCGCAACCAAAAGTTCATGAGCGACTTTACGCCAATTGACGAAGAGTGCGACTGCTACACGTGCCGAAATTACACAAAAGCATACATCAATCACTTGCACCGATCCGATGAAATGCTTGGATTGACGCTGGCTAGCATTCACAACGAGCGATTTGTCGTGAGTACAGTCGATCGCATCCGCCAGTCGATCATAGATGATACTTTCTTTGAATTTAAAAAAGAATTCCTCAGCCGGTATTACAAAGATAACCTACCAGCCGGCGTCTCACTCGAATAATCGCGGTGCTTCGTAGGTATCGATCTTTTCGCTTTTCTTGATGTACGCGATGATGCGCATCGTGAGCGGCGAAACGATAATCTCGACCGCTATTTTGATGAGGTAGACTGAAACGATCAACTGGACGAGCACGCCGAGCGGCATAGTGCCTAGAAACGCCAGGCAAGAAAATACCGTCGTATCAATCGCCGCACCGACGGCCGACGAACCGACAATACGCTGCCAGAGCCGTTTGCCCCTTGAGGCAATCTTCATGCGAGCGAGGATGTAGCCGTTCATCAATTCACCGATGAAGATCGCCGTGATACTGGCAAATACGATCCGCCACACTACTCCGAGGATGTCATTGTATGATCCCTGCAGCTTCCAGTCAGGTGTCGCCGGCAACATGCCAACGACCCAAAATGTTAGCGACACGATGAGCAGCATGACAACACCTTTAACCAGCAAGCTACGCATGCGACGAAAGCCATAGACTTCCGTGATGATATCGCCGATAATGTACGACAATGGAAATAGTATCGTGCCTGCATCGAAGACAACATTGCCAAACGATACGATCTTGACGCTCGCAATATTACTGACGATCAGCACCATAATAAACATCGCCGCGAGCCATTCGTACAATGGAAATCGGGTGACAAAAAGATGCTTCATAGATTTATATTACCGTACTGTGTACTTTACGGTGCTATTTTTGACATTGTAGCAAACCGGCGCGATCGTCTTACTGATGTCATTTTTCTTCACATAGCTACACTCTGGCAGACCGTAAAGCGTCCCGAAGTGGTTCGTCGGTGAGATAAAGTGCCACGAGCTACCGCTCCGAACGGCAAACATATGAGCAACCGTGCTGCCGCACCCGTAACCAAGTAGTACTTGCGAGACGTCTTTTGTAGCAGCGATAACTTGATATTGCGAAGCCTCCATGCCCGAGCAATCGTTGGCAGCTTTTTCCGTCAAAAACGCGCGAAGCGAATCAATTGCCGGAGTGCTGCGTTTGACTGCCTTGCCACTAGAAAAATCATACTCGATAGAGCCTAGCGAAATAGATGGTGCTACGTTTTCTGGCTCGCCATTGTAAAATAGCTTCACCATCAATACGCCGGCAATCATACCGAGCAGTGCCGCGAAAACCAGGAAGAAATTGTACGTCTTTATGCGATGAAGTAGTGGTTTTTTTGCTTGTCGCTTAGTGGATTTACTTGATCTCTTGTTCGCCACCATTATCACCTCCTGTTTGGCTTGTCTCATTCAGTATAGCACTTGCTTGCTCGATCGGACCGATCGTCTGCTCGAGTTTCTCACGCGAAATATCGATCACCGTACCCGGTGGCACGTCACCGCCAAGTAGCAACTTCGCGACGGTATTTTCGATCGATTTTTGGATCACGCGGCGCATCGGACGGGCACCAAGGCGTGGATCAAACCCTTTTTCGACGAGCAGTTCTTTGGCATCATCCGCGACGTTGACGCTGATATGTTGCAGCGCTAGAGTCTTGTTTACACCACCGATCATGAGATCGACGACTTTGACTAAGTTTTCTTTGGACAACGGTTGGAAGAGAACGATCTCGTCAAAGCGGTTGAGAAATTCTGGACGGAATTGGTTTGAACTGATCAACTCGTCGATAAATTGCTGCTCAAACTGCTCCATCTTGTGGCCCCGAGCAACATACTCACGGATTCGATCGGCACCAGCATTACTTGTCGCGATGACGATCGCATCACGAAATGACACTTCCCTACCATTGATATCACGCAAGATTCCTTCGTCGAGAAGCTGCAGCAGCGTGGTCAAAACCGCCGGATGAGCCTTTTCGATCTCATCCAGCAAAACAACCGAGAAAGGCTGTTTCATGACTTGTGCCGTCAAGCTTGTCGGGTCGTCTGCGCCATCGGCGATCAGACGGGAAACGTCGTCGCTGCGGACAAATTCGTTTAGATCCAGACGAATCATCCGGTCTTCGCCGTCAAAATAGACATCAGCTAGTGCCTTGGCAAGCTCGGTCTTTCCGACACCTGTCGGGCCAAGAAATAGGAATGTACCGATCGGCCTGTTTTCGTTGCGTACGCCTGCCCGCGCGCGGCGCAGCGCGTCACTGACGACACTCACGGCTCGCTCTTGGTCGATCATACGTTCGTGGATCAGGTTTTCCATATTGAGCAGTTTTTCGCGATCATCGGCCTCTGATGCAACACTCACTTTTATATTCATCGTCTGCTCGATTGCCTGCTGGACTGAATTCATCGTCACGAGACCATTTTCACTGTAGTTTGCCGCCGACTCGAGCAGTTTCAGTGCTTGACCTGGCATCGCAATATCATGCACGTACCGCTCACTCAGCCGATACGCCTCGGCCAAGCTCTGGTACATATAGGTGACATGCCTCTGAAACTCAGTCATGATCAACTGATCCTGCATAACTGCCATTGTCTCTTTTCGATTCGCGGGACCCGCCGAAATACGATTCAGCGTATTTGCTAGATTGGCATTGCGCGCAGAAATATGCAAGAACTGTTGCTCATCCATCGTCAGGATCATCCGCAAGCGTCCCGCTTCAAGGATCGGTAACAGTACATTTGAAAGGTCGACCGAGCCGACACCGTCTTCAAAAAACAGCTGCGCATTGTCGAGGCAGATGATGATATTTTTTGCCATGTAGGCCTCGCCCAGTACCTGGTCGATCAAGCCCTCGAGCTCTCCACGGCCAGGTGCTGCCGAGATAAGCGCACCCGCATCGAGGATAAATACCTGCCGAAACTTGAGCGAACTTGGCAATTTCGACGAAGCGTCGAGCAACTTCTCTGCAAAAGCATGAACGATCGTCGTCTTTCCGACACCGGTAGGACCGATCAGAGCAGTATTTTGACGCCCATCTGTCGAAAACGTCTCGAGCAACTGGTCGAGTGCGTCTTGATGTGCCTCGACGTCGACATTTAGCAGCCCGCCGTGAGCTATCTGCTCAGAGATATTCTGACCAAAACGCGTCAGCAGGGGGATGTACCCAAACGACCAGTCACGCGCGATCCCACCTGTGCGGTGCGGTTTTTTCTGCTCTTCGATCAGGTGATTGAGATGCTCTTGCCAGCGAATTCCCTCGATGAGATCATCAAATGCCAGATGTCCATGCGCAAGTAACCGCTCATAGCTCGGGAACTGCTGCAATACGGCAAGCACCAGGATGCCAGGTGTAATCACTTTCATATCTAAGCGCTCGCGCAAGGCCACGGCTGCTTTCAAGATAGCGTCCGTTGTCACCTGTTCGCCCGATACGACATCACTGAGCACATTTGCCGTTATGCCAAAGCGTGCCGCAAAAAACATAGCGCCATTTGTCTTAGCAATTGCATTCACAATATCGCCTGGCGCCGGCTTGGCGGGCAAAAGCCCAAGAACCTCGGCATCGAGCGTATCGACAATCGAATCTGTCTTACCGGTTGCGAGCCGCTTTAGTTCGCCGCTAAACCATACCAGCACGATACTAGGCAATGCTCCCAGCGATCCGATGAACCAGCCGATCGCATAGCTATCAAGTATCAGCAAAATGCCGAGCAGTACCAAAGCAACAGTAAGTACAGCCAGCATGACTCGCCAAAACTTGTCAATATGGCGTGCAAGCCGGGCTTTGGCTGCCCGGTGAGCATGGTAGTCAAATCCTATATCCATGTTGGTGTCCATCCTATCATGGCAAGCACGAGTCCGACGATCGGCAACAATGGTACAAACGCCCACAATAGCAGACTAACGCCGCTAATGAGCGCGACGACGGCTATCCACAGCAGCCCGGCAACTATCAGGCAGAGACGGATGACCGCACCGATACAGCGGGAAAACAACCGGTCGACAAACGCCTGCCATTTTACCGCCAAAGAGCCATTCACCCGCCCTGCGGATATTTGGCGAAAGGGGCTAAAAAGCGTCTCGAATAGTAGTCCGATCGAGAAAAAGTCCATAGTGCTCGCCAGGCGCTCACGCACCGTTAGCGCGTATCGCTTCCAGCCGGCACCATACCACCACGAGAGTAAGCCCACGATAAACATAACTATATTGTACCCCATTTAAGCCGATAAGGTGAGGTATAATAAGTGTAATGACCAAACCATATGTTACTCTTATGGGGAAAACCGTAAAGTATATTGCCGCTCTGCGTGGTGGCGGCTCGGCACTACCTGGACTATTTGTCGAAAAGATCGACCCTGCTTTCATCTCGCGTACCCTTGCCTCGCTCCCTGAAGGCGTGGTAGTGATCAGTGGAACCAACGGCAAGACTACCACGACAAAGATGGTCGTAGAACTGCTCGAAAGCCAAGGACTAAAGGTATTTACCAACCGAACCGGCAGCAACTTCACACGCGGCGTCGCCGCAGCACTGCTCGGGGAAGTCGATATGAAAGGCAGGCTCGACGCTGATATCGCCGTTCTCGAACTCGACGAGGCTCATGCGGTGCATTTCGTAAAGACAATCGCGCCTCGCTACAGCTTGCTGCTCAATGTCATGCGTGACCAGCTGGACCGTTTCGGTGAAATCGATACGACCGCCAAGCTGCTCCAGATCGTCGCAAAGGCGACCACAGAGAAAGTCGTCATTAATCGCGAGGATCCTCGTCTTCTCAAGTTAGGTCAATCACTGCCAGAAAGTAAGGTTATCTATTTTGGGCTCGGCCAAAAGGCCCGAACTGAATTCCCTGCCGATGATGATATGCGCACAGGCACCGCCCTATCGAACGCAGCGCACCGACCACAAGCACTCAGTATACTTGAAGCGCTCAACGGACAGACTGGGGAGTTTAGCCTGGGTAACCGCAAACTAACTGCCAAGCTAAAACTAGAGGGGATCTACAACGTTTTCAACGCAGCAGCGGCACTTGGGCTTGTTGCCACTATCGTTAAGGACATTGATTTTGACACGCTAAAAACAGCGCTCACCGAGGTCACGCCGGCTTTCGGGCGCGGCGAGAGTGTCACGATCGACGGCCAACCTGTTGAGCTGGTACTGGTGAAAAATCCAGCTGGGTTCCGTCTCGGTCTCAGATCATTTCCTCCCGAAGGCTACGCAACGATGATCGCCATCAATGATAACTATGCCGATGGCCGTGATATGAGCTGGCTATGGGATGTTGATTTTGACAGCCTGAGGCCGAGCGGTGTTGCCTACCTGAGCGGCATGCGTGCCTACGATATGGCGCTGAGGCTGCAATACGAAGAGGTAGAGATCACGAATATACGTACCGACCTCAAGCAAAGCTTGCACAATTTCATCAAGGAAAACACTGGGCCAAAACGCATCTACTGCACCTATACCGCGATGCTCGCGCTGAGGAAAGAGCTAGGAAAGATGACTACTATGGAGAAAGTCTCATGAAAAAAGAACTCACCATCCTGCAGCTCTATCCGCGCGACATGAATATCTACGGCGACTGGGGAAACACCCTGGTACTCAAACGGCGCGCGCAGTGGCACGGCTATAGTGTCACGCTGCTCGATTACAATCCCGGCGATACGTTTCCCGAAACAGTCGATATCATCATCGGCGGCGGCGGGCAAGATTCTGGACAGGACAAGATCAAGGATGATTTGCAAAAAATCGCTCCAAAATTGCACCAACTTGCCGACGCTAATACACCAATGCTTATGATCTGTGGCCTTTATCAGATGTTTGGCACGTTCTTCAAGACAAAAGATGGTGAAATAATCCCAGGCATTGGTATCTTCGATACAGAGACCCACGGTGGACCCGAACGACTGATTGGCAATATCGTCACGCGTTCAGAACTATTCGGAGATATAGTGGGCTATGAAAATCACAGCGGGCTAACTTACCTCTCGGGTGAGACTGTGCCGCTAGCCAAGGTTATTCGCGGCGGGGGTAATAACGGCCAAGATGAATCCGAGGGCGCGCGCTACAAAAATGTCATCGGCTCCTACCTGCACGGCTCACTCCTGCCTAAAAATCCTCGTATTGCTGATTGGCTTATCGAGCAAGCAGCCACTAATAAATACGGTGAGTTTGAACCAATGGTTATCGACGATGCCTTTGCCGACAAAGCACGTGAAATCGCTCTGAAGCGACCGCGTTAACTCCGATTGATTAACCAACCTCTTGTATGGTACTTTATGGTTATGGTTACACGTATTCGTGGTTTCACTATCGTTGAGTTACTCGTTGTGATTGTTGTGATAACAATCCTCGCTTCGATAACAATGATTTCGTATACAGGTATGCAGCAGAAAGCCAAGACGAATTCTGGCGCGACGTTGGCGCAAGACGTAGCCTCAAAACTGCAAGTCTTTCGAACAACCAATGGCGTTTGGCCGACGTATTGTCAGTTCACAACAAACACGACTGATGGAAGTGGCACAACACCATGTACGGCGGGATCGACATCGGCAGGCGACGATGCAAAACTCGATGATACTTCGGTGGTAGTGTCCGCATCGAGCAGTGCCGGCGCTGGATATAGCGCGACCATAGCAAACAATAACACCGTTATCGGCTACTATCTGTGCAATGCAACAACCGGTGTTGACTTGTTTTATGTCGATTATGAAAATAACTCTGCATTTATCACGCAAAAGGTTGGCACGGGCTGCTAGCTAGCCTGGAGTCTTTTTAATTCTCCGATTACCTGTTCGCCATGACCAAGTGGCGTAACGCGTCCGTATACTTTACGCACGCTACCTTCTGGATCGATCAGGAACGTCTTACGCAAGACGCCTTCCTTGCCGAACATTTTCTTGCCCCAAGCGCCATACGCATCCATGACTATATGTTCCGGATCGGTAGCCAGCGTAAAGTTGAGGCTGTATTTCGTCTTAAACTTCTCGTGAGAAGCCGGATCGTCACGACTCACGCCAAGCACATCGGCACCGAGTGCTACTAATTCGTCGCGGGCATCGCGAATACTGCATGCTTCTGTCGTACAGCCAGGAGTATCGTCTTTTGGATAGAAGTAAAGTACTAGCCATTTCCCCTTGTAATCAGCAAGGTTATGCGTCTTGCCATCAACTCCTGCGAGTGAAAAATCCGGTGCTTTGTAGGGTACTTCTTTCATATATCTATTGTACCACTAGAAATCTAGCGGCATTTCGGCTATAATCTCTGAAGGTAACACTTCTATCGGGGTGTGGCGCAGT
>Ga0164242_10006466_pt1 | contig 12881 bp, 10 predicted proteins | sample OricomgcompostMG_FD_108783 | JGI IMG/M metagenome (GOLD analysis project Ga0164242, IMG submission 108783) | Miracle-Growth compost microbial communities from Emeryville, California, USA - Original compost - Miracle growth compost (MG) ... | reverse complement strand
GGGGGGAGATGGTCTGCCACCGCCCACCACCTCATTAGTCACTTTCCACTTTCCTAATCTTGCACAGTGTATCTGTACGGATAGAGTATCCGTAATAATATTTTTCTCCAAAGAGGGCGGACGAGGCCACACTCGCTACTACTCACTTACCCACACGGGCCACACACACCACAACTTACCCACACCACTCACTCACTCACTTTGACTCCCCTTCTCCAACGTTGTGGAAGCTTTCCCAATCCGACGTCAACCTTCTTTTTCTTCCTCCCGAGTGCCTGGAAACTTCTACATCCGCCCGCCCTCTTACCTGGGCTGTGCCAACTGTACTAGCTACCTTTTTCCCTACTTGCTCATCGGAGAAACATGGGCCTGTGATGCATTCGAGCTGCAGCAGATCCTCACTCGGCCGCTTCCCGTTATCATGTTGCGCATACCAGAAGCTGCCGCGATTTGTTGATGCACCCAGCTACGCCGACGCCGTCGGACCTAGGGCGACGGGGTGAGAGCGAAACCCAGCGAGGAAGCCCGCCCCCCCAATAACCCCCCCATCCCCGCGCGCCGGTAGGCTTTTGCCCTTATGCAGAGCTGACTTTGGACTCCATGAGCTGAGTTCCGAGCGACCGCTGAAGGGGGTTTTTAAAAATTAAAAAGGAAAAAAAAAAAAAAGAGTTGGTCGCAAGTCCCGCATCGGACGCCCGCCTCCGTGTGTCAGTCAACCTGAGCCCTTTTCCTGCACACGCACTCCCCATAAACCCACCACACCGTACCGCCCCCCTCTCCCCACCTCTTCCCCTTCTCCGTCCGAGCAAATCCCCCCGACGTCGCCGCCGCTGCCGCCGCCGTTCCGCCATGGCGGCCGAGAACATTGGGATGGCGGCCACACAACGCCCGGGACACGACAACCCGCCGGCGGCCCTCGTTCCGCGGTCTCCGTGTGACCCGCCCGACCTGGACTCCACCGTCCGCCAGTTGCTGGACCAGCAGGCCGAGATCAAGGCCAAGCTAGCCGCCCTGCTGCCTCGGAAGTATGGCCCCGACATCAAGGCCGAGCTGGACATGCTGCGCCATAAGCTCCAGGTCCTGGAAGCATACGCCAACGACAATCGTAAGCTAAGCTACCCTCTCATTATGTGTTATTTTAGTGTCATTTTGCGCCCGTTTTCTCGAGCCTGCCTTTGCCTGCCCAATATACCTATGCCTATTTACCCCCTCGGGGCCAGTTGTACCGCTTTTCATACCTGCCCCTCATATTCCTTCCAAAGTCGTATTATGAGAGGAGGTTGGGCCTGATCTTTTGTGTCGTGACTAGACCTCGCCGACAAGATCCCGCACTTGTCCGAGATTGAAGAGGCAAGGGCACTCCAATATCGATGTGAGTGCATTGAGAGCGCGTGTATGGAGCAAGGTAGGTTTGCACCCGCCCGCCACGATCCGTCTAGAATTGTCGTCTAAAATTACTCGCCTTGCCCCCGTCTCAGGCGTGGACCTTCACGACCCTAGATTCATCGATGTCCTAAGGAATTCTTTCCGAGAACACGCCCCGGACGGCTATGATGCCTGGCTTGACAAGAATCTCGCCTATTACGACCCCATCTTCCGCGATTGGCATTCGAGGGATAGCATGCCGTCCACCTCCCGCCCCCAGCGCTCGCACAAATGCTGGGATGACAGATGTATGCATTACATCTACGGCTATCCCCACCAAGATGCCCGAGACCTGCACGCCAGAGAGCATGTGGCTCCATCCAAGCGAGACTCGGGCCTTTCGGTTGGTGATACTCCCTCTCTGCTGTTCACCGGTCCGCCCAGCAGCAGCCGTGGTTACAGCGGCGATTACTCCAAGCAAACATCCCCGGTCTATCTACCTCGACCTGGCGCCGCCGCTTTCCAACTAGCACCGTTGTCGACTGGCGTCCAGTCCAAGGATCACCGAGACTCTCTGAGGTCCTACTCGTTCGTCTCCGAGTATCCCGGAGGCCCCAGGAGCTCTGTTGATTCCGAAGTCGATCCTTTGCTACCCCCGTTAAAACGCAGTCGTGTCGGGCAGTCCCGTCTTGAGTCTATCGAGGAGCTCAAGCTACTGAGGGACAGTGGCCCTTGTTTGCGGTGCAAGGTCTCGGACAAGAGCGTGAGGACGATTGTACGCTCTCCAATCCTAGACACCTGGCTGACGCTTCATAGTGCGACTCGAACGACCCTTGCTCCATTTGTCTTGATTGCAGCTCTCCAGAAGCCGAGTTTTGGAAATATATCGGCTGCCCTCGTGGGCCATTGACAAATCTTGCCGAGATCATGCTGCCAGGTACGCCCGCCCGGACTTGACTGCCTGCAGCATCCCGCTCTGTAATCCTAACCATGGTGTAGCCTCGATCTCTCCACGACAAACCCAGACGCCCATGACATCCCCACTGGCGGTGCGCCGCAATATGAATGAGTACCTAGAAAGGACATACCCCCTACACCCCGAGACCGCAAGAATGGTCAAAGGACACCTGGATTTCGACGACGGCTTCTGGTGGACCGAAGACCTTGCTAGCTTCCCCCCTGCAAATCCGACATTATCGTCCTTCCCCAGGGAACCCGTCGAAAGAACCCCCCCTGTTCTCAACGTCTTGGCCTCTAGCTGGAACATGACAACAAACTCGACTGCGTACAATTTTTGGCAACTATTGAGACTAAGTGGCCTCATATCGGGGAGCAGGGACGCCGAAATTGCGGCTTATCCCGCCCTCTACCGGGCTAAGTTGCTGCTAAGGGAAACTATTTTTTATGATCTCCAACAACCAGACCCTGTGATCCACGCAGAGACCAGCAACTCTAACCCCCACATTTCGTTTGACGATTTTGATTCCTATGGACGGCGCCAGTTACTGTTCAACTGCATGACGCAATTCCTTCAATCGATTGAACATCTTACTTCACGGCGGGGCATTCTCGACCCTAAGAATTGGCTAGCTTTGTTCTTCTCACTTTGCATCTTCAGCATTGTGAGGACAATCTTGCTAGACAGAGTCTGCCAGGCTCATCCGAGCCCTGGCACCTCAAGTCCACCAGCAGCGATGCATAGCGTCTACAAGGCTCTTGTGAGCCTGTTTGCTTGGTCCACGCCGATGCTACTTGACAGACCGTCCGACGGTTCGATGGGTGCCGAAGATGCGGAGCTGGCAGAATCAGTCTCAGCGCTATTGGGGAGGGCATCGTGGGCCGAACGCGGCTTATCAACCAAGGATGTCCTCCTATCCCTAGGCATTGGGGATCTCGATGCCCCGCAATTCAATGGCTTCATCCGCCAGAGATCGTCCTTCCGACTTGGCTCCTTCTCCTTTTCCTTGCCCCCCCTTAGCGGCAAACAGAGCGAAGAACTTCGGAAACCCCTACCGGACATGCGACCACATGGAAATCCGTGGGCATCTGGTGCTTCGGGCCTTTTGGACCGAGATGCCTTCGTTTTCAAAGGGGAGCCGGACCGGTACCTCGCGTCCCCTCATGCAATAGAGCATGGGCGGAGACATACCGTTGGGGAAAGCCCGACTTTTTCAAGGGGAGGAGGCCGAGGACTAACCTCGCCGATTGCCGCAACCAGGATACGACCGTCCTACCAACGACCACCTCTACGGAGGGTTTATTGCCCCAAATGCAATGAATATCCGGAGGGCTTCCGCGGAGAACATGAGCTGCGGAGGCACAACGACTCCAAGCACGCAGCTCTTGTAAAGAGATGGGTGTGCACGGAGCCGCACAATAATGGTACCATCTCGCCACAGCCCGTTGTACCCCTGTCCAAATGCAAGGCTTGTGTTACTCAGAAAAGATACGGCGCCTATTACAACGCTGCCGCCCATCTGCGTAGAGCGCACTTTAACCCTCACCGGGGAGGCAAGGCTAGCGGGGACTGGCCTCCAATGTCCATCTTGAAGGACTGGATGCGGGAGGTGCGGCAGTCGGTCGACCTACACGACCAGGATTTTGCCTCGAGCGGAGACGAGGATCAAGACTACAAAGCCGCACCCGATTTTGTCTCACCTGGACGCCGTTCTCCGATGATGATGGATGCTCCTAGGCTCGCGCCAGCCCCACCGGCCCCCGCCATGCTATCGCGCGGGCCGTCGCTGCTAACACCTTCCATCGAGGTTTCGGTCCCAGGACCTACCCCTATCATTATACAAAGTCACACGAGTAGCTTTAATCTTCCGACCGTCAAAAATGACGAAGCCCAACCGTCGAACCGCAACCGGTGTCCCCATCCGGAATGCGGCCGCGTCTACAAAGATCTGGCCGCCCACATGTTGACACACTTGGAGGAGCGGCCAGAGAAATGCCCAATTGAGACATGCGAGTACCACACAAAAGGCTTTGCTAGGAAGTACGATAAGAACAGACATGCACTTACGCATTACAAGGGAACTATGGTGTGTCCGTTCTGTCCAGGGGCGGGGAGTGCGTACGAGAAGGCGTTCAACAGAGCAGACGTTTTCAAGCGCCACCTCACGGCCGTTCACAACGTCGAGCAGACACCGCCTAACAGCCGGAAGCTGATACACAGCGGTGGGTCCGGCCGCGGAGGGTCTGCTGGAGAATCTGGAAAGCCGGGTGCTAGATGTTCGATCTGCAGCAGCCAGTTCCAGAGTGCCCAGGAGTTCTACGAACACTTGGACGACTGCGTGCTGAACGTTATTGTTCCACCGACCCCGAAGAAGGCTGACGACGGCGGTGGCAGCGCCAATAGCAGCGTCCACCTGGCCCCGTCGGTCAGAACTCCCACCACAGCGAGCACCGAGAGGGGGAAGGAAGCGGACTCGGCGCGCGATCAGCCGTGGGATGTGGGAGTTGAAGGCTCTTATGAACACCAGGCAATAGGAGGCGAGGACAAGGGCAAGGAACCGGAAAGCTACCCCGGAACAGCGCCGGAGCTAGGCAGGGACCGGCAACCTGAAATGGAGCGTGACGAAGAGAATAAGCAGAACACTGACGAGAGAACGGAGTCGACCACGGATGAGAGAACGGGCCAGGAGCGGATGCATGAGAGGGAAGAGAGGTGGGCCGAGGACCAAGGGACGGAGCCCAGTCAGAATGGCCCTTCGAAACCCGACGAACGGCGAAGCTTGGAGGCCGAGCGGTCAGAGAACCGCGAATACGAAACAGCGCGGCTTTTGGGGCCGGAGGTCACCTTGGGCTCTCCAGTGCCACCGGACAAGATGGAAACGGACCCGTAAGGGGGCGGAACATGGTTCCGACGACACGTGACACGCATCTTTCAGCTTCGACTACTTGTCTTAACTTTTTATACCTTCTAGGCAACTCATATATGGTGTTAACCCGGGGTTCCAAAGGCGCAAATGTTAACTTTTTTGGTAAAAGGAGCAGGGGAAGGAGGGAAAGGGGGTCTAGCAAGCTAGACGAGGCCGGGCGGCAGAGCGGTCTCACTAGCCAGAGGCTTCCGCGTCGTGTATGTCTCTTTTGTAACCGAGGCCGGCTTGCTTGGGGGTTTTCCCGCCACCGTTGCCTATGTTCTCTCTAGGTTATTCCCACTACTACTACTACCTTCTTGACGCCTCGTAGCTAGGCGGGCATGGAGACATGCATTTTATTCTTTATCATTTAACTTGCTGTGCAAAGGAGTGACGGATTTTGTTGAGTGGCTACCTACCTCTACTTCTACTACCCCCTACTTGCGGCGAATGCGTCCTGACATAAAACCCATGAATAACCAGTAACAGTAACTACTCGACGTGTGACGAACAATTTGACAGAGGAGATTTGCAGTGGAGGGTATCTCTTTTCGTATATTCCCGAATCTTTGAAACATAGTAAAATCCGTACAAGAGAGAGAAGAGTCCGAGCCGGACCGTATGAATTAAGACAGTAATAGTGTCTTTGCACCAGTGCTCCTACACCCTTCCCCCCCCCAACCCCGATATACGACACAGCATAACCATTCCCCAGCACTTCACATATAGGTATCCAAAATCATGCTAATCACGCCCGAAGCCGCGCTCGGCTTACGAGCATAACCCCTAAGCAACCTAAACGCCGCACCCCCCGCGCGGCCCTCCTCCACAATATCATGCACACCCGCGATCCCCTTCGCCGCCTCCCTCACGCCATCCCCACCAGCGACCGTGTCGGAAAGCCTCAGCTCGCCAGCCATCTTCTCCGCCTCCGTGCGCAGCAGCCAGCGCTCCCAGCTCCACCCGGCCGCGAGGCCCGTCACGGCGGCGACGGCGTCGGCGCTGCCGCTGACCATGGCCTCGAGCTCGACGGTGGCGACGGGCAGGCCGGTGTTGGGGTCGATCGGGGCGGCAGGGCGGATAGTTGCCGCCTTGGGTTTCGGGCCCATGGGGAGACACATCCAGGCGCGGCGTACGCCCTCGAAGCCGGCGCGGTCGAGGCGGCCGAGGAACAGGCGCGTCGGGGAGGGGTCGTAGCCGAGGGTCTTGAGGGTGAAGCCGAACTCGACGCTCTTGGCGAGGCCGCGGGGGCCGGCGTTGATGATGTCGCTGTCCAGCACGCTGAACTCGAGGTAGCCGCCGGGCTTGAGGACGCGGTAGCACTCGGTCAGGCAGGCCTCCCACTCATCTTCGCCGTTCTCGCCGACGAACTTGAGGATCGAGTGGAGCTCGCGTGCCGACACAATGTCGAACTGGTTGTCGGAGAAGGGCAGCTTGGTTAGGCGCTCGACGGCTACTTGGCGGTGGTTGGGCGGGCCGCGGATGTTGCTGTTGCTGAGCTGCCTGATCTCCTTGGTCGTCACGGTGTAGACCTTGGTATTGGGGTACTTGAGAGACGCGTGCCACGCCCAGTCGCAGGCGCCCTGGCCGCCAAGGTCAAGGATGCGCGCGCGATCGCGCGTCACGCCGTCGGGACCGGGTAGCATGCGCGACTGCCTCGCGAGCCGCTTGGCGATGGGCGCGGAGATGAGCTGCCCGCCGTTAAGCAGCTTCGTCGCCGCAACGTTCCACGTGGCCATGGACATTTGGTTGAAGGCCTCGTGTTCTTTGTCGGCGCGCAGCTTCTCCGGGTCGTCAACGAGGACGTCATCGCCGCGGGCAACGTTGGCGGACATGCGCTTCTTGGCGGACTGCGGGACGACGGAGAGCTGGAACTTGCCGAGCAGCTGGTTGCGGTGCGCCTCGGGAAGGGAGATGCGCTGGGCTTGGAGGGCCTCGAAGCGCGGGAGGCGGTGGACGAAGACGTCTTGTTGGTGGCTGCGTACCATGAAGTCTGTGAAGGCGGTGTAGTACGCGGATTCCTGACGTAGGAGCTTGGAAGGTAGCCTCTTGGGGATGTTGGTGGTTTGGACGGCCTCGGAAAACCGGACTGTCTTCTTTTTCTGGGCAGTGGAGGTTTCCGGCTCCGGCTCTTTCGTCTCGGGCTCCTTAAGTTCAACCTGGGGCTTTTCCTCGGGCTTCTCTTTGGCATCCTCTCGCTCATGCTCCACTTGAGGCCCAATAACACCATTGAGATAGGCTCTTTGGGCCATCAACCACAGCTCCGTCCGATCGAGGTGGGAGAGCGCCACTTCCAGTTGCTGCCGGGCATACTTGGGATCATAGTCGACGACAATCTCAGTGGCGTCTACGGGAGAGGACGGCTCACGAGTTTGCGACTTGTCCGGGTTGGAAGGTTGGGGAGGTAGTCCTGCAGAGTTTGGCGGCTGGAGTGGAGGAACTTTCCGGGCGGTTATCGGTTCAGGAGTGGGTTGTATGCGAATTGCGGTCGGGAGGTCTTCGAGACGAACGTGCGGCATCTCGACAACCTGCTCGACGACTGCGGAGGGGAGGCTAGCATTCTCGATGTGGGACGGCCTGGGTGGTGGCGGTGGTAAGGGGTCCGTTTTGTTGTTCCAGGGGGTCTTGTAGAACTGCTCCGCGGTCGTTGATGTGGGTGGACCGAGGTTGTCATCTGACGTGGCAGGGACATGCCATGTATTTCGGCTAGCTGAGGAAAGCTCGGAGAAGAACCCGCCAGGGGATGGGATATCCAGCTTGGTCAATCCGGCCATGGATCGTCGCTGAGGTGTCGCCAAAGCCATAGATGTTGGGCGGACGTTGGTGATCAGGCGAGGAGCTCGTTGGCGGGATTCCGACATCTCTTCCTGGGGTACCTCGATGACTTGGTACTGCTGCTCTTCTCCGTCCTCCTCGTCTTCACTAGAGAGTGTCCGAAGGGTGGCGAGTGCGCCGGGCTGGAGCTGCACTCCGGACCAGGCTTCGTCATTGTCATGGTTGGCTCCTATTAACGGGGTAGGGGGAGCAGACATAGCCGCCAGTTCCTCAGAGTTGAGGCTCCCGTCTAGAGATGGGGGTGCGGATATTGTTGGGACCTCGGATGCTTGCTGTGCGTGCATAAATGCTAGGTGGATGGGAGAGAGCTCGACCTTGGAAGATGGCGTTGGAGGTATCGGTGATGTGATCTTCTTCAGGTGTGCGGCCCCAGACCAACTCTCTGTTGTAGGGTCGCGCTTCGCCGGGATAACTAGCGGCGCCAACACCTTTCGTGGCTCGGAGGAGCCCCTTGAAACTCTCCGGGAGCTCTGGGAACTCCTCGAGCCAGACTTGCGGGCGATGCCGTTGGATCGTAACTGCTCTTTCCGCTTCCTGTCATCCTCGGATAGGTCGGACATGTCGTCGAACTCGGTAGCATCGGTCATGATGCTCTCCCGGTGGTTCGACATCTGAGAGGAAGGGAGAGACGAGGACGCCTCAGAGGCGGTCTCGTCGGTGTCGCAGCCGTCAGTGACTGCGGAAGGGGTCGATGGCACGATCGGGGCGGGGAGGAAGTGGAAGCCTCTCGGTGTTGGGAAATGGTCGCTTAGGGGCGAGAGCCATTGCTCGATCTTCTCGACCGATTTTCTGTTGTTCATCCTCCTCCTGTTGATATGTGACTGTGCCATCGACTCCTCATGGTCTTCTTCAATTATGGTATTAAGGGAGCCGGCCTTCTTCCGACCTTGCGGAGAAGGGGGGCTGTAAGTGGTGGACGGTAAAAGGATAAGGTCAGCCATTGTGTGATATCGACGTTGCAATGAGATAAATCAGGCAAATGCAGTCATAGCAGGGGCGGAGGGGGCGCAAATAGACCAGATCGGTAAGACTGAAGTGTGACGACCCGCGTCGGTTGAATAATAGAGATGCGAAAGGAAAGTTGGAACGACGGACTGCTTCGGTCCACGAAGCTTCTATTCTTGTAAATGCGCAGGAGGCGTGGAGAAGGGAATAGAGAGAGACAGGAATAAGCCTCACGGGCCCGAGGGACGGATATATTATATCAGTCCGGACGAGGGTGGTGGTCTGGCAGCAGCTGCAACCCATTCCACCCGCCCACTCACACACACACTACTTTCCATAGCCCCAGGGCCCGATTTTGTTTCTTTGAGCGCGGCTAACATGGTGGTGGGGTTACTATGATCTCGGCCAAAAACGAACGAGGGGGTGTGACCAGGTTTGCGAAGCACCGCAGCCCTGCATGGTGAGAGAGTGACGTCCTATGCTTCTCGAGGTACAACGCGGTATGCAGGGAAGCCCAGCCTGTGGTGGTGTACCCGGCACCGCAGCAAGCCCCAGCACACTTGTGCAGCCAGCCAAGTCACTCCCAATATTGGCTGTCGACATGCTCGAGGTGGTGGTCTGGAGAAGGCAAACAGCCAATGGACGTGCAGAAGCGTGTTGCTATTTTAACCCACAGCAACGACGAAAGGCATGCGAGTGGATGGCGCGCGCCAACAGCACCCTGATTGGGGGGGATGTGCAGGTGGCTGTAGCCAATCATGTGCGCTGCGAGGTGCTGGCGCTTAGGTCGGCGGTTGTCCATTGGGCGTCGAGCACCTCACGCTGAGATTACGACGACGAAGCAGAGGCCAATCTGAACGAGCTCGACCAACCCAAACCAGCCCATTCCAGTAGCCCAGGCAAATATTTGGGAAAGGGAAGTTGTAGAAAATAGAACGCTCCACCTGAGAATGCGCCCGCATCGCGCAATGCCATGAACTCGGAAGCGCTCGCTCTTTCCGGGGTTGATGGTGCAAGTTCGAGAAGATCCACACCTGCCGATGCCAATCAGTATCGATCTGCACGACCCGACGATCCCGCCTCTCCGGGGCGGCTGCTGTGATATTGGTGTCTATCAAATATGCCGGGCTTCGAGATGCGTAATAGCCGGGATCAAAACCGATAACTAGACGCTCGTCTCTTGAAGATAGCGATGTGTGAGAGGGACCCAACTCTCTGTGCCTTGCACGGTCTAGACAACTCGACAACTAAACAAGCGCCTTGCCGTGATGCTCTTAGCTTCTGCGGGTGTCAATTGGCTGTTTCTGGACTCGCATGCTCACTCTCCCAAGTTGGAAATAGAACGATGGGCCAAATCTGGAGTGGCGTCACCCAGACGCAAACCTGGGAAAAACAAGCGTAGAAAACAAGCCGTCGGGCGATGCGCCGAGGACAAGCAAGGGCAATTGATTGAAGCAAGTGCGAACTGTTTTCAAAGGTGGGTCGGAGCTTGGAGCGCCACCACCCACTGCGGCCAAGTTGCCCCTCCATTCTGCCCGCGCGCACTGAGAAGTGGAACCCCGCAATCATCTGAAAGAGCTCCAAAACATCGTCAGACCAACCCTGGCTCTGATGCAAGGTACTGCCCATCAACCTTGTTACCAAGGTTAGACCTCAATAGCTGCTTTTTGTTACTGAGTTTGATTTTCGCCTCTTGTGACATTTTATATCATGGCCGATACCGAAACTGCGGATATTCCGAGCGAGCCTCAAGAAAGGCACGTCGTCTACTGTGGCGGTATGTGCCCCTCCTTTCGAGACCAAAGGATGAGCACGAGAGCTGACTGTTACCCTGTTCCCAAGTATGCTCTTTGCCGCCCGAGGTACGCTTTCCATAACTACCCCTACCGCCGAAGGACCACTACCCCTAGTCGTGTGGCGCAACCTAGACCCCCTCTCTCTAACTGCTGCCCGACACGTAGTACTGCGAGTACGGCGGGACCGTCAAGAAGTGCCAGGAATGGCTAGAGAAGAACCAGCCTGAGATGTACAGCAGGATATGGTCAGCAGGTTAGCATCGCCCGAACAAACCAGACGGTTTCATGTTCGACCCGTCCATGCCTACGTATCCTCTCGAGAATGGTCCCCTTCCTGACGCCCTCGTCTCTGCGAAACACAGAAGCCCTCGAAGCCGCGACCGCGTCGCTCTCCGTCGACGCCCAGAAGCGCGCCGCCAAGGACGCGCAGAAGAAGGCCGCGAAAGCAGAGGCCGCCGAGCAGAGGCACGCCGACAAGCTGGCCCACAGCGTCATCACCATCCGGCGCATCGAGCGGAACAAGAGGAAGTTCGTGACCGCCGTGTCGGGCCTCGAGGCCTTTGGCCTGGAGCTGAAGAAGGTCGGTTTTCTCTTCTTCCTCTCTTTCTTCTTCTCCGTCGTTGTCTTTGTCTTTGCTTCACTTCCGCCCATGCGGAACGCAACCGCTAATAGGAGACGTGTTCCGCCCCGGTTTACTAGGTATCCAAGGATTTCGGTAAGAAGTTTGCTACGGGCTCGTCTGTCACCAAGGTCCCCAGCGGCGGGGAGGAGATTGTCGTGCAAGGTGACGTGAGCGACGAGATCGAGGAATTCCTGCTGGAGAAGTACAAGGATATACCGGAGGACCACATCGAACTTGTAGACGACAAGAAGAAGAAGGCTAGTGCTGGCTAGAAGGCCAGTATCACGCGAGCGCAGTTTACAAGGGAGAAAAATGTTCCCACAACAATCTGCCGTGTCATTGTCTTATGTGTGAACCGATGAATACCCAGACGCCATCCCAAAATATGATCATTAACCCTGCCCCTCCCGAAAGGTCCCGCCGCCGTGCAGATAAAAACATGCCACTTTCTCCGAGGCTTAGTTCCGCTTCCTAAGGACTCTACCCGTGCCTGCAGCAGGCGCAGCAGCCGCCGTCGTCTTCGCCGCGGGCGCCTTCCTCGTCGTCCCGCCCGTGACGCCCCTCTTGATGGTGCTCATGACGGTCCTCCTCGCAGCCGGAGCAGCCGGAGCCGGCGCCGCCTTGGGCGCCGCGGCCGTCCTCCTCTTCACCACCGTCGCGGTGCTCCCATCGCTAGACTCGCTCGTGCCGCTGACCCTCCGCCCGGCCCGCGACGCCGCGGCCGCCCTGCTTGCAGCGGCTGTGGCGGTTGTTGCAGCTCCACGCCTGGTCCTCGTGACGGGCGGCGCGGCTCCGTTGGAAGAGCTGGCTGTTGAGGACGTGGTGGTCTTCCGTGCGGTCGCGGCGGCGCGTGTGGACCGTGCTTTCTCGACCATGTTGCTCAATATATTAGTCGACGGCCCTGGTTTGGTAGGTGACACAGGCCTCGCGATGAGTGATTTGCCCGGCGAGGCGCCGGCACGGGCCTTGGGTACCACGCGGGAGTTGGAGGTGGTCGGTGAAAGAACTTGGCCCGGGTTGCCTCTGATGGCAGCACCGCCACGTAGCCGTTTCTTAGGGTTATCAATCTTCTCGGTCTCGTTTTCCTTGTCACCTAACACATCCTCACTGATTTGGCACGTTAGCATCAGTCTAGGGCTACTAGAGGGCTATGGCAACGAACCTGAGACGTTTGAGCGGGCGACTCGGGGACGCATGTGGACCGTTGTGGATAGGCACCCGATGTAGGTTGGAGTAACCAGTAAACACATCCTTCTGAGGAACCGGTGGCCGTCTGGACATCGCTGTGGTAGTGTTTGGCTTTTCTTGCTGTTCTCCCGAGTGTTTCATCAAGAGATCTCCCATCTTGACTTTCCGTAGTGCCAAGGGGATACGGTTGACGCGAAGCTCAATGCGAGTTCTCAGGGTTTGGGCGTGCAAATTATAGTGTGCTCGTAGTTTCCTTGCCCGCTCGGT
>Ga0164242_10006465_pt1 | contig 12882 bp, 8 predicted proteins | sample OricomgcompostMG_FD_108783 | JGI IMG/M metagenome (GOLD analysis project Ga0164242, IMG submission 108783) | Miracle-Growth compost microbial communities from Emeryville, California, USA - Original compost - Miracle growth compost (MG) ... | reverse complement strand
GGATTATAAAAAAAGTTATGCCCTACTTTGAACACTTTTTGTGCCAAAATAGGGCAATTTTATTATAATCCACACCCTGAAACTCAATGGGGATAACTATTACAGCTTTTCAGGAACACCCTATATGCATATTCTGAAAATATCTCACAATTGATGATTTAATATGTGGGCCCTACGGCTGCCTCCACTTTTAGACGGCTGGTTTGGGTTTATGATAAGCAGATCGATTCTTGATAAACTCCTCTGCTGATACTTCAATAATTTTATTATCTTTCATGATAATAAGTGGGCTGTTCTTTTGTTTTTTAAATTCCAAAAGTCTTTGAAATGCTAATTCAAGCCCGCGTTGAAGTTTTTGTTGTAGATCTTCCTGGGTATTATTATCCATATTGACGCTATTGTATAATTAATTTATAAATTTTCTCATTTAGTATTTTCATAGAACCGTTTAATTCTTTTTCTGCGACCGGATCATTATTCCCTTCGGTATTATCATAGATAAATGCCTGATCCACAACTGGTAAATATAAGTCTTTTAAGTTTTTAATTCCTTTTAAATATCGCCTTTTAATAATTTCTGGCTCTATAAAGTGCCCTCCCTCCGCAACTCGGTTTCTGACTCGTTTAATAGCTAAATCAACAGAAAGCAACCAAAAGAATAACAAAATTACGGAATAACCTTTTCCTTTGGCCTCCAAGATTTTATTTTTATAACTTCTTGTTGCTAAAGTGGTCTCAAAAGCAAAATTTTCATTTTCTTCAATAAGTTCGTTTATTCTGTTTAGCATGATTCGGCCTGCTTCCAACGCAACCTTTTCAGGCTGAAAAGGAGAGAGGCCACGAGCTATTTCGTCTGCATTGATAAATTCTTTACAGTCTAAAATCTCAGGTAAGATAGTAAAAGATGCGGTCGTTTTGCCCGCACCATTACAACCAGCTATGATGTAAAGCTTTTTCTTGTTCATTTGCAAAGCAAATTTACTAAATTTAGTTGGCACTTATGGTTGCAAAAGAAGTTGTACAGCCATAATTGTTTTTTTAGAAATATGTTTTGCGTTAGGAGCTATTTAAATTAGATGAAATTGTTGATGTGCTATATAATTTATAAATACTTTTACACCTAATTTACGCCAGTATCTTTGTATTATGTTGATAGTCAATATAGTTGAATTTTACTGTATTGGCAAATAGGGACTCATTATTAAGTAAATATTATAATTTATCGTTATTTAGTACATCGTCAATTTTGTTGTAGATATCTGTAAGTTTATTATACTAATATTTCGGTTATAAATTTTATTTTTTAAGCTCGGTAGATAGAAATCGCACATTTTTTGAATGGAGGAGTGCCAAAGCGGAGATTGATCGCCATTTTAGAAAGGAATAATTTGGCTAATGTATTCATTTTCAATTTGTCAGAGGTGCCAAGGGCTTGAAGGAGCTATGGAAAAGAATGCTTTCAATTTATGGATAATTTTATAAGAATATCTTTTCCAGCCGCTAAAAAAGTGGGGTTGGTAGATAGTCAAAGGAAAATAGTAGAATTGATAATATCTAATCCGGAGATATCTAAAAAAGAATTGGCTGAAAAATATTGGCATTAGTACAACGGCAGTTGATAAACACATAAGGGCGTTGAGAGAAAGCAATATTATCAGGCGTTTGGGAGGGGCTAGAAATGGATATTGGGCTATTGTGGATAGGGTGTAAATTAAACCAAATATTACAGCACGGGTGAGGGAAAGCCTCTGGAAATAAAAAAATACAAATGGATTTTGATTAGTCTTAATAGCTGTATATGTTAGTATAATATTGAATATTACTCATTGTTTTGAAAATGTTTTTACACCTAATTTACAGCTGTATTGTTATTAGCTACCTGATAACAATACAGGTATTTTTCACATACAGTATTGGGTAAATATAAAGCAAAAGCGTCAGAATGGAGCGTAAGGAAAAGTATAATATTACAGTAATATTTAAGAATAGTATTGTAATGTTTAGCTTTGTATTTATATAAAAATAGAGATGGACAATCGTTTTACTGAAATAATTGATTTAATCCAACAAGCAAGGATAAAGGCCGTAAGGTCGGTAAACGCAGAGCTTATAAATTTATATTGGAATGTTGGGGAATATATTTTTAATAAAGTCGAAAATAAAGAATGGGGTGTGTCTGTTGTAAGTGATTTGGCGCAATATATTCAACGTAATGAACCGGGAATCAAGGGCTTTACTGATAAAAATTTGTGGAGGATGAAGCAATTTTATGAATCTTATAAAGATGTTCCAAAACTCTCAACTGTGTTGAGACAAATAAGCTGCTCTCATAATTTGGCAATATTGTTAGACATGGTAGATAAGCTTGAACCTGACTCGAATATAGTAGCTGATAGTTATAATAAGGACAATTTTTACGAAGATCAAAAAGAAAAATATGGCTTCTAAAGTTTTCATTGATGCTAATGTTCTCCTTGAATTCATCTTAAAGAGATTAAAGCAAACTGCACAAATAATCAGTGGAACTGTATGTGCGGAAACTCTGGAATTAGACGAGATATCGAAAAAATGGACAACGCCCATTAGAAATTGGGGCATTGTCCTTAACCAATTCTTGATTATTTTTGTGGACAGATTGAAAGTTTAGCTACTTAAATTTTCAACTCTCGATTTTCGATTTACACACTTTTAGGGATACTGTCACCAGGCCATTTTCTGCATAAATCTTGATCCGGTTCTTTACTTATTTTTTCATTAGTTTGGTTTTATATATTTTATGATCCAGTTCGATTTTCATGTAGTAGATGCCTGCTGCTTGGTGGCTCAGGGTAATATCGCCACCAGTCTGCCCAAGTATGCCTGTTCTTATTACCCGGCCTATAGGATCGCATATGCTATAGGGATTGCTGGAAGTACTAACGTGGTTAATCTTGATATGAAAAGTGCCAGGACTTGGATTAGGGTAGGCCAATATTGTTTGAGAGGTCTGAATATTTGAGGCCCCTGCACTGATTTGGGCCGTATAGCCTACTCCATGGGTACTTATTACTGCCAGTCTGTATAACGCATTTTCGTTACCTGTGGCGCCATCCGTATACTGAAATTGTTTACTAGTTGAATTAGCAGTTAGGATTGTCAAAGGCGTGTAATTGCCAGTGGAAGGATTAATTTTCTCTAATACGAACTGGGTACTGTCATTTGTCTGTATAGTATTCCAGGTGATTAAATTTCCCTGTTCGTTGTTTTTAATAGTTAAATCAGATATCCAGTTTGAGACATTTATTTTCTTTTTAGGATGTAACCAGACATTAAAAGCACCCGCATGGAGTGTCAGGCTGGTATCCTGGGAAGTCTGGTAAAATGCCGTATTGTGATCAACAAATTGAAGATGCTGCCCTGTGCCAACCACATAGGGGAGCCATAAGCCGGTATCTGGCAGGCTAAGGCTTGTTGATAGATTATTTACCCCAAAATTTGCGGCTACTATCAGATCCAGGCTGTCACTTTCCAGGATTATAGTCTTTAAGTTATTGTCTTTTTGGGAAAGTACTGAATTTGCATCAATTTTTCCTTTAGTAAAAGCAGCAGGATAAATAGATCTTAATTTAAATAATTGCTGAAAGGTATTTGATAAGTTAGTCCTGTTAGAATCTTTTAAATAGGACCAGCCCAAAGGTTTGGGTCCAGTTTTACAGTCATTGTTTCCGGAACCATCCGTGCAATAATTGATGGTGTAATCATATCCCAGTTCTCCGAACTGCCAGATCATTTTAGGCCCTGGAATTACCGCCCATAGAGCAGCGGCCATGGCATTTCTGTTTAGTGCAGTTAGCGTGTCCTTTATATTATAAGTCCCACTGGCATTACCATACTGGATATTTTTATACATGAGTCTTTCTTCATCATGGCTTTCCATATAGAGCATCATATTATTAGCCACCCACCCACGGTTAGTATATACAAAGGAAGATACATCACTGCCATCCGCATAGCCCATGGTCAGCTGATTAAAATTGCTATTGCCATTTTCCCAAAGTAGCATTCCTTCGGAACTATAATGTTTTTCCTCCTCATTATTACCCAGAAATTCTAAAATAGAGTAACTGCCCGGGGCGTCCTTTTGTTGGCTGCTGTAGTAATCGTCCCAGATAACAACTCTGGAACTGTCGTAAGCGCTCCATGCATCCACGTCACAACCTTCTCCATTATTATCACAGGTTTGTTTTTGTGTAAAGCCTTTGGCCAGATCGAAACGAAATCCGTCAATATTGTATTCAGAGAGCCAGTAAGCCAAAACCCTTTTAGTGAAATTTTTGCTTGACTGCGATTCGTGGTTAAAATCATAACCAACATTATAAGCATGTTTAGCAACTGGATTAAACCATGGATTATTGGCTAGCGGGCGGTCATTTTTGCTGTCATAATACATTTGTACCATTGGAGACTGCCCAAAACTATGATTAAGCACCATGTCCATTATAACAGCTATACCGCGACCATGGCAACTGTCAATAAAAGTCTTAAGACTGGTGGCCGTCCCGTAGTACTTATCCGGTGCAAAATAAAAGTCCGGATTATACCCCCAACTGGAATTACCCTCAAATTCATTAAAAGGCATTAATTCTATTGCGTTAATGCCCAATTTTGAAAAATAGTCCAGGCTGTCTGTAAGCGATGTCCAGTTATGACCGGTCGTAAAGTCTCGGACCAGTAGCTCATATACCCGCAGACTGCTGGCCTCCGGTCTGCTAAACTGGGTGTTTTTCCAGTTGTAAGTTGCCTGGCCAGTTTCGATAACGCTTGCCAGGTCTCCTGTAGCACTTTTGGGAAAAGCAGGTAAATCCGGATACGTATTGTTACTGATATATGGGTCATTTGACTTGTCCAGAATTAAATGTGCATTATAGTCTGCAACGATTAGGCTGTCGTCAATAATATATTGATAGGCATATTGCTTTGCTTTTGTGAGATTAGTTAAGGTGACCCAAAAAAGGTTTCCATCAGGTGTTATGTGCATTTGATACCCATCAACCCCTTTTTGCCAGTTATTGAAATCGCCGATTACATATATATTTTGTTTTTGAGGTGCATATAATACTAAAGTGGCCTTTGAAGGATCATTTGAGTCATAATTAATACCTTCCACTGCTCCGTCTGGTAATTTAAGCGTATCAGTCAGGCCAATAGCAGCAAAGGAGAGTTCCTGGCTTGCAGTCGAACTATCCGTGGTCGCTTGCAATGTCAGTGTCTGGGCCCCTAACGCTGTTACAGGAATTGTCTTGTTGATTATACTATCTGTAGTGGTTATGATCTCCGTTTTGTTTAATGAAAGGGTAAGTTTGGCTATTTGGTTTGCATAACCTGTTACAGCAATGCTATCGCCAGGATGTATGTTGGTAATATTATAGGTTGGGGTATAGGTAGGTTGCCAGTATGGCTCGTCAATTCTGACCTGCAGGTCGTTGGCCTGATATACCGGTAAATACATATCGGAGTTATCACTATTTTCAGCTTTTAACGTCCCGTCGGTATTTCTGAATAAAATACAGATTTTTAATATGTGTTCGCTGGTATCCGTTATGCCGAAAAAGATTCTAAGTCCACCTGTAATTGTATAGGATAGATCTCCATTGTTCATAACAACACATTTATAGGCTTCATCCGCAATACCCCAGGTAGAATTCACATATTTCCAGTCAGAACTGCTGGTACTTTTATTCGTGATTACCCCGATATGGACATAAAAAGGACCGGATGCTCCTTCCAGGCCCTGATTACCGAGGTTTGGATTTAGTTCAATACGTACTGTCCCTGTTGTATTTTCCTGAATAAACCTGGGGAAGGTTTGCAGAAGTTGTGTCTTGGCTGCGCAACAGGCAATTAAATAAAAGGCCATAAAACAGATGCAGCGGCGGATAAAAGACTTTCTCATTTTTTGTGTTTAACTAGATGGGTAATCTGTTTTTATTGTAATTGCCAAAATAGACAGGGAACGTTCTCGGAATTTGATTCTGATAAACGAGAACGTTCCCGAAAAAAACGGCTAAACAATGTTAATGAAAATTAAATTGATGACAAAGTTTTTGAAGATATTTTTTTTAAAAGCAATTCAATGCAAAGGAGCCAGGAAACCATATGAAATTGCAAATGAATGAATTAATATTCAATCACTAGTGGAGAAAAATAATTCGCCGTATAAGCTCAAATCGCTCTTCATTCCAATTAATCCGGAAAAAAGAGATTGCTTATACGGCGAATATTTAATCAGGCGTCTTTATTATTTAGGTTAGCTGGCTCATCAAATAAAGAATGAATTATTTATAGTTCTTTATTTTAAAGCTTTACGCCCGTTTGTCTTCATTTTAAATTTGCTTTTTTTATCTGGTACAATCTGCAGTCCATGTGCCATCATCATTAGATACCAGCATTTTTAATGAATGTGCTGAAATAGTGATACCAGTTACCCCACTACCCACACTCACATATGTATCATCATCTGATTTTTCAAATTTGACATTATTGATATCTGGAATGCCGCTGCCAAATTTGAAGCTGTAGGAAGAACCAACCTTGACGACGGTAAGTTTTCCATCTTCATCAGAGATGTTTTTGCCATCACTGCTGTAGGTGATGGTTCCGGTATACGTCCCGACAAAGAAATCTTTATCGGCAGGTGCGGTATCTTTACTACAGGAGAAGCTTACCACAGAAAAGGCTATAAAAACCATACATAATAACCCCAGAAATTTGAATTTGTTTTTCATATAAAGGTTGTTTTTGTTCAAGGGTAATAATTCAAGCATTATGCCAAAGGGGGAAAAATTTGTTAAATCGGATGAGCTATAACAATAACTAATGGATTGCAGGTTGATAACCAAAAGACAATATTGGATAAAAGTATATTCAATCGGCAGCCCTTAGTTTTGCATTCTTAATAAGAATGAGGTTGCTGGTAATTTAATAGAAAAAGTGATCAGGCAATTTTGGAAAAAATATTATAATGATATTCAATAATATAGCATTTAAGCAAACGGTTGCATTTTAAATGTCCTTAACAAAGTTCAATTGTTTTCCCTACTTTTACTTTAACATCTTTTCATATTTTTAATGGACCACCAGGAAGTTTATGTAAAGCAATTATGGAGTGACGCCGCTACAAAAAGTGACGCGAATGCCTTTGGTCAACTCTTTGAATTGTATTTTCCTAAACTGCTCATTTTTGCGCTGAAATATACCCGGGAGCGCTGTCAGGCTGAAGATGTTGTTCAACAGGTCTTTTTAAAATGCTGGGAAAAAAGAAATTCCCTGACCGCCGTTGACAATATAGAAGCTTATTTATACAAGTCCATCAAAAACGAGGTGACCGATTTACTTCGCAGACAGGTCCTGCACAGCAAATACCAGCAACAAACTGCAGCTCAGCAACAAAATCTGGAGCAGCCACGAGCCTTGCCTAACCATGAACTAAAACTGCGATTGGGCAGAGAAGAAATTTTATCTGCAGCCATAAACGATTTATCACCGCAGCAAAAAAGAGTTTATCAATTGAGTAAAGAGAGAGGCTGGTCCTATGCAAGGATTGCCCAAGAGATGGAAGTTTCTACCCATACTGTGAAATGGCATGCATCGGCTGCATTACAATCACTGAGTCATTTTCTGAAAAATCATGAAAATGACTTGTTTGTTCTGATCTTCGGTTTATTTCTGTTTTTCTGAAAATATATTAATTTTCACCTACCCGATTTATACTCCTGTTCGTCATAATTATATAGAGGTAAATATTCTCTGTTATTATTAAGGATATATGGAATCAGGAGTGACCAAATTATTTATTGAACTTGTCCAAAGACAGGGCAGGGGAGATACGCTTAGCCCGGCAGAATTAGCACTGCTGGAACTGGGACTTTCAGATCCTGATTGCCTGGATGCGCTGAATCGGCATATGGAAATGGAGCTTTACAGCGTTGAATCTGAGGATAAATCCGATCCGTCCATATCTTCCATTCAAAGTAAAGATGCGCTCGCTGCGCTTATGAAAAAAATAGAGCCCACATCCATTAGCTCAGCAAAAGATCCCCAAATGGATGTTCAAATAGATGCTCATCCCCATAAGCCTGAACAGATTATAGGGCGCAATGATCATAAAATCTTCTGGAGAAAATGGATGGCTGTGGCCGCAGTTTTACTTTTCGGGTGCGCAATCACAACAATCTGGTGGCAACTAAATAATAAACAGCCTGCTACCCAGCAATTAGCGACCAATAGTGAACAGTATGAACGTGTACAGCCCATTGTGCCCGGATCTTCAGGCGCAATTCTTACGTTAGGGAATGGTCGGAAAATCGCCTTGGGTAGCCACCATACCGGGCTGCTGCATATTGGAAGTCTGACCATTCAGCCGGGGAAAGATGCCGCTAAGCTCACCAATTTAGAAGTAGCCAAATCTGGGGAAGAAGTACTTTATAATACCCTTACCACGCCAAGAGGCAGACAGTACCAGATTGAATTGCCAGATGGAACAAAAGTCTGGTTAAATGCATCCAGCAGCCTGAAATTCCCGACAATTTTTAACCCGCAACACAGAACTGTTGAATTAAGCGGTGAAGCCTATTTTGAAGTAGTCCATAATTCCAGCCATCCTTTTCAGGTAAAGGTAAAAGATCAACTCATTGAAGATATAGGGACAAAGTTTAATGTGAAAGCCTATAGCGATGAACCAACTGTCAGAACAGCGTTGGTAGAAGGAATTATTGATGTAACTAATGGAATCAAAAAGCTTAGGATGAAGCCGGGACAGGGCTTAAAGGCCAGCGCAAATGCAATGTCCATTTATAATGCGGACCTAAATCAGGTGCTGGCCTGGAAGTCAGGATTTTTTGCTTTCCAGAAGGCAGGTGTGGATGAAATCATGCGCCAGCTCTCCAGGTGGTATGATGTGGATGTCGTATATAGCAGTTCCTTTCATAAGACCAAAGGTAATGATGCTTCCTTTACCGGAAGTATTGATCGCAATCTCGATTTGCAGGATGTGCTGGATGGGCTTCAATTCTCACAGGTACATTTTAAAATAGATAAGAATAAGAGAACCATTATAATCGAAAACTAAAAATTGAAAGCTATGGAAAAAACATGATTACTTCTATAGACTAAAAAGCCGACAGTGCTGCGAACACATGCCGGCCGTTAAGTCTAAAAATTAAATCTTCCGTGTGTAAACTGAAATTTTAACTTCAAACTTCAACAAAAGTATGGAAAAAAATACTGTCCGCCATCCGGCATTTCACAGGATGGTGGTACGTCCCCGCCAAATTTTTCTCGTCATGCGACTGACTATCATTATGTTATTATTTGCTCTGACGCAGGTTCAGGCAAAATCTTATGCGCAGGAAGTAACACTGGATGCATCCAGTATGAGCCTGAAAAGCGCATTACGTAAAATTGAATCTCAGACGGGATATAGTTTCTTTTATAAAGACGTTGATATTCAAGGGAAAACTATATCCGATCTGCATATTAACAAAGCGCCTTTAAAAGATGCGCTAAATAAAATATTACGGCAACAACAACTGGCTTTTGTCATCAAAAAGAAAACCATCTTTATAAGGACCATTACTGATAGTCCGGGAAAAGACCGGATGGAACCGGAGGCACAGATTATAGAGCAAACTACCATTAAGGGCCATGTGACAGACAGGGCAGGCGTCCCTTTGTCAGGCGTTGCTATTCAACTCAAAGGAACAACCAAGGGTGTTTTGACTAATGAGGCAGGAGACTTCTCCATTAATCTGCAAAATCCTGAAGAGGCAGTCCTTGTGGTGAGCTTTATCGGTTATATTACCCAGGAAGTAGCGGTAAAAGCAAACAGTGATTTGAAAATACAGTTAACGGAACAGCCTCATCAGATGAATGATATTGTGGTGACGGCCCTTGGGATAAAGAGCCAGGAAAAAGCGCTGGGGTATTCTGTCCAGAAGGTAGGCGGTGAACAGGTGGAAACCGTAAAGGGGGTGGACATTGGTACATCTTTAACGGGACATGTAGCTGGTCTGGTCGTGCGCAATTCTACTGAATTTAATCAGGCACCTAATATTCAGTTACGAGGAGAAAGCCCATTGCTGGTTATTGACGGAGTTCCTTATGGCAATGTTTCTTTAAGGGATATCCCGGCAGATGATATCCAGGAGATGAGTGTGTTAAAAGGATCCACCGCCGCGGCATTATATGGCGCCAGAGGTTCCAACGGGGCTATTATGATCAGTACCAAAAAAGGGACTAAAAATGGCGGTTTGTCTATCACTCTCAATAGCAATACGATGTTTAATCTGGGATATCTGGCCATTCCTGAGGTGCAGACTTCCTATGCCCATGGACAAAACGGTAAGATTTCCACCGATTATGTCTGGGGGCCTAAACTGGACATTGGAGATTCAGCCATTCAGTGGAATCCAAAGACCAAACAAGAGGAAATGATGCCGCTGATCTCCAGTGGTAAGCATAATCTACAGAATTTTATGCAGACAGGTATTATTACCAGCAACAATATCAGCGTAACTAAAAGTGGTGAAAATGGCTATTTCAGAGCTGGTTTAAACCATGTTTATAATAAAGGGCAGTTCCCCAATGAAAACCTGAACATCATTAATTATACTATGAGCGGTCAGATAAAAATGGGTGATAAGTTTGATCTGGAGGGACATATGGGCTATACCCGACAGACGGCGCCGCAGATCTGGGGTCATGGCTACAATGCGCAAGGGTATTTGTATCAGATTTTGATCTGGACAGGCCCTGATTATGATATTCGTGATTATAAAGACTACTGGGTAACGCCAAATGTGAAACAGAACTGGCTATATAATGCCTGGTATGATAACCCTTATTTAATTGCCAATGAAAAACTGGACGGCATTGAACAAAACAAACTCAATGCATCACTGGTTGCAAATTACCATTTTAGCAAGGATCTGAAACTGATGTTCCGCAACGGATATGATTATTACAGCAATGAAGAAACGGTGCGCAATCCAGCCGGTATCAATTCTACCCGAGGGGGATCCAGCGGAAGTACCTTTTCCTGGAGCTGGAATGGTAAAGGAATGTACGGCATGAATGAACTCTGGGGCTATAGCCTGAACAGTGATCTGATTTTAACTTATGATAAGAAAATCGGCGATTTTGGTTTAAATCTGTTAGCAGGAGGAAGTATTTATTATTATAAGGACAGAGAATTTGGTGCAAAAACAACCAACGGGTTACAAGTGCCAGGCTGGTATTCTTTGGCTAATGCCATTCCTTCTACCGCCGTTGGTGTAAACTCTATTTCCAATAATTACGGAACCTGGGCAAGGCAGGTGAATAGTCTGTATGCCAAGGCGTCCGCAAATTGGAAAAACGCGGCATTTATTGATGTGACTGGCCGTGAGGACTGGAGCTCAACACAACCTGCCTCAGAAAGATCCTATTTTTATCCTTCTGTTTCCACCAGTTTAATCCTGTCTGAATTTTTCCATTTGCCCAAAGTTGTCAATATGTGGAAATTAAGAGGTTCATGGGCGGTAGATAAGGATATGGCAGGGGTATATGCCACCAACCGACTTTATTCTATCGGGTCCTCCTGGGGGCTGACCAGTTCCAGTTATCCGAATTCCCTACTGCCTTCTGATCTGCTTCCTTCTTCTACCCGAACCTGGGAGTTCGGTACTGCTGCTTATTTACTGAACAGCAGATTACATTTTGATATCGCTTATTTTAGCAAGCTCTATTATGACAGGCAGACTTCCGTTGATATCTCAGAAGCCTCTGGCTTTGAAACTACACTGGTGAATACGGATGAAACAATAGCCCGTCGTGGACTGGAAATAACGATCGACGGTTCCATTATCAAAAGTAAAAATTTTGAATGGCATTCCACTTTAAACTATTCAAATCAACACCGTTATTATGTCCATTTGGACCCGGTTTATTCTTCCGATAACCTGTGGACCAAGAAAGGGGAGAGAGTAGATACTTATTTGATTTATGACTGGCTTCGGGATCCGCAGGGTAATATAATTCATGAATCCGGGTTCCCGGTCGAGAGTGATTATAAAACAAAAATCGGCTATGCTGATCCTGATTTTTCACTTGGCTGGATTAACGATTTTACCGTAGGGCGGTTCACATTCGGATTGAATATTGATGGCCGTATAGGTGGTGTGATGTATGATGATGTCTGGGATGATATGTTTGAGACAGGGGCCAGCCCCGAAACGGATACCAAGTGGCGTTATGACCAGGTAGTCAATGGGATGAATAACTACGTGGGCAATGGTATGAAAGTCGTATCCGGCGAGGCTACCTATGATAAATATGGCCGTATTACCAATGATACCAGAACTTACGCTAAAAATGACGTGGAAGTAGGCTATCAGGATTACGAGCAATCACTTTCCGGAGGGGGGAATCACGGCTATTTTGATGAGACCTTTATCAAGGTGAGAGAATTGTCAATCGGATATAATATTCCAACAAATAAATGGTTCGGTAAAAAATCGGGCATTAAGTCAGCTTCAGTATCACTGACTGCCCAAAATCTGTTTTTATTCACCGGGTTTAAATACTCAGATCCTGACAATGATGCTGAGGATCTGAACTCACCCTCACAGCGTATGGTAGGCATTAATATTCGTCTGGGATTTTAATCCGGTACGCTTTGATTTTTTAAACCGATAAAAACAAAAAGAATGAAAACAATATGTAAATCAATTTCAAAAACGATATATCGCAAGTTCAAATGATAAGTGCAACAGGGTTGTTACCCGCCCGGGGTGAAGTGTAGCGGAGGCGTAGCCGAAGCTGAATGGAACCCCGGGCGGGTAGAGCCGAAAAAATTACCTTTGTTAT
>Ga0164242_10006464_pt1 | contig 12882 bp, 9 predicted proteins | sample OricomgcompostMG_FD_108783 | JGI IMG/M metagenome (GOLD analysis project Ga0164242, IMG submission 108783) | Miracle-Growth compost microbial communities from Emeryville, California, USA - Original compost - Miracle growth compost (MG) ... | reverse complement strand
CGTTACGAACAAGCGGCTGTAGCTCAGCTGGATAGAGCATCTGACTACGGATCAGAAGGTCTGGGGTTCGAATCCCTACAGCCGCGCAGATGGGGAAGCCCCCGGACGAGAGTCCGGGGGCTTCTTCGCTTCTCCGGTCCGCCTCTGCCAGGCTCCAGTCCGTGACCGATGGTGACGCCCTGGTGATCGGCGAGGCCCTGATCGACGTGCTGACCGGCGCCGACGGCCGCGCGACCGAGCACGTCGGCGGCAGCCCGACCAACGTGGCGGTCGCGCTCGCCCGGCTTGACCGGCCCGTACGCCTCGCCACCTGCCTCGCGCCCGACGCTCGCGGGCGCCGGATCGAGGCCCACCTCCGCGCGGCCGGCGTCACCCTGGCCGGGGACCCCCGCGTCCTCGACCGCACCGCTACAGCGCAGGCGACCATCGGGCCGGACGGCTCGGCGACCTACCGGTTCGACCTCGAGTGGCGGCTCGGCGAGGTCGCGGTCGGGACACCCCGCGTGATCCATGTCGGCTCGATCGCGGCGGTGCTCGCGCCGGGTGCGGACGACGTTGTCCGGCTGCTCCGGGCGGCGCCTGCCGGCACGCTCATCTCGTACGACGTCAACGCCCGGCCCGCGATCACGGGCAGCGGCGCCGAACTGCGTGATCGTGTCGAGCGGGTCGCGGCGCTGGCGCACCTGGTGAAGGCGAGCGACGAGGACCTCGAGGTGCTCCATCCGGGCCTCGATGCGGTCGCCGCGGCCCGACTCCTGCTCGCCCCGGGACCGGCAGCGGTCGTGGTCACGCGCGGTGGCGCCGGCGCACTCTGGGTCACCGGCGACGCGGTCGTCGAGGTCGCCGCCCGGCCGGTGACAGTCGTCGACACCATCGGCGCGGGCGACACCTTCTCCGCAGCACTCATCGACGCGCTCTGGGACGATCCGGACCGCTTGCCGCACGAGGTCCTGGAACATGCGGCCCGCGCCGCCGCGATCGCCGTGTCACGGCCGGGCGCCGATCCGCCGTACCGACGCGAGCTGCGCTGACGCCTCCTCCGCCGCGACATCGCGCGCCGTCGTGCGCTAGGAAGGTGGCCTGGCCACCGCACGAGGAGTCCCGATGAGCGCCACCCCTTCCGCACCGCCGTTCGACCCGGCTGACCCGCTCGGCATCGACGCGCTGCTCAGCGACGAGGAGCGCGCCGTGCGGTCCTCGGTGCGTCAGCTGTGCGCGGAGCGCGTCGACCCGCACATCGCGGGCTGGTTCGAGGACGGTGCGATCCCCGACATCCGCGGCCTCGCTCGCGAGCTCGGCGCGCTCGGCCTCCTCGGGATGCACCTGGAGGGATACGGCTGTGCCGGCATGTCGGCGGTGGACTACGGCCTGGCATGCCTCGAGCTCGAGGCCACCGACTCAGGGCTGCGCTCGCTCGTCTCGGTGCAGGGGTCGCTGGCGATGTATGCGATCTGGCGCTGGGGGAGTGAGGAGCAGAAGCAGGAGTGGCTGCCGCGGATGGCTACCGGCGAGGCGATCGGCTGCTTCGGCCTCACCGAGCCCGACCACGGCTCCGACCCGGCCTCGATGCGGACCCGCGCGCGCCAGGACGCCGCTGGCGACTGGATCCTGGAGGGCCGCAAGATGTGGATCACCAACGCCCCGGTCGCCGACGTGGCGGTGGTGTGGGCGCAGACGGAGGAGGGCGTACGCGGCTTCGTCGTGCCGACCACCACGCCGGGATTCTCTGCGCCCGAGATCAAGCACAAGATGTCGCTGCGCGCCTCGGCCACCGGCGAGCTGGTCCTCGACGACGTGCGGCTGCCGGCCGACGCCGTCCTGCCGGGCGTCCGCGGCTTGAAGGGCCCGCTGTCCTGTCTCAACGAGGCTCGCTACGGCATCGTCTGGGGTGCGATGGGCGCCGCCCGGTCGGCCTTCGCCGCGGCGCTTGGCTACAGCACGCAGCGGGTGCAGTTCGACCGGCCGATCGCCGGCTTCCAGCTCACCCAGGAGAAGCTGGCGAACATGTCGCTGGAGATCGCCAAGGGCACGCTCCTGGCACTCCACCTCGGCAGGCTCAAGGACGCCGGCACGCTGCGCCCCGAGCAGGTGTCGTACGGCAAGCTCAACAACGTCCGCGAGGCGATCGAGATCTGCCGCACGGCCCGGACGATCCTCGGCGCGAACGGCATCTCCCTGGAGTTCCCGGTCATCCGGCACGCCAACAACCTGGAGTCGGTGCTCACCTACGAGGGCACGGTGGAGATGCACACCCTGGTGATCGGACAGGCGCTGACCGGCGTCTCGGCCTTCCGCTGAGCGCCGGCCGCAGCCGCGGCGCCGCTCCGCTGAGGGGCAAGAGGGTAAAGGTTTCGCACCGGTTCCCGCTGCGGTCGGCGAGTTGCGTCCGAAACAGGCGCTCGACAATTCCTTCGAAGGCATAAGTCCGATCTAACCTCCGGGGGATCTCGGGGGTGATCTAGGCGAAGTGTCAGAAGTGCGAAATCGTTTTCTCAGTGGTGTTGTGCTGGCCGTGTTGGCGCTGCTGGCGGCTGGTCTCTCGGTGACGCCGGCGGCCGCCTCCGGGGCGGCCGCGACGACAGATGCGACAACGGCGTACGCGCCGCTCCCGCCGGAGCCGGCCCTCGTCCCGGTGACGGCGACCGCGTGCTCGACGGCAGCCACGGCCGCGACGGCGGCCTGCCTGGGTCAGGCGCTGCCGGTCAGCGACGCCGAGGTGGCCCGCTCCCGGGAGAGCAGCGCCGCATCCGCCACCGTGGCGGCGCCGCTGAGCGCCCGCAGCAAGGACGGCGGCTACACGCCGAGCGATCTGGCGAGCCTCTACCAGATCCCGTCCGGCCTGAAGCCCGACGCCACCGTCGGCATCGTCGACGTCGGCAGCGACCCGAACACCGAGGCGCAGATGGCGTACTTCCGCCGCTCCTTCGGCCTGCCCGCCTGCACCAGCGCGAGCGGCTGCTTCCGCGAGGTCGGCGCCGACGGCAGCAAGCGGCTGCCGGACCTGGACAGCGACTGGGTCACCGAGATCGCCATCGACGTGCAGGCCGTCTCGGCGATCTGCCCGACGTGCCACATCCTGCTCGTCGACGCTCCCAGCGCGGGCGTGCTCGACCTGGCCCGCGCGACCGCCACGGCGACCCGTCTCGGAGCGAGGTACGTCTCGCTCTCCTTCGGCTCGAGTGCCACGTTCAGTGCCGCCGCGGTAGACGACGCGTACTACGCCGAGCCGGACGTCACCTACGTCGCTGCGGCCGGCGACGGCGGACACAGCCAGGGTGCCCTCTTCCCGGCGAGCGCCCCGAACGTCGTGGCGGCCGGCGGAACGAGCGTGCGCCTGGTCAACGGGACCTGGCAGCAGAGCGCCTGGTCGGGATCGGGCTCCGGCTGTTCCACCCAGCAGGCCTCCGAGCTGCAGAGCGGCGCCCCGTTCGGCGCCGCCTGCGACGGCAAGCGGGTCGTCTCCGACCTGTCGGCACTGGCCGACCCCGACACCGGGATGCTGATCTATCGCGGCGGCTCGTGGTGGAGTGCCGGTGGCACCTCACTGGCGGCCCCGATCCTGACCGCCCTGTACGCCCTCGCGGGCAATCACACCGCGCCGATGTCGATCTACGGCGCGCGTGCCGCGCTGACCGACGTGACGAGCGGATCGAACGGCAGGTGCGCGCCCGTATCGCTGTGCACCGCGGGCCCCGGCTGGGACGGACCGACCGGCCTCGGCACGCCTGCGGGTCTGGGTGCCCTCTCCGCCGACGGCCGCTACATCACCGCAGCCAGCGCCCGCCTCAGGGGCCGGCCGGGCTACCCGGCCAAGCTGACGCTCACCCTGACGGACGCCGGTACGGGACGCGCGCTGCCCCATGCGCGGGTCGTCCTCGAGCGACGGTCGGACGACGGGGGCTTCGCGCCCGTCCGCCAGGCGACGACCGGAGCGGACGGATCGGTCCACTTCACCGATCGTCCGACCTCGCGAGTGACGTACCGGGTGGTCTTCCCTGGCGATGTCGACCATCGCGCCGCGACGTCCAACCCGGTCTCGATCGGCAGGCTCCGCCCCCTGGTCCGAGCCGGGAGCTCGCCCGGCACGATCCGGGTGATGGTGCGCGCTCCGTGGGGCGCTCCGGTATCCGCGATGGCGCTCCGCCTGGAGCAGCGCCGAGGCGGCCACTGGGTCCCGGCCCGGGCGGTGCGCACCAACAAGCACGGCGTCGCCACGGCTCGGCCCCGCTCGGGCGGCACCTACCGCTGGGCGTACCGTGGCGACCGGACCTGGCACGCCTGGCACGCGGACGTGCACGTGCGCTGACCGGAGCGCGCCACCCGCCGGCGGGAGCGACATCGCTCGCGCCGCCGCGTGCCCTCAGCCCTGGGCGCTGAGGAAGATCGCGGGGTCGTCGATGACCCGCCGGATCACCGAGCCGGCCGCACCGCGTACCGCCGCGTCGGCGCCCAGGCTGGAGACCAGCAGCTCCGCCCCGGCCGCGTGCGCGGCCAGCGACTCCGACACCGCCGGTGCGAGCCAGGGGGCGAGAGCGGCGAAGACGCCGCCGAGCACGATCGCGTCCGGGTCCAGCAGATTGGTAGCGGAGGCGAGGGCCGCGCCGACCAGCCGGCCGGCGTCCGCCACCGCGCCGAGGGCGGCGGGATCGCGCGCAGCACAGCGCTGCTCAAGCTCGCCGCGCGAGGCGGCTCCCGCCGACGCCAGGATCGCCTCCAGGCCGGCGAGTCGCTCCAGACAGCCGCGGCCGCCGCAGGAGCACGCGGGGCCCAGAGGGTCGACGACTACGTGGCCGAGCTCACCGGCGCGAGCATGCGCGCCGCGGAAGAGCTCACCGTTGACCACGATGCCGGCACCGATGCCGATCTCGCCGGAGACGTGCACGAAGTCGCGGGGCGTCGGCACCCCGAACCAGAGCTCGCCGAGCGCGGCCAGGTTGGCCTCGTTCTCGAGCTGCAGCCCGTACGCGGTCTCCGGCAGCGGCACCTCCACCGGCACCTCGGCCCAGCCGAGGTTCGGCGCGCGGCTGATCGTCGTACCGTCCGCCGCGCCGGGGATCGCCACGCAGGCGCCGGCCAGGATGAGGCCCTGCTCCCGGGTCGCGGCGACGCCCTCCTGGGCCAGCTGGTCGAGCTCGGCGAGCACCTCGGCCGACGGCCGGCCCCGGTTGTCCCGCGTGACGACGTGCCGGTAACGAACGGTGCCGCCGAGGTCGACGACCAGCGCGGCGAGGTAGTCGACGTTGAGCTCGAGCCCGAGCCCCGCGGCACCGTGCCGGTGCAGGGCGAGCATCGCGCTGGGACGGCCTCGGTCGCCGCCCCGGCTCGGTACCGCCTCGGTCTCCTCCACGAGCCCGGCGGCAACCAGGTCGGCCACCAGACCGGAGATGGACGATTTGGTCAGTCCTGTCGCGGTGGCAGTCTGGACGCGGGTGATCGTCCCGGTGTCAGCGATGGCGCGCAGCACGAGGGCGAGGTTGCTCGCCCGCATCTGCGCATGCTGCACCGGTCCGGCCATGTCGGGCATTAGACCAAGTCGCGAACACCTTGACAACTCCCCTCCGCCCGCTTGACATGCGAGGTCCGAGAGGGTTGGATCACACTAATAGTTCAAAACCTGAACGAAATCGAGAGGATGGGCAATGGCGGAGTACAAGGCCACCCCGGCAGACAAGTTCTCCTTCGGTCTGTGGACCGTCAGCTGGCAGGGCGTCGACGTCTTCGGTGGCGCGATCCGCCCGCCGATGGACCCGGCTTACGCGGTCGGCAAGATCGCGGAGCTCGGCGCCTACGGCGTCACCTTCCACGACAACGACGTCTTCGACTTCGACGCCACCGACGCTCAGCGCGAGGCCTCGATCAAGAGCTTCCGTGACGCGGTCGAGGCCAATGGCCTCAAGGTGCCGATGGTCACCACCAACACGTTCAGCCACCCGGTCTTCAAGGACGGTGGCTTCACCTCCAACGACCGGCGCGTGCGGCGCTTCGCACTCGCCAAGATCGCCAAGAACATCGATCTCGCCGCCGAGCTCGGCGCCGAGACGTACGTCTTCTGGGGCGGCCGCGAGGGTGCGGAGAGCAACTTCGCCAAGAACGTCGGCGACGCGCTCGACCGCTTCCGCGAGGGCTTCAACACCCTCACCGCCTACGTCAAGGAGCAGGGCTACAACATCCGCTTCGCCATCGAGCCGAAGCCGAACGAGCCCCGCGGCGACATCCTGCTGCCGACCGTCGGTCACGCACTCGCCTTCATCGACACCCTCGACGACTCCGAGATGGTCGGCCTCAACCCCGAGACCGGTCACGAGGAGATGGCGGGCCTCAACTTCGCCGCCGGCATCGGCCAGGCGCTGTGGCACAAGAAGCTCTTCCACATCGACCTCAACGGCCAGCACGGTCCCCGCTTCGACCAGGACCTGCGCTTCGGTGCCGGCAACCTGCGCGGCGCGTTCAACCTGGTCGACCTGCTGGAGAACAGCGACTACGAGGGCCCGCGTCACTTCGACTTCAAGCCCCCGCGGACCGAGGACGAGGAGGGTGTGTGGGCCTCCGCCGAGGGCGGCATCCGCAACTACCTCATCCTCAAGGAGCGCTCGAAGGCGTTCCGTGCGGACCCCGAGGTCCAGGCCGCGCTGCAGCGCTCGGGTCTCGGCGAGCTCGCCACCCCGACCCTGGCTGAGGGCGAGTCGCTCGCCACCGTGCGCGAGGAGAAGTTCGACATCGACGCCATGGCCAGCCACGGCTTCGCGTTCGAGCAGCTCGACCAGCTTGCCATGGAGCACCTGCTCGGCGTTCGCTGAGCATCCGCTGAACCACGCTGACCGCTGACCGAAAGAGATCGCAGATGACGCTCGTCGCAGGAGTCGACTCCTCGACCCAGTCGTGCAAGGTCGTCGTCCGTGACGCCGAGACCGGAGCGCTGGTGCGCTCGGGCAAGGCGTCGCACCCGGACGGCACCGAGGTCCACCCCGACCACTGGTGGTCGGCTCTTCAGGAGGCCGCCGCCGCGGCCGGTGGGCTCGACGACGTCGCTGCGATCTCGGTCGGCGGTCAGCAGCACGGCATGGTCTGCCTCGATCAGGCGGGCAATGTCGTACGGCCGGCCCTGCTGTGGAACGACACCCGCTCCGCGCAGGCCGCCACCGACCTCAACGAGGAGCTGGGCGCCGAGGTCTGGGCCGACGCCGTCGGCTCGGTCCTCGTCGCCAGCTTCACCATCACCAAGCTGCGCTGGCTGCGCGACCACGAGCCCGAGAACGCTGCCCGGGTCGCGGCGGTCTGCCTGCCGCACGACTGGCTGACCTGGAAGCTGTCCGGCTCGACCTCGCTCGAGGACCTGGTCACCGACCGCTCCGACGCGAGCGGCACGGGCTACTGGTCGGCCAAGGACGGCTATCGCCTCGACCTGCTCGAGCGCGCGTTCGGTCGCACCGACATCATCCTGCCCCGCGTCCTCGGCCCCGCCGAGACCGCCCTGAAGACCCCCGCCGGCGCGCTCCTCGCCCCCGGTGCGGGCGACAACGCCGGCTCAGCGCTCGGCCTGGGCGCCGTCCCGGGTGACGTGGTCGTCTCGATCGGCACCTCCGGCGTCGCCTGCGCCGTCTCCGAGGTGCCCGCGGCCGACGTGACCGGGACCGTGGCCGGCTTCTCCGACGCGACGGGTCACTACCTGCCGCTCGTCGCGACCCTCAACGCCGCCCGTGTCCTTGCTGCCACCGCCACCATGCTCGATGTCGACCTCGACCGGCTGGCCGAGCTTGCGCTGTCCGCTCCCTCGGGTGCCGACGGTCTCGTCCTGGTGCCCTACCTCGAGGGCGAGCGCACCCCCAACCGCCCGGACGCCAAGGGCGCCTTCCACGGCCTGACCCTGGCCACCATGACGCCGGCCCACGTCGCCCGCGCCGCGGTCGAAGGCCTGCTGTGCGGCCTGGCCGACGGCATCGACGCGCTCGTCGCGCAGGGTGTGGACGTCAAGCGGGTCCTCCTGATCGGCGGTGGCGCCCGCTCCGAGGCGGTCCGCAAGATCGCCCCCGTCGTCCTCGGCCGCCCGGTCGTGGTGCCCGAGCCGGGCGAGTACGTCGCCGACGGCGCCGCCCGTCAGGCCGCATGGGTGCTCTCGGGTGCCGCCGACGCGCCGGTCTGGAACGCCGGCGGCGTCGAGACGTACGAGGCTCCGGTCGATCCAGCCGTGCGTGCGCGCTACGCCGAGGTCCGCGATCTCACCGAGGGCGTCTGAGCCCGCATCGCTGCTCGCCGAGGCCCCGGGATTTAACTTTACGATCTCGCAAAACGGCAGTTCGACCGGACCGTTTGGTTCAGAATGAGAGTGCTGGGGCGGAGGACCCGAGACCTCCGCCCCAGCATTCACGCCCGGCTCGCGACCATCACCGTCCCCATCGGTACCCCCACATTGGTCGCGCGCCGGGCGTGTCGTCATTTCCGCCCTCTGGGAACCGTTGATCGGCCTTCGTGGACGGCGGTTTCACCACTCCGGAATCAGCCCTTTCGTCCCTCGAATGTGGAAGTCGTTCTTGGAACGATCCATTCGCCGCGAGCGTGACGTACGACTCATTCTGGGTAACAGATCGACGGTCTGTGGCCGGTTTTCGGTCGGGTAGCGTGCCTGCATCCTCGGCAAGAAGGGTTGCGGAAATGGTTGACGTTGAGAAGGTCCTCGACGATGCAGGACTGACGAACACCCACGTGCGGGACTACGTGGCGTACTGGGCCGGGATCACCGGCGCCGACGCCGTCGAGGTAGTCAGCGCTGAGGACGACGCGCGTCTGCTCGAGGAGTCGCTGGCGGCCGGGGAGATCCTGCCGGTGGAGGGTGGCCGCTACTACAGCCGCTCCTACTACAAGGACACCGCGCGCACCGAGGAGCGCACGGTCGTGGCTACCTCGAACGAGAACGACAAGGGCGCGTACAACAACTGGCGTCCCGCCGACGAGACCGTCAAGACGCTCACCGAGCGCATGACCGGCGCCTCGAAGGGCAAGACGATGTACGTCATCCCCTACCTGATGGCGCCGCAGGGCAGCCCGCTGGAGCGGTACGCCGCCGGCGTGCAGCTCACCGACAGCCGCCCGGTCGTCAACCAGATGATCCGGATGGCCCGCGTCGGCATCGACTACATCAACAACCTCGCCGACCAGGACTCCTTCGTCCGCGCGGTGCACGTGGAGGGGGACCTGCCGAACCTCGGTCAGGGCACCCCGAACGACCAACGGCTCTTCGCCACGGTCGCCGACCAGCGCACGATCCTGCACTACGGCTCCTCCTACGGCGGCAACGCGCTGCTGGGCAAGATCGCCCACGGTCTGCGGCAGGCGTGCTACGACGGCTGGGCCTCGAAGCAGTTCCTCGCCGAGCAGTTCCTGTTGCTCGGGATCAAGGACAAGCAGACCGGCAAGACGTTCCACGTCGTCGGCGGCTTCCCGAGCGCCTCGGGCAAGACCAACCTGTCCATGACGACCGCTCCGGACGAGCTGGGCGACCGCTTCGAGGTCACCTTCTACGGCGACGACATCGCCTGGATGTGGGTGGACGACGAGGGCAAGGTCCGCGCGTTCAATCCCGAGTACGGCGTCTTCGGGGTCGCTCGCGACACCAACGAGAAGACCAATCCGGGCGCGGTCGAGTCGATCCGTCCGGGCACGGGCGCCATCTTCACCAACGTGGCGTACAACGAGTTGACCCAGGACGTGTGGTGGGAGGGCAAGACCAAGCACCACCCCGATGACCTGGACGGCTGGCTGGACTGGAAGGGCGAGCGGATCGCGGACCGCAGCCCCGGTGAGATGGGTGAGCCCTGGGCCCACCCCAACAGTCGCTTCACCACGCCGATCGCGCACGTCCCCAACGCCGCGCCCGACTTCGATGACCCGGCCGGGGTCGTCGTGGACGCCATCATCTTCGGTGGCCGGACCCGCGATCGGGAGCCGCTGATCCGCGCGATCACCGACATCGCCGAGGGCGTCTACGACGGCATGACCCTCGGGGCGGAGGCGACCTTCGCCGCCGACGGCCTCGACGGCCAGCTGCGCTACGACCCGATGTCGATGCGGCCCTTCATGGCGTACGAGGAGGGCGACTACGCCCAGCATTGGCTCAACATCATCGGTAAGGCGAAGCAGCCGCCGATCTTCGCGCACGTCAACTGGTTCCAGCGCGACCCGCAGGACGGTCACTTCCTGTGGAACGGCTTCCGCGACAACGTCCGGGCGCTGCTGTGGCTGCTGCAGTACCAGGCGGGCGAGGTCGAGGGCGTCCAGTCGCCGGTCGGCATCCTGCCCAAGGTCGAGGAGCTCAACCTCGAGGGCATGTCGTTCCGCGAGGGTGACCTGGAGAAGCTGCTCACCATCGACGTCGACCGCTGGCGTCAGGAGATGCAGTTCCGCGAGGAGCACCTCAACCAGTTCCGGCTCCCCGAGGAGATCTGGGAGGCGCACCGCCGCGTGGCCAAGGCGCTCGACGAGGCCGCCGGCTGACCCGGCTGTAGCACCACGCTGAGACGCCCCGAGCACCGCAAGGTGCTCGGGGCGTCTGCCGTCAGGACGCTCGGCAGCCGCCGAGGTCGTGCAGCCCCGCCAGGTCCCCGGGTCCCAGGTAGGGCCGCGACCAGCTGCCGAGCCCTTCGTACATGACGTTGGCCTTGGACCGGCTGTGGCCGAGCCCCATCGCGTGGCCGAGCTCGTGCAGCAGCAGGCTCATCAGGGTCGGGCCGTTGCCCCTGCCGGTGCTCAGGCGCGCCGACTTGTCGATGACCACGCCACCGCTGTGCACCTGCCACTGCGTGCCGATGCGGCGATAGGAGACGCCCGGGCCCCCGAGGCCGACGACGTTGCCGGACAGGCTGGGCACGGCGGCCGCGGTGCTCCAAGCCACGTAGAGGCCGTCGTCGGGGACCTGCTCGAGGGCGCCGCGACCCTTGTGGAAGGGGACGGTCGTGGTGGCGCCGGCATAGGTGAAGGTGAAACCGGTCGCGTCGGCGATCTGCGCGACGGCGGCCTTGACGAGTCCGAGGTTGCGCCCGGACGTCCCACCGAGGTTCACCCGGTAGGGGATGCTCTCGCAGCCGTCCCAGCGGAACGGGAACGACGGGTCCTCGACGGTCCAGGCCGTCGCCCTGCTCGACGCGGGCTCACCGTGGTGCTTGCTGGCGTGCGTCCGGTGGCGCTTGGCCCGCTGCTTGGCGTGGCGCTCGGCGTGCTGGTTGCCGTGATGTTTGCGGGCGTGCTTGCCATGGTGCACGGGGGCGTGCCCGGCGCCGAGGGCGCTCGCGGGAGCAACGAGGAGGAGGGCGCTTGCCAGGGCGAGGAGGTGGCGTACGGGATGCTTCATGGTGATCGCCGTACTCATCGGCGGCAAGCGTGCCAGGGTGAGGACTAGCTCCGCCCCAGGCACTCTTGACGGCTGGTCAGGCGGTGGCCAGCAGAGCCCGTCTACGGTCCGGGCCATGACAGCGACAGACTCCACTGCCGTCCCGAGAACCGCTCAGCGTGCTGCCTCCAAGGTCCCTGACGTCTTCGTCGCCTTCTGGGTGATCAAGCTGCTCACCACCGGCATCGGAGAGACCGCCTCTGACTTCCTCGGCACCTGGAACGTGGTCGCGGCCGGCGTGATCGGGGTCGGCGGCTTCGTCGTGGCGCTCTGGTGGCAGCTGCGAGCCGACTCCTACCACCCGGTCCGCTACTGGGTGACCGTCCTGATGGTCGCGGTCTTCGGCACGATGATCGCCGACGGCCCGCATGTCGCCCTCGGCACGCCCTACTACGTCGACGCCTCGATCTACCTCGTGTTGCTGGGTGCGCTGCTCACCTGGTGGCGCCGCAGCGAGGGCAGCTTGTCCGTGCACTCGATCACCACCGCGCGTCGCGAGCGGTTCTACTGGGGCACGGTGCTGCTCACCTTCGGTCTCGGCACCGCGCTCGGTGACACCACCGCGAGCAATCTCCACATGGGTTACGGGTGGTCGGTCGTGCTCTTCGGCGCGCTGATCCTGGTGCCCTTCGCCGCCTGGCGTCTCGGCGCGAGCGCGGTCGCCTGCTTCTGGGCGTCGTACTCCCTCACCCGGCCGCTCGGCGCCTCGATCGCCGACGGACTGGCGGTCAGTCGGGCGCACGGCGGCCTCGGCTGGACCACCGGCACGGTCTCGCTGCTCGGCCTCGTCCTCTTCGCCCTGCTCGTCGGCTACGTCGCGCTCTCCGAGCGGCTGGCCCGGCCCGTGGCCCTCGACGGGACGCCCGGGCCGGCCGTCTCACCGGCGCGGGAGGCTCAGCACGAAGGCGGCTCCGCGGTGCTCGGGCGCCTCCTCGAGGGCGACGTCGGCGCCGAGTGAGTGCGCCACCCGGCGCGCGATGCCGAGCCCGAGCCCGGTGCTTCCCGACGTGGACGTGCCGGGCTCGAACAGAGTGTCCCTGACCTCGTCCGGCACACCGGGACCATCGTCGCTGACGATCAGCTGGATGCGGTCGGGGCGGACCCGTGCGGAGAGGGTGACCGTGGCGTTGGCGTAGCGGACGGCATTCTCGACGAGCGGGGAGAGTGCCCGGACGACGAGCTCGAGTGGAGCCGCGACGGGGACGGTGACCGCCTGGGTCTGGTCGACGAAGGCCAGATCGTCGGGGATGAGAGGACGCACCGCGTCCACCACTGCGGGCAGTGAGGCGCTCGCCGGCCCCCCTGCGCTGCGCTCCCGCGCGAGCTCGAGCAGGGTCGTGATCGCCGCGCCCATGCGGCGGGCGGCGGCAGCGATCTCCTCGAGGTCCTGACGGGCGGCATCGTCATCGACCCCGCGAAACAGCGCCAGATCGGCCGAGCCCTGGATCGCCGTGAGTGGCGTACGGAGCTCATGGGCGAGCTCGGCGGTGAGTCGCTGCTCG
>Ga0164242_10006463_pt1 | contig 12883 bp, 12 predicted proteins | sample OricomgcompostMG_FD_108783 | JGI IMG/M metagenome (GOLD analysis project Ga0164242, IMG submission 108783) | Miracle-Growth compost microbial communities from Emeryville, California, USA - Original compost - Miracle growth compost (MG) ... | reverse complement strand
GCGCGTCGCCGGCCAGCGCCTCCAGATCCAAGCCCGTGCGGCGCTGGAAATCCTCCCGATCCAGGCCGACCCGCGTGCGGCGGAGCATCAAGACCGCCGTCTCCCGCGCGTGGGCCTCCGGGTCGAGACACTCCGAAGGTCCGGTCGGGTCGCCGCCCGATTCGATGCGCTTGATGTAAGAAAGCAAGTCCCTGGTGTTCGACGCCCGCACCCCGCCGACGAACCGCGCCGCGCCCAGGCCGACCCCGAAATACGGCTCATTGGCCCAGTAAACAAGGTTGTGCCGCGACTCGTGCCCCGGGCGGGCGAAGTTGGAGATCTCGTACATCGCCAGCCCCGCCCGGTCCAGACGATCGATCGCATGCTCATACATCGCCCGCTCCGTCTCCTCGTCGAGCGCCGTGACTCGTCCGGCGTTCCACGACTTCCAGAGCGCGGTCCCTTTCTCATAGACCAATCCATAACACGACAGATGTTCCGGCCCGAGCGCGAGGGCCAGTTCCAGGTCGCGCGTCCAGTCGTCGAGCGTCGATCCCGGCACGCCGAAAATCAGGTCGATGGACCACCGGCGGAACCTTGGCCGCACCAGATCAAGCGCCCGGGCGACCTCCTCCGGGCCGTGGTTGCGCTCCAAGACCGCCAGGGTTTCCGGGCGGAAGGATTGCGCGCCGAGACTGACGCGCTCGACCCCTCCGGCGGCCAGCACGTCCACCTTGGCCTCGTCCAGCGTCCCCGGATTCGCCTCGACGGTCCACTCGCCCCCCGCCGTCAACGGATACCACCGCCGGGTCATCTCCAGCAGGCGCTCGAGCTGCTTCGGATTCAACCGCGTGGGGGTTCCACCGCCGATGAAGATCGTGTCGACTTCATGCGGCTCCTCCGCGCGGGACATCTCCACTTCGAGCGCTAAGAGGTAGCGATCGGCCAGGTCGTCCATTCCGGCGACGGAGGCGAAGTCGCAATAGCCGCACTTGTGCGCGCAGAACGGAATGTGAACATAGGCGGCGCGTGGCGTCCTGAATCGTGCAAGCGTATCAACCGCGATCACGGCACCGCCTCGACGAACCGGACCTCGGGAACCCGCGCCTTGAGGGCCTGCTCGGCGGCCGTCGTGACCGTGAAGACCGAGGCCGAGCACGCGCCGCAAGAACCGAGCAAGCGCACCTGCACGATCTGGTCGTCATCGACGCCGACCAGTTCAATATCGCCGCCGTCCCGCGCCAGTTCCGGGCGGACATGCTCGTCGATGGCCCTGGCGATCCGGTCGAAGAGGGCCTGCCGCTGAATATTGTCCATCAGTGCAACCTGTTTTCGATGATCCGCCGTGGCCCAACGCCAAGCCACAACGACCATGATAGCGTTCTCCGGCCGTTCTCGCGCCGCGAACTTGACAGCGCTGCGAATCATCCCCTACGATAACGGCCCTGTTCCCGAGCGCGGGCATGTTCCGCCCAGCCTCGACACGCAACACTTGACGACGCGGAGAATCGCAATGCGGATCGCCCTGGACGCCATGGGAGGCGACCACGCCCCCGGCCCGATCGTGGCCGGAGCCATCGATGCCGTGCGAGTCCGCAACGATCTGATCGTCAGCCTCGTCGGTCCCCCGGAGATCGTCGCGGCCGAACTGGCGAAGTTCCCCGACGCCCCCCTGGACCGACTGCCGATCGTTGCTGCGTCGCAGGTCATCGGCATGGAGGAAAAACCGGTTGAGGCGATGCGCAAGAAGCGTGACAACTCCATCGCCCGCTGCTGGGCCTTGATGGCCGCCGGCGAGGTCAGCGCGGTCGTCTCCGCCGGAAACACCGGCGCGATGGTGGCGGCGGGCTTGATGAATTCCAAGATGTTCCTGCCCGGCGTCCGCCGCCCCGGCATCGCCTGCGTCTGGCCGTCGCACCTAGGCCCGGTCGTCCTCGTCGACGTCGGCGCGAACATGAACGCCAAGGCCGAGGACCTGTACCAGTACGGCGTGCTGGGGTCCGTCTACGCTAAGCGCGTCTTCGGGATCGAGAAGCCGACGATCGGCCTCCTGAACGTCGGCAGCGAGGACGACAAGGGGAACGAACTGGTGCGCGAGGCCCGCGCCCGGTTTCTCGCCAGCGCCATCGCCCCGCAATTCATCGGCAACGTGGAAGGCCGGGACATCTATGAAGGGAAGGCCCGCGTCGTCGTCTGCGAAGGGTTCACCGGCAACGTGCTCCTGAAGGCCGGTGAAGGGGCCGTCGAGTTTCTGTTCTCGCAGCTCAAGCACGAAATGATGAACCTGCTCCCCACCCTGCCGCTGGAGTCCGGCGGGCGGATCGCCGGAGCGCTTCGGGACCTGAAAACCCGGTTCGAGTACCACGAATACGGCGGCGGGCCGTTGTTGGGGATCAAGGGGGCGTGCATCATCTGCCACGGCTCCTCTGACGCGCGGGCCATCAAGAACGCCCTGCGCGTGGCCGGCATCCTGGCCGACGATCAAACCCAGGCCACCATCGCCGCCGACATGGGGGGACCCGCGTAAGAGCGTCTCACAAAACGGGGACTGGCTCCGAGGTGCCTGCTCTGAAAGCGCGTTGTAGGGTGGATCGTGATCCACCATCTGGAACTCGGCGACATTGGGGATGGTGGATCACGATCCACCCTACAAGTCCCGGAAGCCCGGTTTTCCTGGGTTCGGGTGTCGGAAGCCCGACATGAAGACTGTCACCGTTTTGTGAGCCCCTCCAAAAACCGAAAACGTATTCACTATCTTCTTTCTGCCAAGGGTCTCCGATGAGCAAAGTCGCGTTCCTGTTCCCTGGCCAGGGGGCGCAGGCGGTCGGCATGGGGCGAGGGCTGAACGAGACGGTTTCCGCCGCGAAGGCCCTGTTCGATCAAGCCAATGAGATTCTCGGGCTCGATCTCCGCGCCCTCTGCTTCGACGGCCCGGCCGAGGCCCTTGAAGCCACGGACGTCAGCCAGCCGGCCATCTTCGTCGCCAGCCTCGCGGCCCTCGAAGGCCTGAAGGCCGAGAATCCGGCGCTGGTCGATTCCGCCGAAGGGGCGGCGGGCCTGAGCCTCGGCGAATACACCGCGCTGGTCTTCGCCGGCGCGTTGAGCTTCGAGGACGGCCTGAAGGTCGTTCGCAAGCGCGGGCAGGCCATGCAAGAGGCGGCCCTGGCGTCCCCCAGCGGAATGAGCGGCATCCTGAATCTCGACAACGAGCAGATCGACGAACTGTGCCGCCGCGCCGCCCCGCACGGCCGGCTCTGGAAGGCGAACATGCTCGGCCCCGGCAATATCGTCGTCTCCGGCGACAAGGCGGCTCTTGAACAGATCGAGCCGATCGCGATGGAATTGGGGGCCTCGCGCGTCATTCCGCTGGCCGTGGCGGGGGCGTTTCACACGCCCTTGATGAAGCCCGCCGACGACCGCCTGCTCGACGCCCTCTCGGCCGCGAGGATCACCGCGCCACGCATTCCGGTTTACTCAAACGTCGATACCAATCCCCATGCGTCCGATCCCGTGACGATCCGGCAGACCCTCGCCACGCAGGTCACGCAAGGGGTGCGCTGGGAGGATTCGATGCGGCGGATGCTCGCCGACGGGTTCGACACGTTCCACGAGATCGGCCCCGGCCGCGTCCTGACCGGCCTTCTCAAACGAATCGACCGCAAGGTCCCTTGCACGAGCATCCCGGCGCGGTAGGCTGAGAGCGGTTTTCGCTCGAATTGCATACGAGCGAGGAAAAAGGGGACTGGCTCACGGCCCTTCCTTCGGTTCCCAATCTCAGGAAAACGCCTCGCGGGCCGGGTGCCTGTCCCCGTTTTCCGAGCGCCGCGTGAACGTGAACCGCTTTGGAGCGATTTCCACTTGCGTGTGCCGGTGTGACGGGAACGGGGACAGGCACCTCGAAGACTCGGAGCCAGTCCCCGTTTCCGCCACACCGGCACGGTGAAAAGAAAATTGCTCGAAGATTTCCGCGTCCGCGACGAATGTCTTTCCGTGCCGCCGGATGGAATGGATCGAACACCCCGACGACCTGGAGCGCCGACTTCCATGACCGACCCCGACCCGATGAGGCCGACGTTCCCCGGCGACGAGCTTGACCCGTACCAGGCACCCAAGGAGCCGGGGGAAAAGAAGCCGCGTGGCTGCTTCTTCTATGGATGCATCATCTCACTGATCATACTGGTGCTGATCGTCATCGGGCTGGGCCTGTTGGCGTGGAAGGTGGTTTCGACGGGCAACAAATACATCAACCAATACACCGACACGGCCCCCCTGCCCCTTCCGGCCGTGGAGATGCCGCCGGAGGAACGCCAGGCGCTCCAGAAGGAGGTCGAAGAATTCAAGGCCGAGGTCGATGAGAACACGGCCGAGGAGCCTCTGGTCCTGACGGCCGAGCAGGTCAATGCCCTGATCGAGGAACAACCGGAACTCAAGGGCCGCCTGCACGTCGATTTCGAAGGGGACAAGATCAAGGGGATCATCAGCATGCCCTTGAAGCAGGACATCGGCCCCTTCAAGCTCAAGGGGCGCTACCTCAACGCCAAGGGCACCTTCACCGCCAGCCTGGTCGATGGCGCGATTGACGTCCGCGTCGAGGAGGCCGAGGTCCGTGGCATGCCGCTCCCGCCCCAGTTCATGACCGAACTGTCGAAGCAGAACCTCGCCAAGGACGTCAAGCTCGACGAGGAAGCGCGCCGCACGATCGCCCGATTCGAGCGCATTCAGGTCAAGGACGGCAAGCTCTACATCATCCCCGCGAAACCCTCCGTTGAACCGACCGAGGACGACGCAACCCCAGAAGCCTCACCCGCCGCCGACGACTCCACGCCGGCCGAGGGAGACGGCGCGGACATGCCCGCCGCGTCCTCGGAGGCTCCCTCCCAGGAAAACGCCCCCGAAGCCGAGGCCGCGCCGAACGAGGATGCCCCTCCCGCGGCCACGGACGAACCGACCGCCGACCCGAACGCGGACGGCACCGTCACTGAAGAACCGGAATCCACCGCGTTCCTATCGCGGCCCGGGCCGTCCCTCTTGTGTTTCGCGGGGGATGGGTTTACAATGCCGATCTTTCCCGGTTGACGCATTTCGGTCGTCGACGGGGTGGTTGCTCACGAATCGCGGGTGATTTGCACGGGAGAGATTATGGCCAGTCGCCGTCGAGGGAAAGGACGCCGCAAAGTCGGTCGGAAGAAGCGCCGCATGCGTAGCCGGATCCGTCATCGCAAAAAATAGCTAGGCGTCCCCCCGCGCTGCTTCTGGCTTTGGGGGTCAATCCGACAACCCGTTCCACCACAATCGAGGCCGACCCGGCAAGCCGGGTCGGCCTCGTTGCGTTTTTTCGAGCGGTTCACGTTTGGCCTGTGCCATTTTGGAGTGCGGCGGCTTGACGCCGCTGTTCGGGCAGTCGTGGGAAAAAGCGGCATCAAGCCGCCGCACTCCAAACCAATGACATGGCACGCTGGCCACCCGAGCGAAAATCTCTCGGCTGACTCCAGCCCAGCCCACAAACACCGGCACGTCCGCGATTTACGGCACCAGCGTGTTCTCCCTGGGCAACCACACGATCAGCGTCAGGTACAACGGGGACGGTCTCACCGTGCCCGGCGACGCCAACCCGCCACTGACGGCGACGTTCAACGGATTCAAGAACGGTGAGACGCTGGGCACAAGCGACGTGACCGGAACGGCCGGACTGGCCACCTCCGCCACGTCGGCGAGCCACGTCGCGGGCGGCCCGTTCGCGATCACCGCCGACATGGGGACGCTGGCGTCGGGCAATTATGCGTTCACGTTCGTCAACGGGAACCTCCTGATCACCCCCGCGAGCCTGACCATCACGGCGAACGATCAGGCGAGGGTTTACGGCGAGCCGGTGCCCGTGTTGACGGCGAGCTACAGCGGCTTCGTCAACGGCGACGGCCCCTCGTCCCTGACCGTCCAGCCGACGCTTCAGACCAACGCCTCGCAGTACAGCTCGGCCTCGGGCGTTCCTTATGACATCTGGGCCGCCGGCGCGGCGTCCAGTGATTTATGCAATCAGCTTCGTCGATGGAATCCTGACGATCAGCCAGGCCGCCACCACGACCACGCTCAGCTCAACCGTCAACCCGTCGGCCTTCGGGCAGAGCGTGACGGTCCAGGCGACGGTCGCTCCGGTCAGTCCGGGGAACGGCATGCCGCTCGGCGACGTCGCCTTCTACGACGGTGCCAACTTGCTCGGCACCGTCGCCCTGGCGGGCGGAACGGCGACATTCACGACATCGGCACTGGGCGTCGGCCCGCATGCCATCACCGCGCAGTACCTACGGCCCGACCGGCGTGACGCTGGCCGCCGGCACGCCGGTCACGCTCCGGGCGACCGTTCTTCCCGCCGCGCCCGGCATGGGCGTGCCGACCGGAGGCGTCGTCATCGGGGTCGTTCCCGTGACCAACGGAACCGCCGAGTTCACTTACGTGCCCAGCGCCATCGGCGGCACGGAATGCGTGAACGCCGCCGAGGATTTCAAACAAATGGTGGAAGAAGGGTTGCAACAGCCTCCGCAACTGGCGATGCTTAGGAAAGATCACCCCGCCGCCCTCCCGCCGAAACCCCGAACCGCGTCATGACACACCCCATGCGCACAATCCGACGGACCCTCTCGGGCGTCACCTGTCTCGCGCTGCTGACTTGCTCCGCCGCCGCGCCAGCCGAGGATACGGCCGTGGATTACGCCGGACAGATCAAACCGATCTTGCGTGAACGCTGCTTCACGTGTCACGGGGCACTGAAGCAAAAGGGCCACCTGCGGCTCGACACCGTCGCGGACATGCTCAACGGGGGCGACTCCGGCCCCGTCATCGACCGTCAATCCGCCGAGGATAGCGAGCTGCTCGTCCGGATCTCCGACGAGGACGATTCTCAGCGCATGCCGCCGAAGCACGAAGGCGACCGGCTCACCGACGACCAGATCCGGCTCATCCGCCGCTGGCTCGATGCCGGCGCTCCCGCCCCTCCCGACGAGTCGCCCGAGTCCGACGCCGCCCAGCACTGGGCCTTTCAGCCCGTGACTCGCCCCGACGTTCCCACGCCCGCTTCCACATGGGCCGTGAACCCCATCGACGCCTTCCTCGCCCGCGACCACGCGGCGCAAGGTCTGACGCCTCAGCCCGAGGCGACTCGCCTGGTCTTGCTGCGCCGGCTGTTCCTCGACCTCGTCGGCGTCCCTCCGACCGCCGAGGAAATCGCCGCGGTCGAAGCGGCGGATTCCGAAGACTGGTACGAAACGACCGTCGATCGCCTGCTCAACGATCCCCGTCACGGCGAGCGCTGGGCCAGGCACTGGATGGACGTGTGGCGCTACAGCGATTGGTGGGGACTGGGCAGCGAACTGCGCAACAGCCAGCGGCACATCTGGCACTGGCGCGATTGGATCATCGAATCCCTGAACGCCGACACGCCTTACGACGAGATGGTCCGCCTGATGCTCGCCGCCGACGAGCTGTACCCCGACGACCTGCAAAAACTCCGGGCGGGCGGATATCTCGCGAGAGACTACTTCATGTTCAACCGCACGCAGTGGATGGACGAGACGGTTGAGCATGTCGGCAAGGGTTTTCTCGGTCTGACGTTCAACTGCGCCAAGTGCCACGACCACAAGTTCGACCCGATCGAACAGGATGATTTCTATCGCTTGCGGGCGTTTTTCGAGCCGTATCAGGTCCGGACCGATCTCACGCCCGGCGAGACCGACGTGATGAAGGACGGCATTCCGCGCCCCTTTGACGCGGACCTCGACGCGCCGACGTATCGCTTTATTCGCGGTGACGAGTCGAAGCCCGACAAATCCGTCGTGATCACTCCCGGCGTCCCCGCGATCCTGGCGTTCAAGCCTCTGGAGATCACCCCGGTCGCGCTTCCCCCCGAGGCCAATGACCCGTCGCGCCGTCCCTGGGTCCTCGACGCCTATCGGTCCGTGGCCGGCAAGGCGCTGGAATCCGCACTGGCGGCCGTCGCGCAAAGCCGCGAGGTCGCGGAAGACGAACCGACGCGGCACGTCGCCGAGGCCGCCGCCGCCGTCGCCCGGGCGGAACTGGAGAGCATCGACCGCCGGGCAAGGGCACAGCAGGCCGGTTGGAATTCACCCGACACCGACGCCACCCGCAACCTCGCCGCCGCCGCCGTCCGCGCCGAACGGCTCGTCGCCGTCGCCAAGGCCGGCCACGCCGTCGCCAAGGCCGAGCAGGCACTCGGCAAGACGGCCGAGGACGGCAAGGACGCGGCCCAAAAGACGCTCACGGACGCGCGGGCCGCGCTGAAGAAGGCCGTGGAAACGGCCGAGGCCCCGGTCAAGCCGGAGGATTCCTTTACGCGACTGACCGGCGCGCGGTGGTCTGCCACGCGGTTCCTGACCTCGACGGCCGATGATCCCACCGTGGCGTTCCCCGCGACAAGCACGGGGCGACGCACCGCCCTGGCGGACTGGATCACCGACCGCCGCAATCCCTTGACGGCGCGCGTGGCGGTCAATCAAATCTGGATGCGACACATGGGGGAGCCGCTCGTCCCGACCGTCTTCGATTTCGGCCGCAACGGCACCCCTCCCGCCAATCCTTCCCTGCTCGACTGGCTGGCGGCCGAGTTCATGGACAACGGCTGGAGCATGAAGCATCTCCATCGCCTGATCGTCACCTCGGCGGCGTACCGGATGTCCTCATCCAACGCCGGAGGCGAGGCGAACGAGAAGATCGACCCGGAGAATCGCTTCTGGTGGCGTCGCGGGCCGATCCGGCTCGAATCACAGGTCGTCCGCGACACCCTCTTGAGCCTCTCCGGCACGCTCGACCCCACGATGGGGGGCGCGCCCGTGGCACTGGCTTCGCAAGACGACTCCAGGCGGCGGAGCCTCTATTTCTTCCACTCGAACAACGAGCGCAACCTCTTCCTGACGACGTTCGACGAGGCGCTCGTGACGGACTGCTACCGCCGCGAGCAGAGCATCGTCCCCCAGCAGGCACTGGCCTTGTCCAACAGCCGGCTCGTCCTGGAATCCAGCGAGGCGATCGCGCGCAGGCTCTCAGCCGCGCACGCCGAAGAGGCCCCTTTCCTCCGCGCGGCATTCCAGCAATTGCTTGCCATCGACCCCAGCGACGCCGAGCTTGCCGCAAGCCGCGCGGCGATCGCCGCCTGGCTCGGCCAACCGGGCACGACCGAAATCCAGGCCCGCGCCCACCTCGTCTGGGCGCTCCTGAATCATAACGACTTCGTCACGCTTCGATGATCGACGACGCTGGAGGAGGTCTCGACATGAACGGCCGCCGCACGTTTCTTGCCGACCTGGGCATGGGCTTCACCGGATTGGCGCTGGGCGCGATGCTGCATCGCGACGGTTACGCCGATGAGACCGGCTGGGTGCCCCCTGACGGAAAGCCGCACTTCCCACCGAAGGCCAAGAGCGTGATCTGGCTGTTCATGAACGGCGGCGTCAGCCACATGGAGAGCTTCGACCCGAAGCCGATGATCACGAAATACGCCGGAAAGTCGATCTCCGAAACCCCCTTCGCCAGCACGCAAGACCCGAAGAAGCTGGCCCTTGAGCGGCTCGTCGTCCCCGACGCCAACGGCAATCAGCGCAACGTCCTCTTCCCGCTTCAAGTCGGTTTCCGCAAGCACGGCGCAAGCGGCATCGAAATCAGCGACTGGTTCCCCCACATCGCCAAGCACGCGGACAAGCTCGCCGTCGTCCGCTCCGTCTACACGACCGACAGCAACCACGGCGCGCAGACCCAATTCCACTCCGGCCGGCACCGCAACGACGGCGAATTCCCGACCCTCGGCGCGTGGGTCCATTACGGGCTCGGCTCGCTGAACGACAACCTGCCGCAGTTCATCTCAATCGGCACCCGCGAATACTGGAACAAGCGTGACGGCCATTACCTCGGCCCCGCCCACGACGCCGTTCCGCTCCGCATCGATCCGAACAATCCGCTGGATTACAGCCGACCGGGACGCCCGTTCTCGCCCGCGGCGCAAAACGTCGGCAAGGATCTGATTGGCCAGTTAAACGCCCTTCACGGCGTCGAGTACCCCGACGACCCCGCGATGGCGGCCCGCGTGGCGTCGTACGAGCTGGCGTTCCGAATGCAGCAGTCGGTGCCCGAGGTCGTCGATTTTTCCAAGGAGTCGGCCGAGACCCAGGCCCTCTACGGCCTCGACCAGCCCCACTGCCGCGATTTCGGCATGCAGCTTCTCGCCTCCCGCCGTCTCGTCGAGCGCGGCGTCCGGTTCATCCAAATTCAGCACGGTGGCGGAGGCGCGGGGGCCTGGGATGCGCACGGCGGGTTGAAATCCAACCACGGAAACAACGCCCGATCCGTCGATCAGCCGATCGGCGGCCTGCTGGAAGACCTCGACCGTCGTGGGCTGCTTGACGAGACTCTCGTCATCTTCGCCACCGAGTTCGGCCGCACCCCCGGGACTCAAGGTTCCGACGGCCGCGACCATCACATCTTCGGCTTCAGCGTCTGGATGGCCGGGGGCGGCCTGAAAGGGGGCGTCGTCCACGGCGCGACCGACGAAATCGGCTTCCACGCCGTCGAGGACCGCCACTATGTCACGGACATCCACGCCACGATTTTGAAACAACTCGGCCTCGATTCCCGCCGGCTTGAAGTCCCCGGCCGCAAGCGCCTGGAAATCGACCACGGCATGCCGATCGAGGCGATCATCGCGTGAGAAGACCCAATCCCGGCCGCGTCGCCAGATGGATGGATCGCGCGGCCTCGTGGTGAGAGTTGCTTGAGGAGTTGGCGGCTCAACGTCCCGAGTTGTTCCCATTTCGCGCGTTGGCCGTCCCAATGGCGAATTGCTCAGGACCGGCGCAGGCGCGGCGGAACCTCGAAGCCAACGCCCGAGGCTCAAACCCGATCCGACGGTGGCGTCTCCCCCGCTTCCGCCACTCCTTCGGGAACTTGACGAGGCGGCTCCGGGATCAATTCGTGCCGATTGGCTCCTTGCCGTTGCATGGCGTCGCGAACGCGCTGAAATTCCTCGCGGCTGATCTCTCCGGCCTCGAACGCATCGCGAAAGGGGAGCAGCGCATCCTCTTCGCGACGCGCGGAGCCGCGCGCGTCCTGACGGAACCAGGCAATGGTCTTGTACCCCAGCGTGCAAAGAATCAGCAAGCCCAGCACGAGCAGGGCGTCGGTCAAAAAATTCTCATCCCAGCCCCGCATGGCCAACGGTCCCCTCTTGAAACGATCGTGACGATTGGATGTGCATGCCGCATGCCGCGCGTCGCGATTCACGCCGACCGCCCGCGGCGGCAGTCGATAATACGGAAGTATGCCGTCGATCGCTTGCCCTGTCTCGCCGACTCGGTATACTCAATTGGTTCGCGTTTCGCGAGACGTTCGGAGACGCCTCGGCTCGTTTGCCGGCTCGGGAATTCCCCCCGGCACATCCTTTCTGCCTCGCCATGGGAGGGTTTCGACCATGCGGCGGCTCTTATTCAGCACGATGATTCTCGTGGGTCTCGGGTCCCTGCCGTCCCTCAGTCACGCCCAGACTGTGGGGGACGCGGCGCTGAACGACCCGTTCCTGGCCTATTACGGGTTCTTCCTCCCTCGGCAGGCGGCGCTGGCCGCCCGGCCCGGCCCGGAAATGTCGATCAACGAGATTTCCGCGGCGCGACAGGTCCGGGCCATCACCGAGCGTGCAGGGTTGTACGAACCGCCCGCCGGGCTGGGGATGGAGGGATACGACCCCAACCGCCCCTTCGCCAACCAGTCGGCCTTTAACCGGCGGACCGTCAGCCGCACCGGCGTCACCAATGCCAACATCGGCGGCACAGGCCCGGCCGAATACTACAATCGAGCACAGGCGTATTATCCTGGGCTTCGTACCGGTCGCAGCGCGAACTCTTACGTCGCCAGCTCAGGCCGCGGTGGCAGGGGCGGCCGAGGCGGGGGCGGTGCGCGTGTCTCCTCAATGATGTCGGGGCAGATGAACCCGATGCGGGGCGTTCCCAGGGGCGTCAACCTGAATCGAAACAATTGATCGACCTTTTTGCTTCCTCCCACGATCGCTAAACCGCGTCCGGCGGCGATCCGCTCCCTTGGACTCGTCGTCGGATTTCGCGCAATCGACCACCGAGGCCGCGCCTGATGGCGTCCGATCAACTGCGACTGACCACCATTGAGCGAGCGAACCTGGTCGCCTACCTTGACGGCGAACTGACCGAGGCGGAATCGGGGTCGCTCGCCGCCAAGCTCACCAGCAGCATCAGCGCGCGCCGCGAGGTCGAAGCCCTGGAGAAGACCTGGGAACTGCTCGACCACCTGCCGCGTCCCCAGGCCCCGCCGGAGTTCACCGAGCGTACCTTGTCGCAGGCACAGGCCGCGGCCTCGCTGGACGACCGCCTGGTGGATGTCGCCGGCAAGACCGCGCGGCGCGTGCTGCGAGCGGCCGCCGTCATTGTGGCGGTCTCCAGCGCCATCGGTTTCTCGTATGCCGCGACCCGCTGGCTCTGGCCCGATCCCAGCGCCCGGCTGGCGCGCGACCTGACCGTCGCCGAACATCTTGACGAGTTCCGCGAGGTCGGGACGTTCGAATTCCTCAAGAGCCTCGACGATGAGCCGGCATTCAACGAGGACGTGGTGAAATGAGCCATCCCGCGTCCCGGTTTCTTCTCGTGGCAATTCTGCTCACGCTCGGTACCTCGCTCCTGGCCGACGAGGCCGAAAATCGCCAGCGACTCCGCGCGATGCCACTGAGCCGCCGGCAGGATCTCCTCAAGAACCTCGACCGATTCCGCGCCTTGCCCGCGGCCCAACGGAGTGCGATCCGCGAGCTCGACCGTCAGATCGCCGAGGAAGACCCCGCGGTTCGGGCTCGACATCTGGCCGTCCTGCGCCGTTACCACGTCTGGCT
>Ga0164242_10006462_pt1 | contig 12883 bp, 9 predicted proteins | sample OricomgcompostMG_FD_108783 | JGI IMG/M metagenome (GOLD analysis project Ga0164242, IMG submission 108783) | Miracle-Growth compost microbial communities from Emeryville, California, USA - Original compost - Miracle growth compost (MG) ... | reverse complement strand
GCGCCCGGGAAACGCCCCGCCATGCCGACGATGGCGATGGCATCGGGCGGGAATGGGGCGTCGGTGGGGAATGCAGCGTTGTCCATCAGCGCGCCCGCCCGGACTTCAGTTGCCGCCGCTCGATGGCGGAGCGTTGCATTCGAGCGCGCGCGTCGGCCGATTTCCGCAAACTCTCCCGACCGCCTTGCCTGAAGCCCGTGGCGCCATCCAGGTAAGCCGCGAGCGAGCGGATGGTCGGGAACGCGAACATGTCCGCAATTTCGATGTGGATGCCAGTCTGCTTGCGTAATTCCGCGTGAACTTGCGTGAGTTGCAGCGACTTGCCGCCGAGGTCGAAGAAGCTCTCGTCCAGACCGACGTTGGCCAGCCCCAGCTTGCTCTCCCAAATTCCGGCGATCGTCCGTTCAGTAGCGGTCGCCGTCGCGACGCTCCGCGGCATGGCTGCTTCGCAAACGGGCAGGGGAAGCGCCGCGCGATCTATCTTGCCGTTGTGATTGAGGGGCAAATGATCGACGACCACAAAATAGGCCGGCACCATGTATTCGGGCAGCCTGCTCCGCAGGCTTGCACGAAGCCTGTCTATGATCCCATCGGAATTCTGGCCAGCGGTGAGGTAAGCCACGATCGCCCGGCCGACCGGAAGATCATCGCGAGCCATTGCAACGGCATTCCTGATTGCCGGATCGGCTAAAATCGCCGCCTCGATTTCGCCTAGTTCTATGCGATAACCGCTGATCTTGACCTGTTGGTCAATGCGGCCTCTATATTCCAGCTCTCCATCCTCGCGGCGCAGGGCCAGATCGCCAGTGCGATACAGGCGGGCGCCGGCCACGGGGGAAAATGGATCCGGTATAAAGCGCTGGGCGGTCAATTCCGGACGATTGAGGTAACCTTGGGCGAGTCCGGCGCCGCCGACATGGATTTCCCCTTCCACTCCGGCTGGAACGGGATTCATCTCGGGATCCAGCACATGCAGCGTCAGATCGGCGATGGGTTCGCCAATAAGGCTGCTCGCTTCATTCAGATCGGCAGCCCGCACGCGCCGATAAGTGACGTGCACGGTGGTTTCGGTGATGCCATACATGTTAATTATGGCTGGGCGATCATCGCCATGGCGTTCGAACCATGGCCGCAGATTTTCGAATTGGAGCGCTTCGCCGCCGAAAATGATGTACCGCAAGGCAAAGCGCTCCGGCGGACAATCCAGGTCGGCAGACACCAGTTGGCAAAATGCCGAGGGAGTCTGATTGAGGACGGTAATCCTTTCCCGGATCAGCAATTCCCGAAATTCCAACGGTGACCGCCGCACGCTTTGCGGAACATTCACCAGGCGTCCGCCATGCAGCAATGCGCCAAAAATTTCCCACACCGAGAAATCGAAGGCATAGGAATGAAATAGAGACCAGACGTCCGCCGGTCCAAATTCGAACCAATGCCGGGTTCTGTCGAACAGCCGCAGAACATTGCCGTGGCTGATCCGCACTCCCTTTGGCCTGCCGCTCGATCCGGAAGTATAGATCACATAGGCCAAGTTGTTGCGGCTCACCGGGAGCCGCGGCGCAACGTCAGCCTGGGCGTTCACGTCGGTTGCGATTGTCGGAACGGATAGCTCGCCGAGAGCGGCTCTTAAACAATCCTGCGCGACGACCGCCGCCACGCCGGCATCGTTCAGCATGAATTTGACACGATCGGCTGGATAAACGGGATCGAGCGGCAAGTAGGCACAGCCCGCTTTGAGAATGCCGAGAATGCCGCAAATGGTTTCGATTCCGTTTCCGGTATGCAGTCCGACCAAGCTGCCGGGAAGAACTCCGCAGTCGATCAGGCGGTGCGCGATGCCGTTGGCGCGGCGGTCGAGCTGCAAATACGTCAACGAGGTATCGTCATCGGTCAGGGCTATCGCGCCGGGGACTGCAACCGCGACTTCTTCAAAACAGTTGTGGATGGCATGAAAACGATCAAAACCGCCGTCGAGCAGCTTGTTGATGGTATCGCCCTTTTCAGCGACATCGAGATCCAGGTCGAGGCTGCCGCTCATCTCGACCTTGCCTTTCTGCCAAGGCGGGGCCGGCGACGCCGAAGAATTGTCCTTCCGCACGCGGCAGCCCTATCCCTATGTGCCGGCCCTCGTTGGAAGTCCGTCACACGCTCGCGATGCAATTCACCATTGCTTGCGATCCCATTCGTTCCCGTCACTCCACACTCCAGACATTGGGGTGGCTTCGACAGCCAACCTGACCCCCGGATATGCTGCTCGTCCGAGCGGCATCGTCCCCGTGCATCATATATTCCGGAGATTATGCAGGCAGGCCGGAGGACGGAATTGCTATTACGGAGGGGGCTCGCGGCAGGGATCGGGACGCGGTCTAACCCTACAGGGGGAGTGTCGGTACGCCCGATGCCCGATTGCGCCACGCGGCGATTTGCGGGACTTGCGGCCAGATGCTTGCAGGCGAGCCCAATTTTCGTGCGGCGGCGGAGGCGGTGAGTCGGCAACCGATCGCCCGCGCCGACGTGCCGGAAATCAGCCTGACCGCATCCATGGCGGCTTCAAACCCGCTTCTGTGGCTGGCCGAGTATCCTGGCCAAGCAGCCGGCCATGCAATCTCATGGGCCTGCCAGTCGGACAATCCGGATCCGATATACGCGCGAATTATCGAGGCTATCGACCAGGTCGAGGGATGTCTGCCTGCCGCCAACGAAGTGTGGTTATGCCTCGGCTTGCCGATATCGGGTGGCGAGGGGGAAGCGAGTTCAGGGGTTGCCGCATGCCTGTCTGCGCAGGAGCTCGACCGCGCTCGAGCTTTCCGTTTCGAAGCCGACGGTTGGAGCTACACCGCAGCCCATTCTCTGTTGCGAACGATGCTCGGCCGGATGCTGCGACGGCCTCCCCTTTCGCTCCATTTCGACGTGGGCGAAGCAGGCAAGCCGTACCTTTCAGCAGGCACGGAACCCGCCGGCGGGTGCGGTCTGCACTTCAGCCTGAGCCACAGCTGCGGATTGGTCGCCATCGCGGTGGCACGGCATCCCGTAGGGGTGGATGTTGAACGGATGCGGCCACTACCCGACATGCGAGAACTGCTCGCCGAGTTGATGGCGGACGAGGTCTTGAACCACTTCGACAGCACACCCCCCGATGAGCGGACGGCTCTTTTCCATCGCTACTGGACTCTTGCCGAAGCCTTTCTGAAGGCAAGGGGTGATGGGCTGGGCGGAGCGTTCGCGGATCTTGCCTTTACACCCGGCGGTATTCCGCGGCCCGTGCCAATTTCCGAAAATGGCATTTCGGAACATTGGCATTTCGGTCATGCAAACGGCGCGGTGGTCGACTGGTGCCAGGCGGGGCCAGGAGAGCGGGAGTGACGGCGCGCGCCGATACCCCGGGCTCAAAGCGCAAGGCGAGGCTGCCTCTGCGGCAGCAGGTGGCTACCGGCGCCATGGTGCTGATGCTGACACGATTGCTGTCTCGCGGGGTCGATCTCGGGACACTTATCGTTCTCGCCAGGCATCTCACACCGGCGGATTTCGGTCTTGTCGCCATCGCCGTCTCGGTAGTGCAGATCACCGAGGCGATCCTGGAAATGCCGACGGGCAATGCCCTTCTTCAGTTGCCGGTCGTCAATCGGAGCCATCTCAACACAGCGTTCACTTTCGCGTTGATCCGAGGATTGGCGATCGCCGCTATTCTCTGCGCCTTGTCCGTGCCCCTCGCGGCCTTCTTCGGCGATCGGCGGCTCGTAGCGCTCGTCTGTGCGCTTTCGGCGGCGCCGGGCTTGCGCGGGCTCCGCAGCCCGAAGATGTTCCTGCTTTTCAAGCGAGTGCGCTTCCGCCCCGACGCCATGGCCGAGGTCGTGGGCAAACTGAGCGCACTGGCTATTGCCGTACCTCTGGCGCTCTCGACGGGAAGTTACTGGGCTATCGCCGCCGGCACGATCGCGAGCCCCTTGTTCTACATGCTCACCACTTACGTCCTCGTTCCGGCGCGGCCCACCGTGACCTTGAGGGATTGGCGGCTGTTCCATCGCTATCTCGGCTGGAGCATGGCCGCGCAATTCATCAGCGCCTTAAACTGGCAGAGCGACCGTTTCGTGCTCGGCAAGCTCGCCACGCAGGCGACACTAGGCCTTTTCACCACCACGCGCGATCTCGCGGCGACGACCTACAAGGTGATCTTCGAATCGATCCAGCGGCCGATCCTGTCGGCGCTTTCGCGCTCGAACGGCGATCCAGCGCGGCAGCGGCAGCTTTATGGCGTCTCGATTTCTTCAGTGCTGTCCATCGGGCTGCCGATCGCTTGCGGCCAGGCCTATTTCGGCCGCGAGCTTGTCGAACTGATCCTTGGGCCCCGCTGGCTGGAGGGCGCCTTCGTGTTCCAGGCGGTGTCGCTCACGCTGATACCGGGCCTTTATTCGAGCATGGTCATGACGCTGCTTTATGCCTGCGGGAAGCCTGAATTCATTTTCACCCGCAATCTCTACGATTTCATTTTCCGCATCCCCGCAACGGTGGCCTGCATCCTGCTGTTCGGCTGGAAGGGCGCGGTGGCGGCGCTGGTCGCGTCAGATCTGGCACTCGCCGTGATGTGCATGCATGTCGCCAGGAGCGCGATCGGCATCGGGATGCTGGCTCAGTTCGGCAAAGCGTGGCGGGGAACTGCGAGCGTCGTGGTGATGATCGCCGCGCTCGAACTGCTGGGCAGGACAATGCCCCACGGCAGCGGAACGGCCGAGATCGTCCTTTATCTGCTCAAGATGGTTCCGGCAGGCGGCGCCAGCTACGTCCTTGCCCATTGGTTGATCTGGCAGATGGCCGGCAAGCCGGACGGGGTGGAACGTGCTGCCCTCGACTTGATCGCACGGATATTCGGCAAAGTGCAGCGCTTCGCCGGAACACCGCTTCAATCCGCGGTCGCGAAGCCATGACGGACGGCGACGAGGGAGGTTTCGAGGTGATCGCCGTGGCTCTGGAGCCGCGGAGCCGTCTCGAACGGTTCGCCCGCTATTATCTCGAACAGGGCGCCACCCGCGTTTCGATCTATTTCGACGGGGACGAGGACTATGGCTTCGAGGATGCGCGCATCGCCTTTCGCAAATGCGATGGCGGGTTCTGGAAAGAGCTGGGCGGTTCTCGTCCTTTCAGCGTCGAAGCGAGGCAAAGGGCAATCTATCGCTGGGCTTACCGTCGCTGCGAAGCGCCGTGGTGCCTGATCGTCGATCTCGACGAGTATGTGATGGGCCCGCGCAAATTAAGGGCCTTCCTGGCAGATTGCCCCGGACAGGTACGCAGCGTCCGCTTCGCCAGCGCGGAGGCAGTGTATGCGCCGGGGCAGGGGATCGACGAGGAATTCGGTGCGAGTTGCTTCAGGCTGCCGATCGGGAAGTATCTCTCTCCGCTGATGTGCCGGGTGCTGTATCGCGGCCTGGCGCCGCTCTATTCGCGCGGTCTTCTCGGGCACTCTCGCGGCAAGCAGGCCTCGCGCACGGGGGTCGAGCGCATCTCGATCGGGATTCATGACGCGACGGTGGATGGCCGCTGGCTCGGTTCGACGCGGGAATCGCACGCGGCCGGGTTCTTCCTGGCGCATTACGACGCCATCAGCTTTCGGCACTGGGCGGAAAAATGCGATCGCCGCCTGGCAAGGGGCGACACGCTCGAAATGGGCTCCAAGCGCGAGAAGCAGTTACAGCTTTACAGCGCCTGCGCGGGCGAGGACGATCGCCGGGTGCTCTTCCGGAAGCTTTATGCACTCAGTGCCTGGCAGCTCTCCGCGCTCAGGCTGCTGGGTCTGGGAGGGACTTACGCTTCGCTCAAGCAACAGTCTTCAAACGGTCAATCCGAGCGCGAAAAGTTAAACACCTACCACCCCAGCTCCGCGTAATAGCCTCGGCTTATTGACTGCCCGAAATCGGGGTGCTTCCGGCTGAGCGCGGGAATTTCCCAGCTGTCGCGGATGCGGTATCCGATGGAGACGAGAGACTCTTCGAATTCGAGCCGGTCGCGAATCTGATAAGGCACGTCCGCCGAAGGGAAGCATTCCAGGGTAACGATCGTGCCATCGTCGCGCGTGGCAACCTTGTTGAGTAACAGATGCTTGGGGAGCTCTTCCAGACCGGACAGGAATTCCGCCGGTGCCATGTTGATGTATTGAAACAGCCCCGACGCCAGCAGAATCTCACTCGATGGAAGGCTTTCGAGACGATCATGAAAGGTCACGTTGTCGAGTCCGTCCCGCACGGCTCGCTCGCGGCCCGCTCGCACGATCGCCGGCACGTCGTAGATCATCCATTCGAAATGTGCCGGCAACCTGAGATAGTTTTGAAAGGCGCGGAACTTCGTCCCCATGTGGCCGCCGGCATCTATCAGCCTGCCGTTACCGGGCAGCAGCCTTTGCAACCAGAGCAGCACCGGGTAATCCCACAGCTCCACCCGGCACATCTTTTCGAAGCTCACGTCCACGACTTCGTCGTTGTCGTAGCCTACCAGCCGATCCGCCGGCACGGCCGCCACAGCATCGGCGTAGCTGCCGAAGCTCCCGCGGAACTGCCAGCGTGCATCTCTTCCGAGCAGTCGGCCCACCCGCGCCTTGGCCTTGCGGTAGAGATCGTTGGGTAGCGCGAAAGTCTCCCGATCAGGATCCTTCACGATTGGGGACGATCCGGGGGAGTTCGTCAACATTCCTGAGGGGCCTCCAAACTCGAAGCGAGTAGCAGCGGCGGTGAAGTGCCGGTTTTCTGGCTTTCAGGCGTGGATCGCCACAAGCTGGGCCGTAATCCGACCGCTGCTCCGGCCAGAATGGCGAAGTTGGTGCCCAGATCGGCAGTAGGCGAAGATACGAGGGCCGGGATCTGCGAGAGGATCGCCGCCGTGCCGAAGGCCCCGCCCACGGTCAGTTCGATCGTGGCTGCCCGGCCGTATGTGGACCGGCGGGTCGGTTGCAGAACGCGGAGGAGATAGAGAGCCAGAGAGGCAAGCCCGATGACGCCTGTCGATCCCATGACGGCGAAAAAGAAACTCGAAGAACGAAAACTTCCGGGACCGATGCCTATGCCATAGGAAAACTTGAATGCATCCCAGCCTTGCAACGCCCAGAAGAATCGCTGCTGACCCGATTCCGACGCCGATTTTTCCAAGGTCATGGCTTGAACCATGTCTATGAAGCGCAGCGGCAACTCCGGCATCACCATCAGCAGGATGGATACGATCACGCATATGCCCATGGCGGCTGCTGCGAATTGCGCCAGACGAACGCCTGATCTCGCAGAACGGACCAGCATGGGACGGAGGAGAAACCATACGGTGTAGGCGCCAAGGCCGAAGTAAGCAGTCGAAGAGGTGCTGAAAACGAGCACCATTGCCAGCCCGAGAGCGACGGGTCCTGTCGCTCTGGGCCGGATTGACCGATACCAGAGTTCCGCGTTGATGACGAACCAGGCGAAGCCGTATTCCGCGTAGCCCGACGCTTCCGGGAACAGTCCGCGGATGCGCACGAAACCCTGAAACGATTGGTTGAGCTGAGCATAGCCGCCATTTCGGAACAGTTCGAAAAAGTCGGCCAATGGGGTGCCGGTCGCGGCCACGACCGCGCATCCCAGGAACAGGTGCGCCCAGCCAATCGCGATCGCGCAGGAGACGAGGGTCGCCATCCCGTTCCGGGAGTGCCTTGTCAGGATGAAGGAGGACAAGGCGACAAGCAGGGTGCCGAACATATAGAAGGCCGAGGTGAAGTTCTGGGCCGTGGGGGCCAGCGGAAGGGTTTCGAAGAGATCCGAGCTTTCGACGGGTCGCATGGGCGCGACGTCCATTGCATTCGCGAAGATTCGCGGCCCCAGATAGGAAATGGCAATGCCGTAGGCAGTGAACAGCACCAGCCAGAGATTGGCACGCAGCGCGCCGGGCAAAGCATAAGAGTAACCCCCGTGCGGAGCCAGGATGCGCAGATAGACGAAGACAAGGGCAAATTCCGCCGGCGGGATCGACGATCCGCCCAGTGCGGGAAGCAGGATCGATGCGGAGCCCCCGAACAGGCTCGAGCCGACCAGGAACGCAAAAATGCTTCGAAGCGAGCCGGTGAGGACGATCGCCAACCCGATCGCGCACTGCAATGCCCCTATGAAGGTCAGTTCCATGCCCGGTCACTCGATATAGGAGCGGACGAAGGCCAGCATCCTTCGGTCGAATTCCTCGGGCGCGAACAGACGAGCCCGCCGGACCGCTTCGAGCGGGCTGAAGTGCCGGCCGGACCGTTCGAACCGCTCCACGGCATCAACGAGATCGCCGACTTCCTGCCGGTCGAAGAACAGGCCGGTGACGCCGTCCACCACGCTGTCGAGGACGCCCCCGCTGCGATAGCCGATAACCGGGCGGCCCGCCGCCATGCTTTCGACGGGTGCGATGCCGAAATCCTCCTCTGCCGTGATGATGAATGCCTTCGCTCGGGCATAAGTTTGTCTGAGCGTGGCGAAGTCCATCCGCTCCGTGAATGTGATGTTAGGGCCGGCCTTTGCCCGCAAGCGCTTCGCCATGCCGCCGGCGCCGACCATCAGCAGCGGCAGCTTCAGTTCGGTGAAGGCGTCGACGACGAGATCCGGCCGCTTGTAGGGCACCATTTGACCGACCCAGAGATAGTACGGTTCGGGTGCCGAAGCGGGTTCGAACTTGTCCACGTCGACCGGCGGATGGATGACCTCCGCCTCGCGCCGCCAAACGCGGCGTATGCGCTTGCGGATGAAGGTGGAATTGGCAGCAAAAGCGTCGACCCGCGCCGATGAGCTGACGTCCCATTGCCGTAGCCGGTGATAAAGCATGGGCATGGCCATGCGGGCGAGCGGGTTCGCTTCGCGCTTGTAGCTGTGATAGTGATCCCACAGGTAGCGCATGGGCGAATGGCAATAGCAGAGGTGGGTGCTGCCAGGCGCGGCGATCACGCCCTTGGCCGGGCCTGACTCGCTGCTGATCACGAGATCGTAACCGCGCAGATCGAGCTCTTCGAGAGCGGCCGGCATCAAGGGCAGATAGTATTGGTAGAGACGTTTGGCGAACGGCAGCCGATTGACGAAGGTCGTCGTGATCCTGGCGGAGCGGATTTTCTCCGACATGCGCGCTTCGTCGAGCACGTGGCAGAACAGATCGGCTTGCGGGAACAGGTTCAACAGGCGCTCGACCACGCGCTCGCCCCCACGCATGTTGAGAAGCCAGTAATGAACGATCGCGGTCCGCGGCTCGGAGAAGGGACGCGGCTCGCGAAGAAGGGTCGGCGCGGAGATCCGGCTCGCCTCGGTCAAGTGTAGTACTCGCTGTAGCGGCTGTAATAATATCCCGGGTCTTCGGTGCCGAAGTGCGCACGGCGGCGCATGTCCACCTTGTTCAATACAACGCCCGCGACGTTGACCAGTCCTTCGGGAAGACGTTTGAGCGCCGCCTTCACGGCCGCCTTGGGGGTTTTGCGCCAATTGACCACGAATACGACGGAGTCGGCCGATTCCGCGATCTGTCGTGCATTGGCGATCGGCAGGACCGGCGGCAGGTCGAGCACGATGCGATCGAATTTTTCACGCAATTGGGCGATCAATTCCCTGAATGGTTCGCCGGTGAGAAGCGTTTCGGGTTCCTCCTCGCTCGGGCTGATGGGAATGATGCAGAAGACGTATTCTTCGGATACGTTGTCGGCGATCAGCGGCGCATGGCCGTTCAGAACCTCGATAAGCCCGGCTTGACTCGCTTTCACGCCAAGCAGCTTGCTGATTCCCCTGCGCCGCAGATCGCAATCGATCAGCACGGTCCGCAGGCCCTTCATTGCCAGGGTATGCGCGAGGCAGCAGGAGATGACCGTCTTGCCTTCGCCCGGAAGAGCGGAGGTGACGGCAATCACGGCATCGTCGGAATTGGCGAACTGTTCTATCGATGCGGTCAGCCCTCTGAAGGCTTCGGCGAAGACCGACTTCGGCTCGTCGCGAATGGCGGAAATGGCGTGCGGGCTTGCCGAACCGCTAGAGGAGAGCAGCGGGATCGAACCGAGGAACCGTTCGCCGAGGTCGTTCTCAACCTCCTCGGTACGGGTCACCCCATGGGAAAGGGCTTCGGCGATGAAGGCCGCCAGTACGCCCAGGCCGAGGCCTGTCACCAGCGAGAGCGCGAGATTGAGCTTGAGGTTCGGGCTCATCGGGCTTGAGGGAGGGGCGGCCTCCGTCACGATCTTGGCGCTCGGCCGTTCGCTGCCTTCCGCCGCGATCAGCTGCTTGTAGCTGCCGAGATAGGTTTCGTAGATGTCCTGGGAGGCGGCCGCCTTTCGTTCGAGTTCGCTCAGGCCCACCATCGCCGCATTGTTCTGCGACAGCTTGTGATTGGCCTGGCCCAGGCTGCCATCCAGCGAGGAGAGGCGTTGTTGCGAGACTTCCTGCCGCGCGCGCAGATTGGAAATCACCCGGCCGATCTCGTCCTGGATCTGCGAGCGAATCTCTTTCAGCTTGTTTGTCGCGCGGATCAGTTCGGGATGGTTGGGGCCGTATCGAGATGAAAGATCGGCCACCTCGGCCGCGGCGGTCGCCTCCTGCTGGCGCAACGACGAGATGACCGGCGAGCCGAGCGCTTCACCGACGTCCTCGCCGGTCGAACCGGAGCGCAATTGTTCTTGCGCGGTCGACAGGCGGGCCGAATCTTCCGCGGCCGCGGCGCGAGCCTGCGCTACCTGCTGCTCATAGTTCGAAATCTCCTGCTCCGTCAGTGAGGCGCCTGACGTGCTCAGCAGATTGTTCGCGATACGATATTGCTGCAACGCCTGGGTATCGGCCTGAGCCTCGTTCCGCAGCGCTTCAAGCCGCTGCTGGATGATGTCGCGGGCCTGCTGGTTTCTGCGTTGATCCTCATTCAGTTCCCAATTGGAATATTGCCGCGCGAATTCGTTTACTACGCGGGCCGCTTCCTCTGGTTCGCGAGCATCGAACGTGATCTGGAGAGCATAGCTGTCGCCGCTTCGGGTCGCGGCGACTCTCTTGCGAGCCGATTCCTCGATAGCCTTGCGTTCGGCCGAAGACTTTCCGTCGAGGTAGTGGAGCGCTCCCAGCACTCGTTCGGTCATCTCCCGGGACATGATGATCTCGACCTGGGTTTCGACGACTTCCTTGCTGACGACCGCTTTGGCATTGGGCGATGGCGCGGCCTGGTTGACGTTTTCGGCACCCTTGTCGATCACCACCGTCGCCTGCGCGCGATAGGTCTTGGGCGTCAGCAGCGAAACGCCGAGCCCGAGCAGCGTTACGCCCACGGCGACGCCGAGGATCAGGCGATACCAGCGGGCGAAGAAATGGAGGCTTTCGGACAAGTCGAGCCGATCGTCCGTCTGCGGCTGCTGAGGCAACGCCAATTGACCGGGTCGATTGGTGCTCGGGACGAGAGCTTGGGAAACGTTCATAACCCGGCGCCTTTCAATCCGCTGACATCCGCGGTGTTCATTGGGCTCACAGCACGACACTCACGCCGACGCCGGCATAGACGCCGTCGTAGTTTCGACCCGCCGTGTCTCCGCCTTGTGTCCGGTATCCGATCCGGGCGGTCACCCCGACGTTGCGGTTCACACGGTAGCGGGCGGACGCGTCGATACGGAAATAGCGGTCGGTCCGATCGATGCCTTGATAAGTCTCCGTGGTGGTCGCCGCCTCACTCTCGAGAAGCAGGCGGTCGCCAACCGAATGCTGCGCGCCCAGCAGGAACTCGCTGCGGATGATGGCGGGCGTGTCGACGCGCGGGCTGGGATCGACATCGCGCCGAACTTCCGCCCTGACCGACCAGGTGCGGCGAGGCGTCCACTTGGCCGAAAGGCGATAATCGATATCGCTCACGTCCTTATAGGCCGGGTTGTCGAAGCCCTGATGCAGATAACCCGCCGCAACCTCGAAACTCAGGAGCGGACTGGGCTCTGCCCGAAGGCCGGCGAGTGTCGAGTAGCCGTTCGAATTGCGCTGTTGCGCGACAGGCGTCCGATAATCGACCTCGTTGAGACCCGCTTCGGCGAAGGCGGAGATTCCTTCGCTGAGACGATAGCTCGCGCGCAGATGGCCCACGCGCACGGTCACGTCCCGGTCGCTGAGATCGATCGGTACGCCGCCGATCGTCGCGTCCGAATAGTCCAGCGTGGTCACGCGGCCGTCTGCGGAGAGGCCGAGCAGCCCAACCGTTCGCGAAAGCTGGAGGCCCAGGTATTTGCGGCGGAAGATGATGGGTTCATCCGAAAAGAACTGATCGCCGGCCGTGCCGCGCCGTTCGAAACCGCGTGCGTAACCCGCCTCCGGCACGACATCGATGTGCCCGCCCAGTTCGAGGCGGCTGAGAGCGTCGATATGATAAGCTTCCGCGTTCTCGCCCGAGTTGTCGGCATAGCGGCGAATTTCCGCGCCGCCGCGCAACTCCAGGTAATGGCGCGCGAAATCCGAAGAGATGCGCGCTTCCGGCCTCAGGATGAAGATGGCATCGGCTCTCTTGCCGCTGTCGACGTTATAGATATTGGAATCGTAATCCGCCTCGCCCTGAACGGTCGGAAAAAGCCGAAAGTTGGAACCAAGTTGGACCCCCGTGCCTTCTTCCGGAAGGAACAACTGATCGGGAGTATTATCACCTGACCACTCTTGAGCGAGCACCGGACGTGAGATGAATGCCGTAGTGGCCATGAGAGCAAGCGAGCGATAGAGCGGCAAGGATACGATGCGCCTGCGAGGGCCGGTGAGCCTGATCACACTGTACCGTTCTTTGCGAGAGCCACGGCCTTCGCCCGCCACGAGCATTGCCAGGAGACGCACGTCGTAAAACGCATGGCAAACGGCACGGAATGCGCGCCAGATAGGGTTCGAAGGCATGCGCCTGCATCCGTTTCCCGCGGAATTGCGCCGCTTCG
>Ga0164242_10006461_pt1 | contig 12884 bp, 7 predicted proteins | sample OricomgcompostMG_FD_108783 | JGI IMG/M metagenome (GOLD analysis project Ga0164242, IMG submission 108783) | Miracle-Growth compost microbial communities from Emeryville, California, USA - Original compost - Miracle growth compost (MG) ... | reverse complement strand
TCTTCCACCTTGGATGAAAATATACCGGTCGTGTAACCGTCGCCCCCTACATAAGAAGGACGAATCTGCGCAATGTCGGTGTTTTGATGATCCGGCGTCCAGGCGTCTGTCAGAGCCGGCAGGAAGCTATTGGCCTGCCCCGTCCTGTCCTGACCGGAGTGCTTGCTCAACTGCAAGACATCGTTGCCATATTCGTACTGCAGCTCAATGGTCAGGTCAAAGTTCTTATAGGTAAGCGTGTTGCTAAAGGTCCCGTAACCCGAGGGAATACCTTTACCCATAATAACACGGTCATCGTCATTAATCTGCCCATCGCCGTTCTTGTCGTAAAACTTCAAGTCGCCTGGCAACTTGCCAAATTTGGCGGCTTCGGCGGCTTCATCCGTACTCCAGGTACCCAGCAGTTTCAGCCCGTAAAAGGATCCGACAGACTCTCCGATGCGAAGGATGTTGGTATTATCCAGAAAATAAGGATCGGGGAAAATATCATCTCCTGCTGATCCTAGGGCCGTCACCTTGTTCTTCAGCAACGAAATGCTGAAAGTGGTCCTCCAGGTAAAGTTAGCGGACTGGATGTTGATGGTGTTAAGCGTTAGCTCCAGGCCTTTGTTGCGCAAACTGCCGATGTTTTTATAAATATTCCCATATCCGCTTGAAGTGGGGATGGGCGCATTCAGCAAGAGACTCTTGGTATTCCTCAGGTAAACATCCGCATCCAGATTTATCCTGGATTTAAACAATCCCAGGGAGACGCCCAGGTCATACTCCGCCGATTTTTCCCATTCCAGTTCGGGGTTAGCCAGCGTATTGATCGCCGTTCCCGAAATCCGCTCTCCTCCGAGAACGTACGTATTAGACTGCAGGTTGGCCTGAGACTGATATTCGCCGATCTCTGAGTTTCCGGTAAGTCCGTAGCTGGCCCTGATCTTCAAATTGGAAATGACCGCACTATTCTTCAGAAAATCTTCCTGGGAAAGCCGGTAGGCTACCGCCGCTGAAGGAAAGAAAGCGTATTTATTATCCGCTCCAAAGCGGGAAGAACCATCGGTACGGCCGGTGGCTGTCACGAGGAGCTTATCTTTATAGTTGTAATTGATACGGCCGAAAAAAGAAACCATTGCCCATTCATAAAAATCCGATGTCGGATTATGTGGGATGGAACCCGTTCCCATGTTATACCAGGAGTAATAATTGTCCGGCATATTCTCAGTCGCCGAAAAATAATGCAGGTAATCAAATTTCTGGGTCTCTGTACCCAACAAGACTTTGAAGGAATGGTCGGCATTGATCTTTTTCTGGTAGGTCAGGTAATTATCCCATTGCCAGAATACCCGCTGATAGCTGTGAATCTCCGCATAATTGTTGGTATTTGAGGTCAGCGTAATCTTATCACTTTCAAAGTACGGATTATACTGGCTTCCCAGGTTCACCCCGACATTGGATTTAAAATCCAACCCCGGGAAAAAGGTGATGTCCGCATAGGCATTACCCGAGAAATCCGAAGTTTTAAGTTCCCGATCATCTTCATTCTCAATAGCCACCGGGTTGTCGCCCGATTCCATATCCGGGTAATCCGTCCGCGTTCCATAAGTGCCGTCAGGATATTTGATGGGTACGATAGGAATCATCTCAATCAGCATCCTGGGCAGGTTGTTTCCACCTTGGGAAGCATCCCCCAAGCGTTCGTTCAAATTACTGTAAGCGAATGTGGCACCTACTTTCAGCCAGTCTTTAATCTGGTTATCGACCACCAGCCGGGCGGAATACCGTTTCTGGTAGGTGTTGCGCAGGATACCTTCGTCGTCTATATAGTTCAGGAACAAACCATAATTCGCCTTATCGGTGCCTCCCGTAAAAGAGAGATTCTGGCTATGGCTGACGGCAGTCTGCGTAGCAGCATCCTGCCAGTCCACGTCGTACAGGGGATTGAGATTCTGGTCAAAAAGCTTTCCGATCAGCGCCGTCCTTTCAATTTTGGGATCCTGACTGGCATACTTTCCGGACGCCCATCCGGCGGGATCGAACTTTTGAATATTCTGATAAGCAATGTCCTGGGTCTCCAGGAACTGCTTCGCATTCATCACCGGAAGTTTGCGGGCCATCCGGCCCAAACTGATGTAACCATTATAAGTCACGCTTCCCCCCTTACTGCCCCGCTTGGTGGTGACCAGGATTACGCCGTTGGATCCGCGGGTACCATATATCGCCGTTGCAGAGGCATCCTTCAGCACTTCGATGTTTTCAATGTCGTTAGGATTCAGCATTTCGATCCCTTCGGTCCAGACGATCCCGTCCACCACATACAAAGGATCATTGCTGGCGGTAATCGATCCATACCCTCTGATCTTGACCGTGGTATTCCCGCCCGGACGACCGGAATTAGTGGACACATTCACACCTGCGGCCCGGCCTGCCATCATCTGTTCCAGATTGACCGCCGGCCGCTCCTCCAGGTCCTTGCTATCAATCGAAGATACCGCTCCGGTCAGATCTGATTTTTTTTCCGTACCATAACCTACGACCACAAGTTGATTCAATCCTGTGGTGGCTGCCTTCATTTGTACGGTCAATGTGGATTGGTTATTGACCGCCACCTGTTGAGATTCATAACCAATGTAGGAAAAAATTAAGGTGGCATCCGCAGGTGCCTCAATCGTAAAATGTCCGCTGGCATCGGTAACCGTTCCACGGCTGGTGCCTTTGACCTGAACGGAAACGCCGAGCAGCGGCTGATTTTGTTCGTCGGTTACGGTTCCAGAAACGACGAATGCACGGGTCAACCTCGCTACCTGCAGCACCAACGGAGCGGTGTTTGTGAAGGAATTAATCGTGGGCAGCGCGTACCGGAAATTACGTTCCCTTGCCAGTTCGTGCGTATTCTTTTTTAAGGTAATGGTATTACCGATCTTTTTAAAAGAAAGATCCAGTTGAGCGGAAAGAGTTGACAATACGGCGGCCGCATCCAAGGCGCCGCCCTTAATATGAACGGCCTTACTGTCATCGACCGCTCCGGCATCATAAACAAAAGTGATGTTCGCCTCTTTTTTCAGAACATCGAAGACCTGTTTAACCGTTACGTTTTCGAGATTTTCGTGAATAGGGGTATTGAGTTGCGCATGCCCGTTTTTTCCAAATAAGGTGCTGAATGCAACAAACTGTATTAAGAAGCCGGCAAGAAAATACCTAGAAAGCATAACTGCTACCTCATATAGGTTTTTTTTCATAATTTTACATTGTCTGTGTTAAAAAATGTCGTCAGCCGCACGCTGGGGTCCAATCCGTGTGCAGGGGCGATTTTTTTACGGGATGGCCGGCTATTCCCGTGGGGAACGCCGGCTTTTTGTTAACTGGTATCTTTTTTTGTCATACGTTTTTTTTTATTCGTCAGATAATGTTACCACATCTCCTTTGATGTCGTATTGAAGATTATAATTAAAGGAAAGACTTTCCAATACATCTTTGAGTGTCTGGTTCTTGTATTCACCGCTCAATTGCCAGTGCCTGGGTTTCAGGTACCCTGTGTCAAAGGATACCCCGTAAAACCGTTCCAGCTTTCTCAGTACATCACCTATATCTGCATTTTTAAAATAGATATCCTGAACCTGCCAGGCCATGGCTTCCTTCTTATTAAACCGGTTTTCCACCACCAACTTGCTGCTGCTTTTGTTGAAAACAGCCAGTTCACCCGGGCGTAAGACAACCTGCTGCGTCCCTTCTGTATTCCCCGACTTCACCATCACTTTTCCCTCACTGAGGGCCACTGCAATCTTCGGATCGTCCGAAAAGGCCGAAACGTCAAATGAAGTGCCCAACGCGGTTACCGTTACCTGGTTGCGTTTCCCAGGCTGCTGGACATAAACATTAAAAGGATGGTCAGGCTGGTGCTTTACCTGGAAATAGGCTTCCCCTTTCAGATAAACGCTTCTGCGACCTTGCTTTGCAAAATTCTCCGGTATCCTGAGTACTGACCTGGCATTCAGGGTAACGATGGTTCCGTCGGCAAGATTGATCCGCTTGATCTCTCCAAAATCCGTCTTGTAAGTGAACCTGCTGCGGCGCACTTCCCGGTAGAGCAGCAACCCCGCCCCCAGCAACACCAATGTGGCCACCACGGCTGCCAGCGGTCGCACATACCGAAACCGCCTGCCTGCCGCGAGGCCTTCTGCCATGGGCTTGAGTTCCCCCAACTGCTCGGTTAAAAAACGCCAGTTCCTGCGTTCTTTTCTCCCTACCTTCCTTTGTCTGTCCGCGGGAAGGTATTCGTCGAGGTCGTTTTCATCCAGCCAACGATGAACGAACTCTTCCTCTTCGGAAGAACATTCCCCTTCGATATACTTGTTTAATAATTCCCTGCTGATGGGGGACATTTTACTGAGGTTTAGATTCGACTGTATACAGATTCATTCCCGTGTTTCTGATAAGTAGTGTATAAAACGGAGCCCTTACCCTAAAGCGCGCGAAAAAAATTCCGGGAAATGCGCGCTTCGGCAATTTTTTCAGGGGGTGATCGGACTACAGGCTATAAAAGGAAAGCCGCTTGAGTGCCTGAGAGATATGATATTCCACCGTCTTGACGGAGATGTCCATCCTGGATGCGATCTCCGGGTAAGTGAGCCCGTTGAAACGACTCAGGAAAAAAATATCCTTCGTTTTCTGCGAAGCAGAATCGAAGATCATGTTGATGTGTTCGATCAGGCTCTTATAACGGATATATTCCTCGGGGCCGTTTGAGACCGCCTGTTGAGGGATATGCTTTACCAGCTCCTTATTCCGGTAGCGTATCTTCAGGTAGAAAAAAGAAGTATATTTAACGGAACGGACGAGATAGTTCTCCAGTGCTGTACGGATATCCAGATGCGCGCGCCTGACCCAAATGGAGATGAAAACATCCTGCACAATATCTTCTGCGTCGGTGGTGTTTCCCAAGTAATAGGATGCCAGGTTATATAGCTTTTGCCAGTAAAGCTTGTAGATTATTTTAAAGATAACGGGGTCACCCTGCTTCAGGCCAGTCAACAGGAATGCGTTATCATATTTTGTGGAATCCATGTGATGCAGTCTATTGCCCTAGCCACCAAAGGTATGCCAGAACAAGAAAAAATCGAATATGCGGCAGAGAAATGTCGCCCAGCGCTGCACAATTACCTGGAAGCCATCGTTCTGAGTTTGGTCGTATGAATGGTCACCTGAGTGGAGGGAAGACCGGCCGCGGATACCGTTAACGTGACATTGCCCCGGGTTTTTCCCGCTTTGATCACCGCAAGGCAGAGACCGTTGAATGCTTTATGCTGGGTACCCTGAAAACTTTCATGATCGGTTTCGCTTCCGTTGTCCAATCCTGCAATGGCACCCGGACCGGCTATATTAAAGGTGAGCATATTATCCGCATGAGGAATCATATTTCCTGCTGCATCGACAATTTTCACTGTTACAAAACTGAGATCCTTGCCATTGGCCTCTATATCAGCGCGATCAGGCTCCACCACTATTTTTGCTGCAGGTCCGGCGGTGTGCACTTCACGGGTGAGTACAACCTGACCTGCCTTCCGGGATACTGCCTTTAAGGTACCTGGCCGATAAGGGACCCGCCACGTTACATGCATCGCACCATCCTGCTCGCGCCTCACGCCCAGGGATTGACCATTCAAAAACAGTTCCACTTCATCGGCGTCGTTGTAGTAAGCCACTACGTCAACAGTATCTCCTTGCTTCCAATTCCAGTACGGCAAAATATGCAGCACCGGCGTATCCGTCCAGACGCTCTTATACAGGTAATAGGCATCTTTAGGGAAGCCTGCCAGATCGATAATCCCAAAATAGGAACTGCGTGCGGGCCAGTGATATGGGGTAGGCTCTCCCAGGTAATCAAAACCTGTCCAGACAAACATGCCCGAAACAAAATCATGATCCCTGGTTGCCCGGAGCACCGTTTCATGTGTGTTCCCCCAGGGTACCCTGCAATTATCATAAGCCGAACAAGTATAATCGGCATTCATGGTGATGCCACTTCCTCTCTTGGGCGGCCAGATACGCAGGCTATCGGCAGGCAGATCGTATTCACCCCTTGTTTCGAGTGCGGAAGTAGTTTCGGTCGCGATGAACTTAGCCCCCGGAAAGGATTTGAAGAACGCATCATAGTTCTTTGCAGCGTAGTTGTGACCGATCAGGTCCATGGCACCGGAATGAGAGAGGGAATTATTTTTTGCCTCCGGATTATTCATCGCCGAAGTAATCGGGCGGGTGGTATCAAGCGAACGCACAATCCCCCGGAGTTCCAGGGCTATCGACGCTCCGGCGCTATCCCATTGGTCAGGGATTTCGTTCCCGATGCTCCAGATAATTACGGAGGGATGGTTGCGGTCGCGGCGGATAAAGTCCGAAAGATCCCGCTGATGCCACTGGTCCCAATATAAGTGATAATCATACTTGTTCTTGCCTTTCTTCCAGCAGTCGAAAGCTTCGTCCATGACCAGGAATCCCATCTTGTCGCACAATTGGAGTAATTCGGGAGCCGGAGGATTGTGGGAGGTCCGGATGCCGTTACAGCCCATGGATTTCAAGATCTGCAGTTGACGTTCCAGCGCCCTGGTGTTAATCGCAGCGCCCAGACAACCCAAATCGTGATGGTCACAAACGCCATTGATTTTCAGATGCTTGCCATTTAGATAAAAGCCGGTTTTACTGTCAAACCGGAAATACCGGATGCCAAACGGCGTCTGATAAGTGTCGCCCCGCTTGCCAGCCACGCTTACCTCCGAAACGGCTTTGTATAAATAGGGATCGGTGGTGGACCACAGCGTTGGATTACTCACCTTAAGCACTTGGGTAAACGTATGCTCAGTGCCACCGTTCAGGGTCTCTTCCGCTTTGGTCCGGCCGACTTCTTTTCCTTGCAGGTCATATAAGACAGTGGTAAGCGACACAGGCTCCTCAGAAGCCGTAGCGTTACGGACGTGGGTCTGAATCTTGACCGTTGCTTCCCCTGCGGTCACTTCCGGGGTGGACACATAAGTGCCCCAGTGAGATATATAAACCTTCGGGGTAGTCACCAGCCAGACATTGCGATAAATGCCCGAACCGGAATACCAGCGCGAATTAGGCTGTTTGGAATTGTCGACCCTGACGGCAATAACATTGGGCTTATCCCCAAAATGCAGATAGGGTGTAAGTTCATAACGAAAGGAACTGTATCCATAAGGACGGTCTCCCAGATAATGTCCATTGATCCACACTTCGCTATTCATATATACCCCATCAAAGTCGATGAATAACAATTGCTTGGCATCACTGGCAGGTAGGTTAAAGGTCTTTCGATACCATCCAATACCCCCGGGAAGGGCTCCTCCCCCTACTCCGGCTGGATTGTCCTTGTTAAAGGCCCCTTCTATGCTCCAGTCATGGGGCAGATCCAATTTTCGCCAGGAATCATCCACATAATCAGCTTCCTTTGCCTCTGGTACGTCACCCAGGTGAAAACGCCAGTTAGCATCAAAATCCGCTTTTCTAATTTGACTTGAATCCTTTTTAGGTGAGGGTAAGCTAGTGGCAAAAGCTTGCTGGCCGGCAAAAAGAATGAACGCGCTGCCGAGCAAGAAAACAGATATTTTGGAACCCATGGCGATAAGAACATTAAATATTACGGAATAAACAACCCGCCAAATTACAATTTGTTCCTGAAAAATGAAACTCAAATATGTTCAAAGGGACCGAGGGTTAAATTCGGGCGGTGAAAGAACCGGTCGACCGGGCGCGCTACGTGATATTCAAATCTCACAACATAACCTTCTTCTCCGCCGTTGACCAATAAACCTCCAAACGCATCGTCGAAAGCACTACCTCAACATTTCTTGCCTCGAAAGTCGGATAGGCCTTTTTAATTGGATCTTGATATTGTAACACCTCACGTTTCTTCAAATCAAAATGCTGTTGCCATATTTTAGCAAAAATAGCGCATGCCCAGCAAATACAGCCCCATCGGCTCAGGTTTTGCATCGGATTGCCACCGAGCACACAGCGCTATTCTATTAGTGAAGCTTATTGGACTTATCAAACCAAAATCTTGCAGATGTTCGTCTGACACAAAACCGTTTGCTATCGCCGTCAGCTGGCTCGCCGGATAAATTTTATCCAGTTTCCGTAGTGAATGGTCTGTTGGGTATCCTCATCGTCAAAAAATGAAGTAAGTTCTTTATCCAGCCAACTTTCCACTTGACCGTAGGTCGTTTCGCCCTTCTCTACGGCTGAGATAATGTTACTCTGTGTAGTAAAATATAAAGCTAATTGCCTTTTATTGAAAACAACGGCATTTTTAAACCTTTCTTCTGTCACAAAAGTGAAATTCTTGGAGTTCAGGTTTTCATTTGTCCAGGGATAAGAATTATTTCGGGGTGGAGACGGATATTTCTTTAAATAAACATTCGGAAACCAGTCAGAGAAACTGTCATTACCGACCATTTCTGAAATAAAGTGGTTTTCATAAAGCACTAACCAGCCTCTGCTTCTTAAAAGCCGGTTAGCTTCCGTCAGGAACCGATCAATATTAAACCAATGAACACCGGAACTAACCGTGATAATATCAAAGCTATTGTCAGAAAAGGGCTGCTGCTCCGCTGTTGCCAGCGTATAAGTGATCCTGTCTGCCCGCACCGCAAGATTCAACATCTCCTCAGATGCGTCTGTCCCATAAACATGTGTCGCAATTTCCAAAAGAGCCTTTGTTGAAAGTCCGGTCCCGCAAGCAATGTCTAATGCATATTCGAGTTTTTCACTTAATCGTAAATAACTGCTGATGTGCTTCATGGTATTACCGTGGAAGTCAGGTCGTCCTTTTGAATATCGTTCCGCCGCTGTTTTTGGATTAAAGTAGTTCATTATCTGATAGTTTGATGTCTTGTCGCTGCCGCCGACCGATTGAAGTGGCAGAACCTGCTTATTGCAATATCAGGCTATGGGCAGACTTAAATTTAGGGTTATCCTTCATATTTGTGAAACTCGGTTATTGTCAAATAGTATCCATCCAGATCTCTAAGTGAAAATTCCCTTTTCAATGAATTTGGATTTAAGTGAATATCTTCCTCCAAAGCACCTCCTGTTTTCTCGGCAGCTTGTCGTATGCTATCCATATCTTCTGTCCTAAAGTAAAGGATGAGTCCGTTTCCCGGAGTAATGCTTGGATCAGTCATTGTAGGATGATGGTGTTCTTCCCATTTGTGAAGACAAAGTAGGATTTCATCATCCTCTGATACCAAAACAGCAAATCTTTCACTTTCACCATGTACTCTTTTAAATCCAAAGACTTGTTGATACCAGCTTGCACTGGCTTCAACATCTTTCACTGCAATTATTGGATCAATTTTTATCATAGTGTTTTGTTATTAATGCTTTTTGAATTTTGCACCTATGCTTGCTAAAAATCCGGTGGATATCATTATCTTCCAAATTTGAAATGAGATTCCAAAGGATGCCTTTTGCTTCTAAGCATGGCAGATATCATCTCCATTCCTATCACCGAAAAGGTAATTCCGTTCCCGCCAAAACCTAAAACAAAGTAGCTGCTTGGAAAATCAGGATGCCTGCCGATATAGGGCAAGCCATCCTCTGTTTCCCCAAAAGTACCGGCCCACACAAAATCAGCTTTGAAATCATACCCAGGCAATAGGCTGGATAAGTGTTTTGAGAGCTTGCGCTGCTTGTGGCTCAACAGTGCATCCCGCTTAGCTGTATTCACAAATTCTTCGTCCTCTCCGCCGATCAGCAACCTGTTATCATCTGTCGTGCGAAGGTAATGATAGGGATCGGCCGTATCCCAAATCAAAATATCGTTTAAATAAGATTGATCGTCTTCGTTTCTTTCCCCTACAATAGCATAAGTAGATAGCAGTTTGACAAATTTTTCTTTGATGATTTGTACACTTTCAAAACCATTGCAGTAAATTACCTTCTTGGCTTTAACGATATAGCCGTCTTCCGTAGTGACAGTAACCCCGGTTCGCTTGTATTCCGTTTTTATAAGCTCCGTTTTATCGAAAATCTCCAGTCCTCTTTTGTGGTTATAGGCCAGCAAATCGTGTGTCAACCGAAAAGCATCTATGCTCCCACCCTGATGGGATAAAATACCTCCGAAGGCATGCTCCAGGTGGACGCGTGCTTTTATTTCTTCTGCATTTAACCATTTAACCGGAATGCCGGCCTCGGTTCTTGCCTCGAACTCTCGCTTCAGCCCCGCGACATCCTTTTTATAGGCTGCGATATACAAGGAATCCTTTTTCTTGAAACCGCAGCCAGATCTTATATGCTTCGAGATGGCTGATAACGCATCAATTGACCGATAGCAAGCCCAATAACTATCCCGGGCTCCCTTCTCTCCAATCTTTTCAATCAGCTTATACAGCGGTACATCTATCTCGTATTGCAGCATGGAGGTGGTAGCAGAGGTACTGCCATTGGCTATTTCCCGCCTGTCTATGAGTGCCGTATGATAGCCGTCTTTCACACATTGGTGCACAATCAGGCTACCGGTGATGCCTCCACCGATCACTAGTATCTCTGCGGAAATATTCTTTCTTACCGATGGATAAGAATGTAAAATCCCATTTTTTACCAGCCAAAAGGGTTCATTTGATTTAAGCTTCATAATACCGTCATATTGGAAAGCCCGATGATAGATCAATTAATCAAAGATAACTGATAAAAGAAAGCAAAGACCCTGATAACCGCAAAAGGCGATAATACCCAATTGTTAACCCGAAGTTGATGGCAGGTGCAGAAAAAGATAAGAATAATATTCTTTTTTAAAAGGGCCTGCTTCGGCGCTTACTATCCGCTATTATTGACCACCGAGGTATTTCCCTTCCAGGAAGGCGATGGAAGCAAAGTTCATATGAGAATGGCATGGAAATTCCCGAAAAAGAGATCTCCGCGATCATTATCCCACTATCATAGGATAAAAAGTACGGACCATTTAGTTATGCCGTTTCAAGACACCGTCATTACCTTTTTTTATTCCTAATTTCAGGAAAATGGTCCGTTTTCATCCAGAGTCACTGTTAATAGAACCATGCAAATCTAACATCAAAATTAGATTTGCATGGTTCCTATTTTCCTGATAACCGCTTAAAGCAACTGCCAAGCACTTCTCGAAATAGCTTGACATGGGTCCGGAGCGGCAGACAACTGCTCATCTGCCAATGATCGGATTCAACCAACCGGCTACTTGACAAAAAGCACGTCGTCCAGGTAAAACGTTTCGTCCTGATCATTGGGTCCCTGGATCCACCAGCCTATCTGCTTCATCACACCGCCCTGATCCCAGAATTTTATGGTGGTCAGGGGAAACTTAAAATAGGTCCAGGTATTCGCAGGAATCGCGAGGGGTATATTGACGTTGTTGGCAGTGCTGTTGCCATATCCTCCAGGCGCCCGGTCACTCATCAGGTATAAGGTATAATTCTCCGAACCGCCCTTGATCCAGAAGGTAAAATATTTATAACCCTGAGTCGCCAGATCATCAATTCCGTTCCAGTTGGCAACGCCATCAGCCGACCACTGACCTTGCTTATAGGTGACGGCAAACGACGCAGTCCCAGTTTTGGCCACGGTGTTGCTGATCGCAGCTGGTCCCCAGGAAGCATTCTCAAACCCATTTTGATAATCGTCGGTAAATACCTGATAAGCATCGTCCAGATTAACAAATTCCTGAGTGGTGGTGATCGTCCCCGCCTGGTTCGTCATGTCCAGTGCGGAACGAGCAGGAGCGCCCACGGGCATTTTCAAAACAATACTGGTCGCTGATTTGGAGGCTACTTCCACTTCCTGATCCGTACCGCTAAATACCACCTGGCTCACGTCAGCGAGATTCTTTCCTGTAAGCGTAATCTGATCCCCTGCCGTAAAATCATAATTGGATACGCCAGAGATCGTGACAAAGCCAAGAACGTTAAAAGGAACCGATACTGCTTTTCCAAGACTGTTGACAAGCACAATATTTTGATCACCCGGCACGGCATCCACGGGTACCCGCAGTATAAGCGCGTCATTTGTATTGAAGGCAGGGTTAAAGGACGCTGCTACAGAATCCTTATCGAAATAAACTTTACGGATAGCACCCAGACCCGACCCGGTGATCTGCAAAACAGTATTGGATGCACCCGCTGCCGGATCAAGCTTATCGACCCGGGGATTGGAAGACGGAGAGCCCCCGAAATCATTGTTCTTTTCGCAAGAGGTCGCTATGGTGATTACCGCCAGCATGGCTAAAGACACCAGCGAAAGCGTTCTATTTTTCATCTTAGATGATTTTAAGGTGTTCACAAATATTCCCCTTAGTTTAATTGAAATAAGGGATGGCCGGCTTAGCCAGCTCGGGATCGGAGAGAATTTCGTCCGAAGGGATGGGAAGATACAGCTGAGAAGCGGACTGGAAAGTCGCTTGCACATGATTAACCGTCCCGTCCGGATTAAGGGTTCCCCGCTCCTGGGAATCAATGATCTTTTTGGCCTCATCGAAACCGCGGCGTTGCAGGTCAAACCAGTAATCCCCCTCGAAAGCAAATTCTACCCGTCGTTCATCATAAATCATGTCCTTCGTGAGGGTACCCGTCACCTCGGGAAGGCCGGCACGCTGATGCACGAGGTTGAAAGCGGCCAATGCCGATGCATCGGTGGTGGAATTACCGCTTCCGATCACGGCTTCCGCATAAATCAATAAGACATCCGCATAGCGGAGAATATAAGTGTTCATATCATTACCTCCCTGGGAGTTTACAGGTTCTCCATTAGAACCTGTTCCGACAATATATTTCAAGGGGTTTGTACGCGTACCGGTGGTAATGTGGGTCGCATCATCCGTCTGGCCGCCCGGCATCGTGTCGTATACGAAGCCGTTC
>Ga0164242_10006460_pt1 | contig 12884 bp, 5 predicted proteins | sample OricomgcompostMG_FD_108783 | JGI IMG/M metagenome (GOLD analysis project Ga0164242, IMG submission 108783) | Miracle-Growth compost microbial communities from Emeryville, California, USA - Original compost - Miracle growth compost (MG) ... | reverse complement strand
TCGACTTCGCCGACGTCAAGGCAGTGATGAGCAACGCTGGCAGCGCCCTCATGGGCATCGGCCGGGCAGCTGGTGAAAACCGCGCCGTCCAAGCCGCCCAGCAGGCCATCGACAGCCCGCTGCTGGAAGTTTCTATCGACGGTGCTCGTGGCATTCTGTTTAACGTCATTGGTGGCAATGACCTTTCCATGCACGAAATCAACGCCGCCGCCGAAGCTATCACTACGGCTGCCGATCCTGACGCCAACATTATTTTCGGTGCTACCATCAGTCCTGAGCTGGATGGGGAAGTTATCATTACCGTGGTAGCTACTGGCTTTGACGCTTCCTACTTTGCCAAGCGTCAGCTGGGCTCGGCCACAGCACCGGAGACTGCCGCTGAGCCTTCAGTGGTAAGCCAGACGGTCACGCCGGTGACCGCTGCCAGCGAATCAGAGGACATGCAGGGCATCGACATGGAGCTGAAGGAGCAGGCCGAAGAAGCCGCCAGCGACTTCCATAACGACACGCCCATGCCCAATATCTGGTCACTGCACGATGAAGACGAGTCGGTCGCCGACAAGCCGGCTGAACCGGTCATTTCGCACCACGACGAAGATGAACTGGAGCGGCCCTCGTTCCTGCGCCGCCTAACCAAGCGCAGTCACAAGGATGAGACCGCTGACGACCAGTTGAACGGCGGCGACAAGACCCTGTAGTAACAGGGGCGATTTGCACAGCTTCCGTACTAAATAATACACCGATTCCAGACTTGTATGAGCGCTATGCATGGGGGTATGATGAACGTATACCACGCTATATGTAGTAGCGAGCACAACTCCCGTTTACCGGGATTGCCGCCGTCACACCGCATCGTAGCCGCACCTTAGAAAAAGCAAAGGAGGCAATATGAAATGTGGCCAATGCGGCAGCGATGATACCAAAGTAATCGAAAGCCGCGACGTCGATACCGGGCAGGCGGTCCGCCGCCGCCGGGCTTGCACGGCCTGCAGCTACCGGTTCACGACCTACGAGCGCGTGGAACGTCCGCAGCTCGTTGTCGTCAAGCACGATGGCACCCGCCAGCTGTTCAGCCGTCAGAAACTACTAGCCGGACTGTATCGGGCCTGTGAAAAAACACCGGTCACCAGTCTGCAGCTGGAGCGATTGGTCAGCACCGTCGAGCAGCGGTTGTACAACTGCGCCGACACTGAAGTGCCGTCGGGGCGTATTGGCGAGCTGGTCATGGAGCAGCTGCCAGAGCTCAGTGAAGTCGCCTACGTGCGCTTCGCCAGCGTCTACCGTCGGTTCAAGGACATCAAAAGTTTCGAACACGAACTTTCACAGATCCGTGAGCGCAAAACGACTGATCCGGTCGGCGCTTAAGAAGGGCACGCGGCGAGGCAAAAAAAGAGCTGGCTGCGCTAACCAGCAGGCTCTCCCTGGAACTTCCATGGACGCTCCCGAAAAGGGGCTTGGAGTTTCGAGGAGAGCCCGCTCAGAGCCTGAGTTTTAAGTTCCCCTAAAAACGGGCCAGCGGGCGTGTTAAACAGACGCCCCTTTGGAAGCCCGGGGAGACGGCAGGTGACGACAGCTCTAACAAAAACCAACTAAAAACATTTAAGCAAATGGTTATCAGGGGTGGTAACCAGGGAGTGAGGGTAACAACATGGGACAGACAACCAACAGCTCAGTCAGGCGCTTCTTTACGCCAGCCAAGAGCAAGGCGTACGACCAGCTGACGTGGGTTCGCCGCGACTCGGCTATCAAGAATCCGTTTACCGGTGAAGCGGTCTTCGAGCAGAAGGACGTGGAGATTCCGGAAGGCTGGAGCATGAACGCGCTGAACATCGTGTCGCAGAAGTACTTTACCGGTACGCCTGGCACGGCGGAGCGGGAAACCAGCCTGAAGCACCTTATCGACCGCGTGGTCGACACGGTGGTGCGGACGGGGCAGCAGGAAGGTTACTTTGACAGCAATGCCGAAGCTGAAACCTACCGTGAAGAGCTGAAATTCGTGCTGGCTACCCAACGGGCAGCTTTCAACAGCCCAGTGTGGTTCAACATCGGTGCGCCGGAGCGTGCCCAGCAGGCCAGCGCCTGCTTCATCTTGGGTGTCGATGACACCATGAATGACATCCTGCAGTGGTACACCGACGAAGGCATGATCTTTAAGGGTGGCTCGGGTTCTGGCGTGAACGTCAGCTCTATCCGCTCCAGTGTGGAAAAGCTCGGCAAGAGCGCTGGCACGGCTTCCGGCCCACTTAGTTTCATGCGCGGTGCTGACGCCAGCGCCGGGGCTATCAAGTCTGGCGGTAAGACCCGCCGGGCGGCCAAGATGGTCATCATGAACGTTGACCACCCGGATGTGGAAGAATTCATTTGGTGTAAGTCAATTGAAGAAGATAAGGCCCGCGTGCTGCAGGCTGCCGGCTTCGACATGAGCCTGGACGGCAAAGACATCTTTAGCGTCCAGTACCAGAACGCCAACAACTCGGTGCGCGTCACCGACGAGTTCATGGCTGCTGTTGAGGCGGACACCGATTGGGACCTGAAGGCGGTGACTACCGGCAAGAGTGTTCGCACCGTTAAAGCCCGTGCCCTGTGGCGCCAGATTGCCGAAGCCGCTTGGAAGTGTGCCGACCCGGGTCTGCAATTCGACACCACTATCAACAAGTGGCACACCACGCCGCTGGCCGGCCGCATCAACGGCTCCAATCCCTGCAGCGAGTACATGCACCTGGATAACAGTGCCTGTAACCTGGCCAGCATCAACCTGCTGAAGTACCTGAACGATGATTTTTCATTCGACATCGAAGCCTTCAAACACACCGTGGAGTTGATGTTTACCGCCCAGGAAATCTTGGTCGGCTACAGTGAATACCCCACGCCGCGCATCACCAAGAATGCCAAGGCCTACCGCGAGCTGGGCATCGGCTACGCCAACCTTGGTGCGCTCCTGATGGCTCAAGGCTTGCCCTACGACTCTGACGAAGGCCGCGCCCAGGCTGCCGCCATCACGGCGCTGCTGACCGGCCACAGCTACGCTGTCAGTGCTCATATCGCCCGCAAGGTCGGTCCGTTTGCCGGCTTCCACAAGGACCGCGAAGGCATGTTGCAAGTGCTCAAGATGCACCGCGAAGCTGTCAACCACATCGACGCTTCACTGGTGGCTGAGGACCTGCTGAGCGCCGCTACCCAGGCCTGGGATGAGGCCAATGAGCTAGCTGAGCAGTACGGCGTGCGTAACTCGCAGGCGAGCGTGCTGGCGCCTACCGGCACCATCGGCCTGATGATGGACTGTGACACCACCGGCATCGAGCCGGATCTCGGCCTCGTCAAGGTCAAGAAGCTGGTTGGTGGCGGCACCATGAGCATCGTCAACCAGACGGTGCCCCGCGCCCTGAAGGCTCTCGGGTATAGCCCAGAGCAAGTCAACGACATTGTGGCTTACATTGACACCGAAAAAACTATCCTGGGTGCGCCGCACCTACAGAAAGCTCACGAGCCGGTCTTTGCTTGCTCCATGGGTGATAACTCCATTCACTACCTCGGTCACGTCAAGATGATGAGCGCCGTGCAGCCGTTCCTGAGTGGGGCGATTTCCAAGACCGTCAACATGCCGGAAACGGCTACCATCGAGGACATCGAGCAGCTGCACCTAGACGCCTGGAAGCTTGGCCTGAAAGCAGTGGCCATTTACCGCGACAACTGCAAGGTGGCCCAGCCCCTCAGCATGGCTAAGAAAGAGGGTAGTGAAAAGGAAAGCGCCGAAGAATCGCACGCTGTCCAGGCAGCTGCCGCCGGCGCTGCAGCCGCTACGCCAGTCGCCGCCATCGAGGCGCCAGCCGCCGACACTACGCTGGATGGTCGCATCGTCGTTAAGGGCGCCATCCGCCGTAAGCTCCCCAAGGTTCGCAATGGTAAGACGTACAAGTTCGAAATTGCTGACCTGGAAGGCTACTTCACGGTCGGTGAGTACGAAGACGGCATGCCCGGCGAACTGTTCATCTCAGTCAGTAAGCAGGGCAGTACCTTGAGCGGTCTGATGGACTCCTTCGCAATTTCCGTTAGCCACGGTCTGCAGTACGGCGTGCCACTGAAGAGCTACGTGAAGACGCTGCGCGGCACTTCGTTCGCTCCCAGCGGCATCACCGACGACGCCGACATTCGCACTGCCAGCTCCATCACCGACTACATCGTGCGCCGCTTGGCTCTGGACTACCTGAGCTTCGACGACCGTTTGGAACTCGGCCTGGCCAGCTTCGAGGACATGCCCGAAGCGCAGACCAGTCTGCTGGAAGAGGCTGAAACTACGCCGGTAACGCTAAATCTGGAGACAGAGTCGGCCCCCGCTTCATCGTCACCGAGTGTGGCCGAAGCCCCGGCCGTCGCCGGTCCGGACGCCAAAGTGACTGTCCAGGATGCCGCCGCACCACTGTGCTACAACTGTGGCAACCAAACGCAGCGCAGCGGTTCCTGCTACGTCTGCAGCAGTTGTGGCTCAACCACCGGCTGTAGCTAGGCCCCGCGCTAAGGCAAAAGACCCCCTCTCCCCGAGGGGTCTTTTTTGTGCTACGCTAGCTAGTCTTCGCTCCCGCCGTAGCTGTCACTGGTGTCAGGGATTTTTTCACTGCGGGCAGGCTGGTGGGTATGCTATGCTTAAAAGTGCTTATGAAAGTGATTGTGCTCTACCGGCCGAATTCAGAATTTGCCCGACAGGTCGAGGAGTTTATCAGAGGGCTACAGACCAGACATAACATTGATGAGCGCCACATCGAGGTGCTCGATTACGACAGCCGCGAAGGCTCGGCTACGGCCAGCCTGTACGACATTATGGGCCAGCCGACGGTGCTGGTGGTGGGCGACGACGGCGGCTACGTCAAAAGCTGGCAGGGTGACATGCCGCTGACCGATGAGGTGGCCGGCTATACCTTTAGCTTCCAGTAAGTTACTTTGGGGTCAAACCGCTGGTCGCTTGCAAAAGTGCCGGGCCAGCGGTACGATGAAATAGCACATGCGTTGTAGTAGAAGCTACATGAGCGGCTATCAACCGCGAAGCAGCGGGCAGAACGGAACGATGTTTCTCAGTAGAGCTCGACGGATGTGGCCCGTTAGACCATAGAAACTAAGCGCTAAAAGAGCCGATTTTTAAGAATCACTTCTTTTGGAATCTGGATGGTACCGTCCCCGAAAAGGGATTCCAGAATCTAAAAGAAGTGATTTTTTCTTTTACAACGAAAAATCTTTAAGGAGCAAATACATGAAATTTACTGCCAACAATCGCCGCAAAGCCCTGGAGTACGAGAAAGATCTTGTGGCTCAGTGGAAGCGCGACAAAACGTTTGAGAAATCAATCGAGCAACGTTCCAAGGATAACGCCTACGTGTTTTATGACGGTCCGCCATTCATCACCGGCGTGCCGCACCACGGCACGCTCTTAAGTTCCATCGTCAAAGACGCCGTGCCGCGCTACTGGACCATGCAGGGCAAACGCGTAGAGCGCGTCTGGGGTTGGGACTGTCACGGTCTGCCCGCCGAAGTTTTCACCGAAAAGAAGCTGGGCATTAAGGACCGCCGCGACATCGGCACCAAAATTAGCCTGGAAGAATACATCACTACCTGCCGCGACAATATGGTAGCCACCGGTAACCTGTGGGAAGACACCATTGACCGCATCGGCCGCTGGGTTGATTTCAAGGGCGCCTACAAAACCATGGACAAAGAGTACATGGAATCCGTTTGGTGGGCCTTCAAGAAACTGTACGACGAGGGCAAGATTTATGAAGGCGAAAAAGTACTGCTGTACTGCACCCGTGACGCCACGCCGCTGTCTAAGGCTGAAGTCACCATGGACGCTGGCAGCTACAAAGACGTCACCGACCCCAGCGTCTACGTGAAATTTAAATTGAAAGACGAAGAACGCTACTTGCTGGCTTGGACCACCACGCCATGGACGCTGCCGGCAAACACCGCCGTGGCGGTGCATAAAGATGCCAGCTACAGCGAGGTGGAACTGGAGGACGGCACACACCTCATCTTGGCCACCGAGTTGCTGGAACGAGTGCTGACCGATGACAAGCACCAGCCAGTGCCGTTCACGCTCGTCGGCACGCTGAAAGGTGCCGAATTGGTGGGCAAAAGTTACGAGCCACTTTTCCAGGACCGCGGCCAGAACGCCCACAAAGTCTGGCATGCTGATTACGTCACCATGGAGGATGGTACCGGCATCGTGCACCTGGCACCGGCTTACGGTGAGGAAGACTACGCCCTCAGCCGCGAAATGGGCTTCCCGTTTGTGAGCGTTATCGACGCCAATGGCTTTTACAGTGAAGGCGACTGGGTGGGTCAGAACGTCTGGGAGGCTAACAAGCCGATTGCTAAAGAGTTACATGCCCGCGGCGTGGTCTGGAAAATCGAGTACATCAAGCACTCCTACCCCCACTGTTACCGCTGCGATACCCGACTGATGTACCGGGCGCACCCCAGCTGGTTTATGGATATCGCCGGTCATAAACAGCACATGCTGGAGCAGAACGAGCACGTCAACTGGTTCCCGGAGCACATGAAGCACGGCCGTTTCCAAAAGACCATCGAGAGCGCACCGGATTGGAACATCAGCCGTGACCGTTTCTGGGCTAGCGCCATGCCAGTGTGGAAGGGCACAGATGCCGATGGTAACGAGCGGGTCAAAGTGGTCGGCAGCTATCAAGAGCTGAAAGACTTGAGCGGCGTGGAGCTGGATGACTACCACCGCCCGTGGGTTGATGACATTGAGTTTGACGTAGACGGCGTGCACTACCGGCGTATCGACAAGGTGCTGGACTGCTGGTTCGAAAGTGGCAGCATGCCGTTTGCCCAGTTCCACTATCCCTTTGAGAACAAGGAAAAGTTCGAGGCTAGCTACCCGGGCGACTTCATTGTGGAATACGTTGGCCAGGTGCGCGCCTGGTTCTACTACGTGCACGCCGTTAACACCGCGCTGTTTGGCCAGAATGCCTACCAGAACGTCATTGTTACCGGCAACATCATGGGCAGTGATGGCCGCAAGCTCAGTAAATCTCTGGGCAACTACACCGACCCGAATCTGGTGATGGACTTATATAGCGCCGACGCTCTGCGCTACACGCTCATCAGCTCCAGCCTGCTGAACGGCGAAGATTTTACGCTGAAAGACAAAGACGTCCAGGACGTCCAGCGTAAATTAGCTATGATCTGGAACATGTACGACTTCTTCAGCATGTACGCGGCCGTGGACGGTTGGGAGTGGCAGGGCAATCTTGATGATCCATCGGCGCAGGTGAGTAACCCGCTGGATACTTGGGTGTTGTCGCGTTTGCATCAGTTGCAGGCACACGTGGCCGAGCACATGGATCACTATGACATTCCGGGTGCCCTGGCGCCGGTACTGCAATTTGTGGATGATGCCAGCAACTGGTACGTCCGCCGCAGTCGCCGCCGTTTTTGGAAGAGCGGGGACGACCACGATAAAAACGATGCCTACACGACGCTGCACTACGTGCTGACGCGCCTGAGCATGGTCCTAGCACCGTTTACGCCGTTCCTGGCCGAGGAGCTGTACCTGAAATTAACTGGCGGCGAGGCCGGCGAGAGTGTGCACCTGCTGGACTGGCCGGCAGCCGGCGCCGTCGATGAGCAGGTGGTGGCGGAAATGGCCGATGTGCGCGAAGTCATCAACCAAGGTCTCAGCTACCGGGCGGCTAACCGGCTGAAAGTTCGTCAGCCGCTCGCCAGTGTGCTGGTACCGCAGCCGCTGCACCACGCCGCATACGATGACATCGTGGCCGAAGAACTTAATGTTAAGCAGGTGCTGGAGACGGATGCCGCTGAGGTTACGCTCGACACCGACATCACGCCGGAACTGAAGCGCGAAGGTCTGATGCGCGAACTGGTGCGTCAGGTGCAGACGGCTCGTAAGAGCGCCGGCCTGAACGTCGATGACCGCATTGTACTATCGGTTACCTCCGACGACGCCGAGGTGCGACAGGCGGTTACTGAACATGCCGAAACTATCACGGCGGAAACGCTGGCTGTTGGCCTGAACGAGGCCGAGCCGGAGCAGTACGCTGTCGATGTCACCGTTGATGGCTACTCGGTGCACCTGGCGCTTGCCAAGGCCGCTTAGGGGCATTCGTACCATAGCCCAACCGGGCCACCGAAGCAGACGCACCTTTTCCGGGGTGCGTCTGTTTTTAAAACTGTACCCGCGCATTTTGGTAGTGGAGATTTCTTCACTGAATCCCGCACTGTTCCACACAAGCTTTTCAGGTGACTTGTCACCTCCGTGCTGCGGGTTGCCGTTTTAGCTCCCTGGCAACAGTGCCGGCCGCCCCGTGCACTTTACAGAGGTGGCCAGATCTGGTACTATCTATTGGTATCTAAAGTTCTGATAAGGAATAGGTAATGAAAAAAGCAGTAATCGCAACCGGTGGCAAGCAATACGTTGTTGCCGAAGGTGAAACGATCACCGTTGAGCGCCTGAAAGGCGACGACAAGAGCGTCAAATTTGATGCCTTGCTGGTAATCGACGGCGATAAGACGACGGTTGGCGCCCCGCTGGTTAGCGGCGTGAGTGTCAGCGCTAGCGTCGTTGACAACGAAGCGAAGGCCGACAAGGTCACCGCCATCCGTTACAAGGCTAAGAAGCGCGTGCACAAGCTGCACGGCCACCGTCAGCTGCAGACGGTACTGAAGATCGAAAAGATCGCCTAAAGTACCGCCGGCACGGCTAGCCACCCGGTAAAAACTCCCTCCCACCCGGAGGGAGTTTTTGTATTTGCCGACCACGGCGTTGGGCTAGCTGTGGATAACCGGCGGGTAAGCTAGTGTAAGTATTCTAATTGTAGTCATAATAACAACTATAAACCTTGCTTGGCTGTCAGAAATAATGAGCGAGAAGACGCTGTTTAGCCCCGTTAGCGAGTCATTTTGCTGTTATAAATACATCATATAGGGTGAGGAAATGTAGCTGAAACTAGCCCTGCGGCTGGCGACAGAAATTGCTCACACATTGCTTGAAACAGGGGAGTGAAAGGGGGAAAATAGAGAGGTGTTGAAGACAAAAATCGTCTAACACAAACCAAAACTTTCTAAAACAAATGCTCAAACCAACACCGAAAAAGCGAGTACTCTTTGTGCGCAGGTCTACACCTGTTGCTCTCGTTGTTTTCGGTGTTTTTTCATTGGTTTTTTCTCTGGCCCGCAACACACCAATCGCTTCGGCGGCCGCGGCGAACACCGTGAACTTCCAAGCCCGGCTGCAAACCGCCTCTGGAGCCATCGTGCCGGACGGCTACTACAACGTCGAGTTTAAACTGTACAGTGGCGATAGCTGCAACCCCAGCGACGGCAGTGGCTGTACGGCCGAGTGGACCGAAGACTACCTGAACAGCGCCAGTAAGGGCTTGCAGACAGTTAACGGTTACCTCAGTGCCAACCTCGGCAGTGTTCAGCCCTTCCCGAGCACCGTCAAGTGGGACCAAAAGCTGTGGCTGAGTATGAACATCGGCGGCACTGGCGACAGCGCCAGCTGGGATGGCGCTATGTTCCCTTACCTCAGCCTGACGGCTGTGCCGGCCGCTTTCAGCGCTAGCCAGCTGGCCACCAGCAACGCGTCCGGACGCTCTACGCTGACGCTGCAAGGTTCCAGCAACGGTGATCAGAACTTCGTTATCCAAGACCAGGGTGCGGCCGGCACCTATAACTTGCTGACCCAGAACCAGGCGGATGTCAGCTACATCCAAAACGGTACCAGCCTGCAAAGCGGTGACTTTAACATCTCTGGCAGCGGCGTGGCCGACACGCTGCAGGGCACCACGGCCGTCATCACGCCGGCCATCCGCCCGGTCAGCGACTCAACCAGTGCACTGCAGGTCCAAAATGCGGCTGGAACAGTCAGCGTACTTACCGTTGATACTACCAATGACCGCATCGGCATCGGCACTGACGCGCCAACTGCCACTATTGATGTAAAGGGCGCCACGGCCGACGATTCGAGCATCGCCCTGAATGTCCAGAACTCCATGGGCGGCTCCTTGATTACGGCCCGCGACGACGGTCAGGTAACCATCGGCACCACCGCCGACTCCGGTACCTCGGCTACCTTTGGTAGCATGGCCAACACCACGGCTGATACCGGTAATGATTCCAATTTCTTTACGGCCAGCAAGTTCACCACCGGTTCCAACCCTGGCACGCTGACTAGCATATCGGTGTACGTGAACGCCATCGACCCAAGTACGGCAAATGATAAGTTCCGCCTGGCAATTTACGCCGATGACGGTTCAGACCATCCGACGACATTAATCGCCCAAAGCAGCGAGGGCACGCTCAGCCCGAATACATTTAATACACTGCCAGTCAGCGCCTCGCTGGCCGCGAACACAGAATATTGGTTGGCCTACCAGACGAACGGCACCGGTCCCGGCTACAATGATTTCTCCACCGCCACCGGTGCTGCCAAGCAATACTACGCCTACTCCAATGCCTACGGCTCTTTCCCGAGCACGGCCAGTACTGGTGGCGCCAACGCCGCGCTGGCCCAGGCTATGTACGGTACCTACACCGAAGCTGGCACCGGTACGGTGCCGGCCTTGACGGTATCGGCCACCGGCAATGTGGGCATCGGCGGCGTTACCACTCCGTCAACGGCCCTGCAGGTGCAGGGGACGGTAGCGGCTAGCGCTCTGTCGATCAGCGGCAACGCCACGGCGACCGCCTTCCAGGCCGGCCTGTTTGATACGGCCAGCGCCAGCGCTCTCAATATTGGTACCAGCAACGCCACCAGCGTCACCATCGGCAGCAGCGTCGCCCCCAGCAAAGTGATCATCAGTAACGGCGATTCCGGTGGGACGTTCATCAACTACGCTTCCACGCTGAATCCGGCGGCCTCGCTGGGCAATTTCAGCACCGACGGGCCCATCGGTACAGCGGCCACCACCGTGGATATTCACACCAGCTTCACGCTATCGCAGACGAGTACTGGCGTCAGCCTGAGCGTGCCGGACCCGACTGACACCACGGCGGGGCGCATTATTTACATCGCCAACACTGGTTCGGCCACCGTGACGGTCAGCAGCGTGGTCATGGGGGCCGGCACCAGCGCCTCGTTCTTCTGGAATGGCAGTGACTGGATCAGCACGGCGGTTAGCACCGGTGTCAGCATCATCGGCAATTACTCCAGCAGCTCGTTTGCCAACGGAGCGAGCATTACCGGCAATACCCTAACGCTCGGCGTGGCCGACGCCGATAACCCGGGCATGGTCAGCACCACCGACCAGACGTTTGCCGGCAATAAAACGCTGACGGGCAACACCAAATTGACCGGCACCACCACCGCCACCGGCGACACCACGGTGGCCGACACCAGCGCCACGGCTTTCCAGATCCAGAATACCGGCGGCACCAGCACACTGTTTACGGCTGATACTAGCACTATGCGCATCAGTGTCGGTAACATCGGCACGGCTACTGGCCAGCTGTACGTGGCCGGCACGGTGCCGACCTACAGCGCACAAAACAGCGACAGCAACCTAAATGACCCGCGAAATATGACCATTTCCGGGCGCACCGCTTACGTCATTGACCGCTCGGCCAACAAGCTGGACGCCTACAACGTGGCCTCCGGCACGCCAACCTACGTCGGCCAAAACAGCGACAGCAACCTAAGCGCGCCGTTCGCCGTGGCGGCCGCCGGCCACTATGTGTACGTCGTCAACAACGCCAGCAACAAGCTGACGGCCTACGACATTTCGTCCGGCACGCCAACCTACGTCGGCCAAAACAGCGACAGCAACCTCTCCAACCCCCAGGCGCTGGCCATCTCCGGCCGCTACGCCTTCGTCACTAGCTACTCCACTCACAAAGTCGTTGCTTACGATATCAGTGGCGGTACTCCCGTCTTTGTGGGCAAGAACAGCGACAGCAACCTGAGCGGCCCGAGCTACATCGCCGCAGCCGGCGGCTACGTGTACGTGGTGGATAGCGCCAGCAACAAACTGCTGACGTACAACATCACCTCCGGCACGCCAGTCTACGTCGGCCAAAACAGCGACAGTAGTATTTCCACACCGGAAGCGCTAACCGTCAGTGGCAATTACGCCTACATCCCCAACGATGGCGCTTCTAACAAGCTGCTGGTGTACAACATCACTTCGGCTACGCCAGTCTACGTCGGCCAAAACAGCGACAGCAACTTGAGCACCCCGTATGACGTGGCCATCTCCGGCCGCTACGCGTACGTGCTCAGTAAGGGCACGAGCAAACTGGTGGCTTACGACATCAGCAGCGGTACGCCGGTGTACATCGGCGCCAACAGCGACAGCAATTTGTCGAGCCCGGTGGCGGTGGCGCTGTACGGCGGCTACGCCTTTGTGACCAGCAATGGCAGCGACAAGCTGGTTTCCTACAGTCTGGGTGGTGCTTACTTGCAGCAGGTCCAGTCGGGTAGCGCTTCGCTCGGTTCGCTGAGTGTTGACGGCAATAGCACACTGATGGGCAACGCTACAGTGCAGGGTGGACTGAGCGTCGGCCAGAGCCTACAGGTGAATGGCAGCACCGGCATCCAGGGCGCGTTGGGCGTGGGTGGCACCATCAGCTCCAACAGCCTCAGTGTCGGTTCGGCGGCGCAGTTCCAGGTGGACGCCAGCGGCAACTTCACCAGCACCGGCAGTGGCACCATCAAGCTCACCAGCACTACGGCCTTCTCGGTCCAGGATGCCAGTAACAGCTACTTCAATGTCGATACCAGCAGTGGTACCATCACCCTTGGTAACGCCAGTAGTGGCAACTACGTAACCTTCACGGCGGCTGGTGGGCTGAACGCCTTCGGCAGCGCCCGGCATGGCAAGATGATCACCCTGACGCCGGAATACGCCGGCGCCGCC
>Ga0164242_10006459_pt1 | contig 12885 bp, 7 predicted proteins | sample OricomgcompostMG_FD_108783 | JGI IMG/M metagenome (GOLD analysis project Ga0164242, IMG submission 108783) | Miracle-Growth compost microbial communities from Emeryville, California, USA - Original compost - Miracle growth compost (MG) ... | reverse complement strand
GGGTGTGTGGGGGGGGGGTGGGGGGGGGGGGGGGGGGGGGGGGGAGAGTGTGTGAGAGTTACCGAGGAGAGTTTGGTACTGAACACCCCCCAGCCAACATCTGTTTTTGGGAAGGAAATAGGCAAGGGTAAAACGGTTTCCGCGCCCGCCGCCGCTCGACAATACTACGTGCCCGTTTCGCAGAGACGACCCTGATGGACCGGAAGGGTGTGAAGTAAAATAAAAAAGGGCAGGTGGGATACCCACGCTAGAACGGAAAGGATTCTAGGCAAGCGTGGGATCGGAACAAAGCGGTCTGCGATTAAAACGATTGTAGCGAACAGATGAAAGGTCAACGCTTGTTGGGTCGTGGCCTAGACTCGAGCCGTTGAGAAAAGGAAAGATAGCGAGGAGGCGACTTGTCTCATGCCCATGCTCGATAGGCGTGGCTAGCTGAGGAGGGGTAAAAAAAGATGAGGCAACAGAGCAGATCTCGGGAGAAACCAATCGCCCCCAGAAAACACAGACCTGGGTCAACAACCACCAGGGTTCACGGACAAACCTCAGTTTCGTCTCTACGGTATGACACAAATGTGTCTGGAGTTTCCTTCCCAAGAGGCAAACCTGGCACAAACTTCTGCACCGTAAATCTGTTGTAGGTTATTTTGAGTTGCATCCGGACGTGCTGACGACGCTGTAAACTTGGAATTTACCCACGGCCAATCACGACTCCTCGGCGAAGATCATGGTCGAGCATGTTTGGCAAGAACATCTTACATCGGAGTCTGTTTTGAGATCAAGGACCGCGCACCTCTGAGATGTTCTACCGAGGATGCGAGCCCTACATCGACCCATGACCTTGCAGCGTTTACTACACGCGAGGACGGCCAGTAGATCCAGTAAGTTAAGTCTGTCGATTACCTTTTCGAAGGTCTTTTAAGAGATTCGATTCGAGCAGGGGCGTGACGGGAAGTAGGGAGGGCGCAAAGTGTATCGGATCTTACAACGGCGCCACGACGACGGGGTAGGGATTAAGGGTAAACGGGTTTCCTTGTCGAGGCTCTCCAGTCCTACGATTTGGTATGGCAGAGCAGTTGGGGGGCCAGGTAGGCGGTGCCATCCGGAACAGCCGACGTGTGCCGAGACTGTAGAGGCAGGGAGGATGTGTGCGATATTCCTCGTTCGTGGAGGTCCCCTGGATCCGAGGGAGATCGGAGGGAAACTAGAAACGTTGCCAGGCCGCCACGTCTGTTCCTTTTTTTCTCCGGCAGCAGGTTGACGAAGTACACCCTGGCTGTAAACAGGAGAGCAGGGTACGAAAAGTAGTACGAAAAAAACGACGAAGAAGAAGGATCGTGGACCGAGAAGGGGTATATGGAATGGGCTGGGTATAACTGAAATTGGCGGAGCGAGAGCATGTGTCGTTGAAAAAAAGGTCGCGTTGGAGCACGGGGCAGGTTCGTTTGAGGTTGACTTTTAGTTTGTCAGACGGCGCGCTTTGATTCGAGGCTGAGGTAAGCGTGCTGCAGGGGAGTTGGGTGCGGGGCGGATGCGGGCGCGGAGAGAGCTGGGATTCGCCGAGACGAACGAGGCGGTGGGCTGAGCAGGGATTTAGATGGCCCTGAGCAGGGGTAGGAGAGGGTCAACAGGGGGTTCGACAGGGGTTATTGCTGTGTCAGATCTGTCACAGAGCCACCCCACCCTTGTCTCGCCTGTACCCCTCCATCTCCTCCCACACCTCACTCAGCCCCTCGGGTCGTTCCACGCAAACCTCCAAAAAGTCCTCAAAGTACCTCACCTTACCGACCTGCCTAACTCCAACGAGTCTCCAAATATGTAATGTGAATCCGGCGGGATCCTGAACCAAACTCTCTGTCGCTCGCCTTGCCAACAAACATGCACCGTTGCAGCTCTGTGGCTTCGCAAACTTGCGACTTACAAGGCTGCGCCCACCTGCACACCCTGCAAATCGTTCATGACAACAACCTTTGTCATTGATGGATAGACAGGCTGTGCTATAGGGAGGGGGGGGACGGGTTCGCATCTCCATTACCAACAAGTGTCGGGGTTTGTATGAGACGCGATACGATGGCTCGGGTGATCCAGTCGGTGATCGAGTCGAATCTCGGACCATGCCCGGTTCCTGATAGCGCTGGACGACTGGGACTTCCCTTTCCCAGATTTGTGCGGTTCCCCCATCGTTCGCCTATCATTGTACCTCTCTCTCTCTCTCTCTGTGTGTGTGTGTGTGTCACTGCTCCCTCGGCAAGTGTTTAGGCCTCACAGCCCGATCGTCGGACACGGACACTCCTCCAACCGGAACGAAGGCAAGGCCCCGAAAATCATGTTTCTCCCGGGCTTACACTCGATCATTTCTGTGGTTGAGGGCACAGCATCATCCCGTCGCGCCAAAATCGCTGCCTGCTAACTGCCACACCTCGCCAAAGGGCACAGATTCCCTCTCCAGCCGAGAGACGAGTCGGGATGCGAGATCCATCCCGCCGGACCTACCAGCCGCTCGACCGACTGAACGAGTCGTTAATACTCGCCATATCGCCGGCTTCTCATTGCTCGCTCTGGAGTCTCTCTCCACCACCTGTGGCGTTTTCCCCGCTATACCAAGACGTAAATATAGCCTCGTACCCCAGCCGTCGTATGATAGCGTGGTGTCGTATGGGCCGAGATAAAAAAGTGTGGCAATAAATTTTGCTCTTGCTTCTTGTGATCCCTCCGTCCCCGCACTTGGGACGATGTGGCCCGCAAGGTCCGTAAGCCTGTACCTGCATCTAGCCCACATTTATCTCTATCGCCTCGGCGCAAATTGGGGATTGTCGGCCTCCACTACTACCGGTGAGGCGATCTTCGTTTAGATACCCTTTCGGCCTTGGACAACTCTGGTAGGGTATTAAATTAGCAGTTGGGGATACATGCCCAAGCCGGCAAGGAATCTCTGTGTCGTCGAACTCCACGTGCCCCTCTACTTGACGGTGCTTCAGCCCCACGTGAGCCACCATCGAGACCCCAGTAGTGACGAGGAGCCGTCTCCATCGTCTCCCCTGCTCGGGCTCTAGGTACCACAGCGGATATTGCTTCCACGGTTTCGATGAGTTGTTCTGTGGGGCACTTTCGGAGCGCCCGCGACATGGATTGGCCTAGTTGCCCACGCATGACAACGTCCGCTCTTTTGGGAAATTATCTCGTTTTTAGCCGTCACCGCGGTCTATAGCTCGGCTCTTATGAAGATCACCAAACCAATGATGACGCGAACCTTCCCCACCGAGACCTTCTGGCTGCCGCAAGCTTTGGGGGTTATTGGAGGCAAAGGCGGCTCGCCAAACCCTCCTCGTTGGTAACACGCGGCCTGGAGTCGGACCACGCAGGCTCGAGGTTCACGGAATCTGTGCCGGTAAGCGGGCGAGGTGAGAGACCGATTATAATAACTGTTCTATTATATCGCATCGCGGGGAACGTCTTATCTGGCCTAGCGGCTGTTTGATATTGAGCGCCGCCACAGCTGCCTCGTGGCCCTCCGGCGGCCATGGGATCAACTTTCTAACACCTTTCCACGCCTCAAATAGAAAAGTATAGCCCATCGTTACGCATCTCGTCCCGGAGACAACCCCTTTTGGTCACCTTAGGACCTTCTGCTTTCGGGTGCGTGACATCACGAGAGAAAGGGGTACGGGAGAGGAGTGCGTGGAAGGAATACAGGAAATAGGGGTGAGACTGGATCTATCTGGAGGAGATTCTAATGCTCTTCGCTCGAGGTTTCGTTATTCATTCCTAGCCTCCCTTGTTGATCCTCCGCCAGACCTCGCTCTCAGCTGCCTGAAGCTTACCTCCTGCTGCCTGGGCCCATTTTCTGGCTGAGTCCCACGCCCCTTCCTCCTCGCCGCTGGGATTGTCATTGTCTGCTCGGTTCGAGTACTGAAGAGTATCATGTGCTGCTCTCTGATGACTGCTGAAAGTTGACGCATTGGCATTTTGCTGGTACCCAGGAGGGTGCTCAAGGCTGTTGACGATAGAAGGTTGATGTTCAGCTTGCTCCTGACCCCTAGCTGAGTAGCTAGAGGCAGCGACCTGATCAGTCGAAGTTCCTCGCTGAGAGAAGGGCATGGTCGGCGTCGGGATTCCCATCTGGGGCGGCATCTGGACGGCCGAGGGGTGTGATGCTGGCGAAGTGTCGGCCAACCTGGGGGCTTGAGTCACCCTAGGAGGGGGAGGCCCTGTACTCCGGGAGCCCGGGACAAGAGGCACAGCTCCAGGCTGGGGGGGTGGCGGACCGCGACCCTCGAGGCCCGAGGTCGGTGTCGGCGGTTCGACGGCATACCGGCTAGCCTGGACGGTTCCTGTCTGCGCAGGTAGTGACGGTGCTGCTCCTGGTTGAGCTGCTGGGTAGCCCTGCCGTGTTTTCGTCGGAGTGGTAATTGTTGTTGGCTCCCTGGCATCCAGAGGGTTGTTCGCCTCTGCTGCGGTCTGCGGCGTTACACCAGAGGCCTTTGCGGCATTTATCGGGCTCTTGGAGTATATCGGAATGGGTGGCATTGTGTTGGTGGCAATGAGCCGACGTGTGATTCTGCTTTCAAGTAAGAGAGGCTTTGTACACGACCCCGAATTAAGTTCGTAAGCTGTGGTCTAGTAGACAGGGAAAGGAAACCCGGCTAGAAACGAGGACGATGAGTTGATAGGCTAGGAGGAATCATTTATGGTCTTCTCTTGTGTTCCTTCCACGCTGCCATCCTCCTCAGGGGACGGGTGAGAGTGACGAGGGGCGTTACGTCATGGCGTCACCTGACTGCGAGAGCCGGAGAATGTCCTGGCGAAGCTCACATCCGTCACCTCGCAATGAGTCGGGTGTATCCATACGTTTGCTCACGGGAGGGATGTCAGTGATGCGCCTTGTTTGTTCACCGTACGCTAGAGGCATGTAGAGAGCGACGTCCACTCATGTCCCTCATTCTACCCATAAGGTCCTGGTCGAGTCAGGCCCCGGAGTTCATTGGATGAAGCCCCTTGAGGAGGTTGCGCGGAGTTTTGAATGATCCTGTTCCGAAAGATAACAACGCGCTATTCCCAGATTGGCTAGCGCCCCTGTGGGGTGACAGGGATAAGACGACGCAGTTGGAGGAATGGAGTGAAGTTCATCTCTGTGGGCTTTTGATGATCCAGATGCGGCTCTTGAAAAGGTCAAACTGTTCGCCCCCAAGGTTGCAAATGTTGCTCCGCAGCCACATCTCCGGGCAACTTAGTTTTCTACAGCTAGAATCCCCGTAGATCAACGCAACCGCCACACGCACCACATTTACCCTTCGCCCAGCCTTCACCTTTGTTCTCGCGATGGTCGGCAAGGTCAGCGAGCGCGTCCTCCTTCGGGAAGGTGAGTACCTATCCATGACCTCAATTCTCCCTCCCCAGTGTAGCCCGATACTGACACCACTTGGTGGCGCCTCTTAGGACTCGAGCGAACAGATAATGGCATGAAACAGACGAACTGGCCCGAGATAGCCCCCATCAACCAGAAGAACTACTACACGTACGAGGCCCGATCGGAGCCTGCCGTTTTCATTCTATACTAACGCGGCCATGACAGTGATTACATGAAGCGCGATGACCAGATCCTGTCTCTTCGACTGCAAGGCGAGGCCAATCGCGATCGGCTTGTCCAGTCCGCCAAGGACCGCGACCGCGCACTCAACAACACGAACGGAGAGGTCCCCCTCCCCATCGTGGAAGAACAGGTAGACGATGGCGCGCCTTCCGGCTTCACAGATCCTTCCAAAATAATAGTAATACATCCGGGGAGCCAGAACTTGCGGATCGGATTTGCAAGCGATGCCCTTCCCAAGACGATCCCGATGACCCTCGCCGCCAAGTTCACCCAGACCGAAGCCGAGATGTACGAAGCATTACCGAGGCGGCAGTTCGAAGCCAGGACTACCGACCAAGAATACGGCGAGGAGTGGTCAAAGAAGTATCAGAAGATGTGCAACGACCTCAAGATCGACATGCGCGCCAATAAGCACAAAGTCCTCCCGAATTCAAAAGAGTCGATAGCCAACTACAACCGCCGCGCCGACCCCGAGGTCATTCCCCAGCATAACGATCCCCTCCAGATCGACTGGACAGACATCAAGTCACTGGACGATCCAGATTCCATAGCGTCTTGCTTCATTGGCCAACAGGCACAGCGTGTCCCCGACGACTCGAACCCCAAGTTTAAGCTCTGGTGGCCGTTACACCTTGGCTGGCTCAACGAGGACGATTACGATACTGCCGAGCACCTCTACGACGATTTCGAGACGCTTCTAGACAAGGCCATTCGACAAGAGCTGGGCTTGACCCGCAACAGCCAGTGGAAGCAATACAGCTGTGTCTTCGTTATCCCCGACCTCTACGACAAGAAGTACGTCGAGTATATACTGAAGTCATGCATGACCTGGTTCGAATTCAACAGGATATGTTTTATCCAAGAGAGTATGGCCGCAACCTTCGGCGCTGGCTATACGCAGGCCTGCGTCGTCGATGTCGGGGCACAGAAGACGTCCATTACATGTGTGGAGGACGGCCTCTGTGTTGAGGATTCCCGCATCAATCTCAAGTACGGTGGTGCTGATGTGACGGAAACCTTCATAAAGATGATGCTATATGACAACTTCCCTTACCAGGAAATCAACCTGCGACGCCGGTACGACTTCCTCCTAGCGGAGGAGCTGAAAATCAACCACTGCACCCTGTGGCAAGAGAAGGTCACCGTTCAGCCGTGCCACTTCCACCTGCGAGCGCCGAATCAGCCTACTTATAAGTACCACTTCAAGACGTACGACGAAGTCATACTCGCGCCCATGGGCTTCTACGACCCGGCTATTTTCGACAACAGCACCAAATTGCGAGGACGGCGGAAACTGATCGACCGTTCCTACAATGCCTACGAGGTCGAGGTTCCAGACGATCCCTCGTCTGCAGCTCAGACGGCCATCCTAGCTCTCATCCAGCCGTCGGTTGCGTCCAACGCGATCGGATCTGGCGGCCCTCCCAACGACATCTCGACGCCGAGCAAAGATAAGCCTCAGCCCTTCAACTTCCTTGCTCGCGGCGAAGCCAACGGCACGCCGGCAACATCGAACGCTCCGTCCCCTGCCCCCGAAGGTGCCAGCACACCAGTGCCGGCTCCGTACATATTTGGCGGGAAGGATATTACGAACGGAGGGAGCCCGGCTCCCAGTGGCCGGAACGGCGGCACACCAGCACCACCCAACGGACCCGCTGTTAACGGCGGCGCTCCTAACGGCCAATCCTCGCAGACGGCGCCCCCGCCAGGCATGTTCGTCGACGGCTACCACCGCTCGGCCAAGGCGCTCGCGGCGGAGCGAGACGCGGTGCTGCCGGTGGCGCCGCTGGACATTGCGATCCTGACGAGCATCCAAAACGCGGCCAAGGGCGAGGAGAAGAAGGTGCGGGACTTGCTGGGGAGCATCATGGTGATTGGCGGCGGGGCCAAGGTGCCGCACTTTGCGCCGTTCCTCGAGGACAAGCTCAAGGCTCGGCGGCCGGACCTGTTCGACCGGATCCTCGTCAGCCGCAGCGCGCGCGACATGGACGAGCAAGTGGTTGTGTGGAAGGGGGCGAGCGTGTTCGCGAAGCTGCCGACGAACGACTCTTGGATCACGGGACATGAGTTTGAGAGGTTAGGCACGAGGGCCATCTACCACAAGGCTTTGTGGCAGTACTGAGTGGGATGATGGTCGGTCAACTGGGTTTACCTTTTTTTTGTTTTTGTGAGCGTTGGAAGGGGGTTTAGGGATGTGTTTGGAGTTCGGAGGGTCGGATCCCAAACCCTGAGCTTCAATCCTTTGAATGGATGAGTTAAGACACGGGGGCCACATAAAACGACAGTGACGGAAGTCGATGGATATCATTACATTAACTATGCTCGGGATAGAAAGGGGGCTAACTAGTTGTTTGTAAAAGTTCCTGGTCTACAGTCGTAACCATAAGGGAAACCTAGCTTGCTAGTTATGCCTCCCTACATCCAGGCTATGGGTATCTCTCGAGCAACCTACGGCGCGCGCTTCTCCGCCAAATCAAAGGGACACAAATGCCAAATATACTGTTCCAATCTTCCATCTACTCTCGTCAGCTCACAATGCAGCCGCCTGCCAACCCACCCAGCCGGCCTCGCCGAGGCACCTGATCCGGTATCTCAACAACGCGCTCGACATCCCAGCCCGGCACATCGCCAAAGTAACCCCTCTGATTCGCAAAGATCCTCTTCCCGGTCCGCGAATCCCGAAAGTCGAAATTGAAATGCGTATGGCCGGAAGCCCAAAGGACGACGGCGCGAGCAGTCCAGCAGGGCTCCTTGGACATGTCCGTCACGAAGGCCGGGTGGACGGGGGTGCCTTCGTGCTTGGGGTTGCTGGCGCGCTTGGCCAGGGTAGGACTGTGGTGCGTGAAGATGGCGATGACCCTGTCCGACTCGGTCGTGGTGATGGATTGGACCTGGGTGTTGAGCCACTCCTGGTCGCGCTTGTAGGCGCCGTTGTGGTCCTCCATCTTCCAGTTCTGGATGTAGCTGAAGTCGTTGAGTAGGCGTCCGACGGCCTCGGCCTTGCTGGCCGGGACGTTGGAGAACAGGGTGCAGCCTAGGATGGTAATTTTGGTGTCGGGTACGTCGTAGCGTGTCCGATCCAGGAAGACGAAGGAACCGATCTCCTCTCCCGCGGTCCGTCTCTGGCGGACGCTGTCTTCATACTGCCGGAAGAAGGCTATTGACTCCTCCCAGGTGGAACGATACGGCTCGTGGTTTCCAGGGAGGAGGAGCACGACTTGGAACGACTTGAGTTGGCGGTCGAGGAATGACGTGAAGGAGTCTACTTGCACTGTGTTTCCGATGTCGCCAAGGAGGGCTAAGTAGGGCGCCTTCGGAGGGATCTCGAGTGTCTCGTAGGCGTTGGTGGCCTCGAGGTGAAGATCACTGACTATCTGTATGGTCGCCATTACGTCGCTCGCCGTTCTACGGGATGGCTCATTACCTACATAGGGGGACTCTACTCGGCACCTTCGACTGAAGGAAATTTACGGCAATTATAGTGAGTGAATCACATACGCCAAGCACGCCAAACCGCGTCCCTTTCAACAGAAACAGTTGGCTCGATAGTCTTAGGTTCAGCTGAGAAGTCCGTGAGAGGATATGGCTTTACCATCCCTCGCGCTGATAGGGCGACCCGGCGGATTATGGGGCTAACTGCAGGGGCTGGGGAATATCTACTGGTCTAGACCCTTTCGCCTGGTACCAGGTCAAGATAGAGCAGGCACACTACCGAGCTCAAGGGAGGGAGCCAACGGCAATCTAGCGGCAATCAAGCTTGACGTCAGCTGTTTGGGCTTGCAGATATTCGAGCCTGAACCCAGGCGGCTGTGTTCGTTACCCACATTGGTCCTGAAGCTTGAAGACCTTAATTCGTAGTGCGGGGATTAAGCCCCTCCACGCGATGTACCTCATTGACTTTGCCTTTAGGAATGTAATACTCACGCTCTTCGTCTTCTCTTTCACATCTCGCCAAACCTAGCTATTTTGATGCTACTTTGATGCTACCTAGCGCTCGCTGTTTTCGTTTGCATCCTAAATTTGAACGGTTCCTAGGTTGTAGGACTATGAGGAATAATGGCCGGGAAGGATGCTGAGACGCTGCTCCCACCAGAGGTCGCAGCCCACCAAGCAGGAGGCGGTGTTAGCGGACACGCCCACACAGTCAAGGACCTAAACGCTTCGGTGCTCAAGCATCTGAAGAAGCTATACAATGCTCACGCTGGCAAACCTGACGATGCGTGGCATACGGAGCAGATTGCTACCTTCCTTAGGCACGTCCAAGGAGCCAGTGCGGAGCAGATCTCCAAGGACGCGCCAGACCAGAAGGACTGGGGCTTCAACGACTTCCTGCGCTATATGACATCACCGTCCACCAATGTCATCGCTGCCCCCGATCCCAAGACCCAGGACCTCTCATGGCCGCTGGCGAGCTACTTCATCAGCTCCAGCCACAATACCTACCTGACAGGCAACCAGCTGTACAGCGAGTCGAGCACCGACGCATACAAGAATGTCCTCCTGCGAGGATGTCGCTGCATCGAGATCGACGTCTGGGATGGCGACGACTCGGACTCTGCGTCAGACAGCTCCGTCTCCAGCAGCGACCAGGACGACCCCAAGGCCTACCGCAAGCGGAGGGCGCAGCTCGAGAAGGTGAAGGGGAAGATGCCCGGCTCCTTAGCCAATCGCCTGGAGAAGACGACCCTCGGGAAGAGGCTCGAGAAGAAGTTCATCAACAAGAAGAAGCCTGACCCCGCGACGGCAGCGACAGCGGAAACTTCTACGGTAACTCCGACGGTTGGTAAGGCCGAGGACACCACAGTCCCGAAAGTTCAGGAGAAGGAACCGGGCCCTCTAGAGGCCATTATCGAACCGCGGGTCTTGCACGGCTACACTCTGACCAAGGAGGTATCATTCAGAGATGTTTGCCTCGCCATTAGGGACGACGCATTCACGGCGTCGGATCTCCCCCTAATAGTCAGTCTGGAAGTCCACTGCGGAGCCTCTCAGCAAGAAGTCATGGTCAGGATTATGGAGCAGGTCTGGAAGGGTCTCTTGCTGCCGGAATCCACTAGCGAAGTCCAAGCCTTGCCTGCCCCAGAGGAATTACGGCGCAAGATACTAATCAAAGTCAAATACGCCCCGCCTCCCAACCAGACAGCCGGTCACGACAGCCCACCGGAGCCCGAGGGCACGACGTCCGAGGAGGAGAGACCGCCCGCGGGGGCGGGGCGAAAGGGGAACAAGAAGCCCGCCAAGATCATCCAAGCGCTGAGCAAGCTCGGGATCTACACGCGCGGCATCTCGTTTAAGGGCCTGACGCAGCCCGAGGCGTCGATGCCGACCCACATCTTCTCGCTGTCCGAGAACGGCGTGATGGAGGTCAACGAGGAGCACGGCAAGGAGCTGTTCGCGCACAACCGCAATTTCCTGATGAGGGCGTATCCGTCCGGCTTGCGGATCCGGTCGTCCAACCTCGACCCGGTCGACTTCTGGAGTAAGGGGATCCAGGTCGTGGCGCTGAACTGGCAGAGGTGGGATGAAGGGATGATGCTCAACGAGGGCATGTTCGCCGGCACCGGGGGCTACGTCTTGAAACCAGCTGGTTAGTAAATATTTCCCTTTTCCCCCTGACTCTCGTCCTTTTCTTCTTTCCTCACTAACAACAACGCCACCAAAGGTTACCGTGCAACCAACCGCCCAAGCAGCACCCCCACCCCCGCCACCCCGGACGCAGCATCCCCGGTGTACCAGCACCTCGACCTAACCATCGAAGTCCACGCCGCCCAAGCCCTCCCCCTCCCACCAGGCGACTCCAAAGCCTCCTCCTTCCGACCCTACGTCAAAGTAGAGCTCCACACCGAAGACACCGAGCACCGACTCGGCCGCCACCTCCCCGCCAAAGCCGCCGCGGCCGCCGTCGCCGCCGCGGGCAGCCTCGCCAAGGAGGGGCGGTACAAGGCGAGGACGCACACCGCGCGGGGCTGCGATCCGGACTTCAAGGCGCAGCCGCTGGCGTTCAAGGCGGTGCCGGGCGTCGTCGAGGAGCTGACTTTTGTGCGGTTTATCGTGCGCGACGACGAGGTCGGGAGGGACGAGTTGGCTGCTTGGGCGTGCGTTAGGTTGGACCGGCTGGGGTTGGGGTATCGGTTTGTGCACCTGCTCGACGCTGAGGGCGTCGAGACGGAGGGAGTCGTGCTGATTAAGGTGACTAAGAAGTTGACGACGTGAAGGGCTTTGCTTCATATGGAGCAGCCAAATGCCAAGTTGCTCATGCCACTCTCGGCATCCTCTAGGTATATCCTCTAGAAAGCTCTTGACATTTGACTCATTTCTGCTAAATATTGCTATATATGTATCTGTGTCCTAAAGTCGTGTGAATCGTAAGGTCATGTAGATCATGTGTGCTGTTTTCAAGCCAAAATCAACAAATCGCATCGGTACAAACGCTTAAGCACCTCACTCTTTCATCTCTGCTCTCGTCCCCTTTTTTCTTTCTATGCAAACCCTCCTGGCGTCCATCACCAACGTGCTCATTCCGTCTTTCCCAAATCCCACGTTCTAATCTTACTCAGCGTCCTCTTCCGCATGTTCGACATGATCTGGGCCTCCATAACCTCGATACCCGCCTCGAGGTCCTTGTCCTCGGCCGCGTACTTCGTCTCGCGCCGCCGGTCCCACCAGCGCCAGGCCATAACGATGACGAGGGTGACGGGAACCGTGATGACGAAGTAGACCCATAGAAGGGGCGAGATAATCGGTGGGGGATCGCCTTCCGGTTGAAAGTTGAAGAAGGTCATGCTGAACACGGAGGAGATGAACGTCGCCGGGAGGAACACGGCTCCGAGCAGAGACAGCGTCTTCACCGAGTCGCTGTCGCGCTTGCTGGCATGTGCTAGACGTCGCTGCTGGCCGGCCATTTCTAGGTTGAGCTTGGATTCCTTCTGAGCGATGATATTATACAGCTGTTGGTGTTTGACAGGTTAGCTTCTCATAAATGGACATGGCCTCTTTAGAGCAAATATGTAGGAACAATGACTTACCGCGCCTCGTTGGATACTGAGTCGCTCGAGGGTCGTGTGCGCGTAATTCTCAACGCCCTTCAACTTCGCCTTGTAGAAGTCAAGTCTAGCGATCACACTGCGATGCAGCTTGTCGACCTCGCCTCCGCGCCCGCCATACTTTGGATTCTCTTCGGCCTTCTCCCAGAAGCGCTGCATAGCAATCTCAATGCTGAGAATGATTTCCTGGTAAGCCTGAGGCCGCTTCCACAGCACCTGCGAGTGACACTCCACCAGGTCGCGGTTGATCTGATC
>Ga0164242_10006458_pt1 | contig 12885 bp, 11 predicted proteins | sample OricomgcompostMG_FD_108783 | JGI IMG/M metagenome (GOLD analysis project Ga0164242, IMG submission 108783) | Miracle-Growth compost microbial communities from Emeryville, California, USA - Original compost - Miracle growth compost (MG) ... | reverse complement strand
GACCATCCTTCCGAGCCGGTTCCCGAACCTGCTGGTCAACGGTTCGGTGGGCATCGCGGTCGGCATGGCCACGAACATCCCGCCGCACAACATGCGCGAGGTGGCCGCCGGAGCGCTGTGGGCGCTGGAGCACCCGGATGCCTCGCGTGAGGAACTGCTCGAGGCGCTCATGGAGCGCATCAAGGGGCCGGACTTCCCGACCGGTGCGCAGATCCTCGGTGTGAAGGGCATCCACGACGCCTACCGCACGGGACGCGGATCGATCACGATGCGCTCGGTCGTGAACGTCGAGGAGATCCAAGGCCGCACCTGCCTCGTCGTCACCGAGCTCCCCTACCAGGTCAACCCCGACAACCTCGCGATCAAGATCGCCGAGTTCGTGAAGGACGGACGCATCGGCGGCATCGCGGACATCCGCGACGAGTCGAGCGGTCGCACCGGCCAGCGGCTGGTCATCGTGCTCAAGCGCGACGCTGTGGCGAAGGTCGTGCTGAACAACCTGTACAAGCACACGCAGCTGCAGGAGAACTTCGGCGCCAACATGCTCGCCATCGTCGACGGGGTGCCGCGCACTCTTCCGCTCGACGGGTTCGTGAGCGCGTGGGTCGATCACCAGATCGACGTCATCGTTCGGCGCACCCAGTTCCGTCTGCGCAAGGCGGAGGAAGACGCGCACATCCAGCGCGGCCTCGTGAAGGCGCTCGACGCGCTCGACGAGGTCATCGCGCTCATCCGCCGTTCGCCGAGCGCCGACGAGGCGCGTGCGGGACTGATCGAGCTGCTCGACGTCGATCAGGTGCAGGCGGATGCCATCCTCTCCATGCAGCTGCGCCGGCTCGCGGCCCTCGAACGGCAGAAGATCATCGACAACCTCGCCAAGCTCGAGGCGGAGATCGCCGATTACAAGGCGATTCTCGCGGACGACGTTCGCCAGCGATCGATCGTGTCAGAGGAGCTCACCGAGATCGCGGAGAAGTACGGTGACGAGCGGCGCACGAACATCCTCTACGGCTTCGACGGCGACATGAGCGTTGAAGACCTCATCCCCGAAGAGGAGATGGTCGTCACCGTCACCCGCGGCGGGTACATCAAGCGCACGCGCAGCGACAACTACCGCTCGCAGCATCGCGGCGGCAAGGGCGTGAAGGGCGCCCAGCTGCGCGGCGAGGATGTCGTCGACCACTTCTTCGTGACGACGACCCACCACTGGCTGCTGTTCTTCACGACCAAGGGCCGGGTCTACCGGGCGAAGACGTACGAGGTGCCCGAAGCGGGACGGGACGCGAAGGGCCAGCACGTGGCCAACCTTCTCGCCATGCAACCGGATGAAGAGATCGCAGAGATTCTCGACATCCGCGACTATTCCGCAGCGAAGTACCTGGTGCTCGCCACGCGCGACGGCCTGGTGAAGAAGACTGAGCTGAAGGAGTACGACACCAACCGCACGGGCGGGATCATCGCGATCCGGCTGCGCGAGGAGGACGAGCTCATCTCCGCGTTGCTCGTCGAGGAGGATTCCGACATCCTGCTCGTCTCCCGCAAGGGCATGTCGTTGCGATTCACGGCGACCGACGAGGCGCTTCGACCGATGGGGCGCTCGACCTCCGGTGTCATCGGCATGCACTTCCGCGATGACGATGCGCTGCTGGATGCAGCCGTGATCGGGACCATGGGCGCGGATCGCAGCGAAACCTCAGCTTCCGCCGATGAAGGTTACGTGTTCGTCGTGACCGAGGGCGGCTACGCGAAGCGAACCGCTGTCGATCAGTACCGACGACAGGGTCGCGGTGGTCTGGGAATCAAAGTGGCAAAGCTGAGCGATGACAGAGGTGACCTCGCCGGCGCCCTGATCGTCGAGGATGAAGACGAGGTTCTCGTGGTTCTTGCCAGCGGCAAGGTGGTACGCTCTGCCGTGGCCGAGGTGCCGGCGAAGGGCCGTGACACCATGGGTGTCGTGTTCGCTCGCTTCGCCGATGACGACAGGATCATCGCCATCGCGCGGAACAGCGAGCGGAATCTGGACGCTCACGACGCCGAACCGGAAGAGGAATCGACCGGTGAGGAGGCCGAGCAGCCCGGAAAGGACAACCCCGTAGATGACTAGTGTGGCGGAACGATTGGCGAAGAAGACATCCTCGTCTCGGAAGGGGCCGGCCAAGCAGGTCAGGCTTCGCCTCGTCTACATCGACTTCTGGTCGGCGGTGAAACTGTCGTTCCTGGTGGGTCTGTGCCTGGCGATCATCTCGATCGTCGGTACGTTCCTGATCTGGATCGTGCTCGATCAGACCGGCATCTTCGACAACCTGAACAGTCTGTTCAAAGACATCTCGGGCACGAGCGGCAGTGACCTGAAGTCCATTCTCAGCCTCGGCACGGTCATGGGCTTCTCGATCGTCGTCGCGATCCTCAACCTGGTGATCACGACCGCGCTCGGCGCCGTGTGCTCGCTGCTGTACAACCTCAGCGTGAAGATCACCGGTGGCCTGCTGATCGGCTTCACGAACAACTGACTGAGGTGAGCGCAGAGCGAGCTTGCTCGCTCTGCCGAGCCGATGGAAGTTGTTGAGCAGCGAAGCTGCGAACACAACTGACTGCCTCCCGCCACCGATTCGCGTGATCGAAGGCGCTCAGGTAGTCTGTCATTCGGCCATTTCGATGGTCGATTCCCGGGGATATAGCTCAGGCGGTTAGAGCGCTTCGCTGATAACGAAGAGGTCCGAGGTTCAAGTCCTCGTATCCCCACCAATTCTCCGCACGGGGCCTTAGCTCAGTTGGTAGAGCGCCTGCTTTGCAAGCAGGAAGTCAGGAGTTCGATTCTCCTAGGCTCCACAGTAAAACACTGCGAACTCGGTCGCCGAGACGGCGACGTATACACATTGGTATACACATCGAAGTGGCGTCCAGCATCGTCCTTGAGCCGGTTTCGCCGGACACTCCGGTGTCCGATCAGTTCCGTCGGCCATCACCCCGTCAGCGTATGGCCGATGCAGCGCGTCGGTCCCGCCGGGTCTCTCGCCTTGCGGCCTCGGATCCCAGACCGTTACGTGAGGCAGATCAAGTCGAGCCATAGTCGTCCTGGCCGTCCGGCTAGCTGCGATCAAGAGCGTGCAGCGAGGGTGAAGCGAGGGGAGGGCTCGCTTGCTAAGCGCAGGCCGGCGCGGCCGGAGTCTGCAAATAGAGTCCGGAACGAACGTAGGCGACGCGGCACGCTACGGTCGACCGCCGGCACGGCCGTGCAACGTTAGTAGAAGGCAGGCATGCCTGCCCTCGGACCTGGACCCTCACCGATAGCGACACGGCAGCTAGCAAACGGCGAAGTCAGCGCAGCGTGGAATCATCACGACCGTGACCGTGTCCCTGCTCGATCAAGCAATCTACTCGTACGCTGACGTGGATCGGTTCGTCGGTCTGCACGCGGGTACACCGCGGCGTGGACGGGAGGGTGCGAGCGTCCGGTCACTCACCGGCAAGATCACCCGAGCCCCGCACAGCTCATCGGCCGCTGGCGGAGCCGCGACCATGGGCGTACACTTTTCTGTACAGGAGGTGGATCGTGAAGACGATGAGTTACACGGAGTCCCGCGCGCGCTACGCCGAGGTGTTGGATTCGGTGACCAATGACCGGGAGGAAGTGGTTATCACACGCTCCGGTCATGAGCCTGTGGTCATGGTCTCGCTGGAGGACTATGAGTCGCTTCGTGAGACGGCGTACTTGATGCGCTCTCCTGCGAACGCTCGCCGGCTGCTGGATGCGATGGAGCGCCTGGAGTCCGGCAACGGTCAGGCCCACGAGCTGATCGAGACGGACTGAGGTGCGGCTGGTCTGGGACGAGAACGCGTGGGAGGACTACCTGTGGTGGCAGGCCCAAGACCGCAAGATCCTGAAACGCGTGAACGCGCTGCTCGCGGACATCCAACGTAACGGCAATGACGGCATCGGTAAGCCGGAAGCCCTCAAGCACGACTTCGCCGGGTACTGGTCCCGGCGTATCACCGACGAGCACCGCCTGGTCTACAAGGTCGTCGACGACGAAGTCCGCATCGCCGCCTGCCGCTATCACTACGCGTAGTCGACATGCTGCGCGTTTGAACGAGACTTTGGCACGGATGACACGTCGACCGTGAGGGTCGCAATGTTGAATACCGTGACCGCGGTGCCCCGATAGCGCACTCGACGTCGACACCCATCACCTATAGAGGGTCGCCGTCTGTCTGGGCGGGGGTGGATGGTAGAGGCATGAGTACGGAGCGCCCCGGTCCTCGGCCGATTGGTTTCTCGCGTGAGGCCGCGGTGGAGTTCTGCCGCGACTGGATGATCTACCTCGGCGAGCAGGACACCGTCGTCGCTTCAGGCGGGGCGGCCGCCGTCTGTGACCTCTACAGTTCCCATTACGTCGGATTGGTCGAAAACGCGATCGGGAACATCGAGGTCCCGCTCGTCGAACGCGCCGCCTCACTGGTGGCTTCTGACGGGCGCCTAGGGCTCGTGTTCCACTCGGGCGGCTGTCTTCCGGCGGCAGCAGAACTCGCGGACACCTGTGGGATAGCTCTGATCACGTTTGATGGACTGAACGGCGCGATTGAGGCGCGCAACCAAGTTGCGGTGCCCATCTGTCGGTTCGAGCAGCTTTCCTAGAGTGAAGGTTGGCGCGTCGGTGTCGGTGTCCGTGCAGCGCGGCTGAGTTCTGATCTAGCGGCGAGACCAGATTCACGCATCGTCGCCTCAACGCTGCCACGTTGCAACATGGCAACTAGCTCGGTTTCTGCGGCGTGTTCGTTGGGTTTTGTCAGGATGACTTCATTGCTTCGGCGTCCACGAGTCAGGCCAACGTAGAGACCCGCTGCGTCGACATCAGGTCCAACGATCGAGTGGTCGGTCGTCTCTCCTTGCGCACCATAGACAGTGCTCGCATATCCGAGGTGCAGGTGCTGAGCCGCATACTCGTGGCTGACCATCCTGCCTTGGGCGGAGTCCGTTGTTGATGTCAGTAGGAGCCCGTCGTCGCTGACTTGACTCAGCACCCAACACTGCCGGTTCTCCACGCCTGCGTGAGAATCGTTTCGACGCGTCTGAACGATGTCCCCCTCGAGCAACCGTTGCCCGTTTTGCCCGATCGCGACATTTGAAGTTCCGAGAGCACCACTCTGTACGCGAAGGGCCTGGATGGCTTCGCCCACGGCCTGCGCCTCGGCATGCGTTGCCGTCACAAGGGAGATGCTCTCCCGCCGATTCGTGGCTGCGATCCAGGCGTCGGTCATGGCTCGCTCGACTTCAGCTGTGCTGCTCGCCAATCGAACGTGGCCGCCGGCGACGAGTTCCTTCGCAATGTGTTCGCGGTCCTCGACAGTATCGGCCTGTCGGAGCTCGAGCGTGAATTGGCCCCACTTTGGATCCCGGAACCTGTGTACATCTACGAGGTCGACACGCCCGGTACTGTTGCGCACGAGCAGCTCCATCGCGCCAGAGTGTCCAACCGGAAGCGCTTGCTTAGGATCGCCGACCGCAGCGATACCAGCACCGGATTCGTGTGCGAGTTCCACGAGGGCGTTCGCCGCGTCAAGGTCCAACATGCCCGCCTCATCGACCACAATGCGGTCGCCACGGCGTAGCGCTTGTTCCCCAGGACCCTCATATGCCGAGCCCGTTGCCGGGTCGGTCTCACCAGGCGCCAGTCTTAGCCACGCCGAGCGGCCGCTCGAGTCTTGGGCCCACCTCCAGCCGTACGCGTACAGCAATTGATGCAGAGACGAAGCGGCGCTGCCGGTTTCTCGCCCGGCCACGGTTGCAGCCTTCTTCGTCGGCGCGACCACGAGCATCCTTCTGTTCTGGAGTTTCAAGACGGCGGCGGCCACCTTGAGCACGGTGGTCTTTCCGGCGCCAGCCGCGCCTATGACGGCAACCAGATTGCTTGTGCCAGCGATGATGGCCGCCGCGCCAACTTGTCCTGAACTGAGATGGCGCTGCGGATCGACGGTCTCCGCAACCGTCGTGATCGTCGCATCTGGGATCCGGGCGCCGGCCTCGGGGAAGATTTCGAGCTTCTTCCCGAGCGCGTTCTTCGCGAGGGCGGTCTGCGTGGCGACTAGGTGTTTGACGTGATCTGGCACTGACTCTTCGTCAAGGAGTCGCACGGTGTGCGCGGCCGTGGCCTTCCGGACCAGATCGTCAACGACCGAGTTCATCGTGTCCCGCTCGGCCACGACACCAGTGGCGGCGAGGGCCCGGAGGACTCCCGCACGCACGTCGAACACGGAGAAGCGGCCACCAGTCCCGCTGGAGCGGCCATCCGCGTCCACCACCGCACGCGCAGCCGCCAAGTCCAAATCGATGTCCTCGAGGCTGACCGCCGACGCCGTGACCGCTGGCCGTGGCTGAGACATGGCTGGATCGGCGGCCATCACTTCGGTGCGGACTTGTCCGGCCCAGTTGTCCTCATCCAGCTCGTGGGGTTTGTTGGGGCGGCCGGTGGCCCATGCCCAGCGGTCGATCTGGTTCAGCACATCCCGCGATGCCTCTTCACCGGGATGCTCCGTCCGCCACCATTCAAGCCTTGCTGCACGGTTGGCTTCGATCTGGGCTGACCGCTTCGAGAGCGGCCGCACCAGATGCTGCAACTGTTGGATCTCGCCGTCTTTGTCTAGGGTGAAGCCCTTCGAGGCGAGGACTTGGATCCAGGCGGGGTCTGTGCGGGCGGCGAGGTCACCTTCCGCATTGATCACGTTCTGGAACCGAAGGGCGACACGCGTGTCTAGGTTCGACCACTTACCGTCCGCCCCTTGGACCTTCACGTTCAACCAGAGATGGCGATGCTTGTGCGGGTCCAACGATCGGGACCGTTCGTGCTTCAGCTCCACCACCTCAACCCGCGCTAGATCCTCCCGGACCTTGCCGCCGGCGCCGCGCCTAGCGTTGAGCTCGGTCTGCCAGAGGTGGATGATCCGGTCCCGTAACCGGTCCTGCAGATCCTCGTACGCTGCGTTCAACTCCGGGTCAAGGAGCGCGGCGATCGAGAACGACTTCGGCGCGTTCACGGTCGCGTCAAGGACCAGGTCAGCGACGGGAGACTCGAGGTCGCGGCCGCGGCGTTCGCCGGTGAGTGGGTCGAGACCGTCGACCCACGCCCGCAGCTGCTTCCGGCTGAGGAGGTCGTCACGGATGATGCCCACTTCGCAGATGTACCGGGTCATCACCGCATCCGCATAGTCCGTGGCAGCGATCACCCCGGCAGCGTCACGAGCGGTGAGGGTGGCGTCACAGACCCCCCCGAAGGCGTACGCGACCGCTTGCCTCACCCCTTGTGAAGCAACCCCTCGCTTCCACCGTGCAACACCCCCACGCACAACCTCCAGAGTACCCCTCTCACTGCGAAGTGCCTGCGTGCATCGCCATATTCGAATCGCCACTTTTGATCCTTCGATCTCGTTGGCCGCATATCCCGTTCGCTCGCATTGTTCGGTCTCGCTATTCGTCATTCGCTCGCTGATTCGTTGCGTTCGTTTCGAAGAGCGTTCGCCGATCGCACTCGCGTCCCCATTGAGCGTCCGGTAAGGGCGTCTTGTAGACGAGGCAGGCTTAGATGCGGTCGAGTGGGTAGGCAATCGGGTGTATCGCGGATCGACGACGGCCATGCTGGCGAGGGTCGGAGCGCGACAGCCGAGCGTGCAGGTTTCCTTGCGTACCGAACGTTGATCACGTGCGAGCATTCGTCCTCGCCGTGCGAGCAGCGAATCAGCAGGCGTGCTTTGTGAGACGAGGCCGACGCAGAAGCTCGTGCCGCTTCGGTCAGACGGTGAGGAGCAAGGATGCGAGCGAATCGAGTGCGCCGGGCACGATGGAGTAATAGGCCCAGGTTGCGCGTTTTTCCCGGTGGAGGATGCCCGCGTCGACGAGCACTTTGAGGTGGTGTGAGACGGTGGGCTGGCTGAGTCCGAGGGGTTCCGTCAGGTCGCAGACGCACGCTTCGCCGTCCGCGTGTGCCGCGACCATCGAGATGAGGCGGAGGCGTGCTGGGTCGGCTATCGCCTTCAGTGATCGGGCGAGCTTCTCGGCGTTCTGGGCATCCAGTGGTTCACGCACGAGAGGTGCGCAGCATGCGGTGACATCTGTCACGGGGAGTAGTCCTGCGACCGGCATGTTTTGATTGTTCCACAAACATTGACATCGATCGATGCTTGCGGGCATACTCAACATCGATGCACGTCAATGTTCGGAGAGATATGGCCAGGCCAGCCACTGCTGTGCGCCTGAGTGTGATTGATCGCTTCTTGCCGGTATGGATTCTTGCGGCAATGGCGGCCGGTCTCGTGTTGGCGGTCTTGGCGCCCGGGGTCGGACGGTTCTTGGAGTCGATGCAGATCGCTTCGGTCAGTGCCCCGATCGCGATCGGCCTGTTGGTGATGATGTATCCGGTGCTGGCCAAGGTGCGGTATTCGGATGCGCCGGTGGTGGCCCGTGACCGGCGGTTGCTCGTGTCGTCGTTGGTGATGAACTGGCTGGTGGGGCCGGCGTTGATGTTCGGGTTGGCGTGGCTGTTCCTACCGGACCTTCCGGAGTACCGGACCGGGCTGATCATCGTCGGTTTGGCTCGGTGCATCGCGATGGTGCTGATCTGGAATGACCTGGCCTGCGGTGACCGTGAGGCGGGTGCCTTTCTCGTCGCGGTGAACTCGCTGTTCCAGGTTGTGGCGTTCGGGGCGCTCGGCTGGTTCTATCTCCAGGTTCTGCCGGCGTGGCTGGGGCTTCCCACCACCAGTGCGAGGTTCTCGTTCTGGGCGATCGTGGCGAGCGTTCTTGTCTTCTTGGGCATCCCGCTGTTGGCCGGGTTCTTGTCCCGCCGGATCGGGGAGGCGACTGCCGGCAGGGCGTGGTATGAGAGCCGGTTCTTGCCGAAGGTGGCACCGTTCGCGCTTTACGGGCTGCTGTTCACGATCGTGATGTTGTTCGCGCTTCAGGGTGATCAGGTGATCGCGCACCCGTTGGATGTCGTGCGTATCGCTTTGCCTCTGCTCGCCTATTTCGCGGTCACCTTCGTGCTCGGCTTCGTGATCGGCAAGCTGGTCGGGCTCGGTTATGCGCGAACCGCGACGCTGGCCTTCACGGCGGCGGGGAACAACTTCGAGTTAGCGATCGCCGTCGCGATCGGCACCTTCGGTGCTGCCAGTGGTCAGGCTCTCGCCGGCATCGTCGGACCGTTGATCGAGGTGCCCGCCCTGGTCGCCCTCGTCTTTGTCGCCTTATGGCTGCGCCCCCGAATCTTCCCTGCCACCATCACACCCGATCCGGCGACCGAGCCGGCCCGCTCCTGAAGGAGAATGCGATGAGTAACAAGCCGACCGTGCTGTTCGTCTGTGTGCACAACGCCGGCCGATCCCAGATGGCCGCCGGCTATATGAAGGCCCTCTCCGGCGGTGCGGTCGAGGTGTTTTCCGGAGGCTCCGAGCCGGGCGAGACGATCAACCCGATCGCCGTGCAAGCGATGGCCGAAGACGGCATCGACATCACCGGCACTGTCCCCCAACTGCTGACTACAGAGCAGGTCAGGGACTCCGATGTCGTGATCACCATGGGCTGCGGCGATGCGTGCCCGATCTTCCCCGGCAAACGGTACGAAGACTGGGAACTGACCGATCCCGCCGGGCTTCCGATCGAACAGGTCCGCCCCATCCGGGACGCGATCAAGGAACGCGTGCAGGCCCTGTTGAGCGAACTGCATCCGGACACCGTAAGCAGCTGAGACCTGATCCGAAGGAGCTGCCATGCCTCTCACCCTGACCGTCCCATCCCGAACGGATGCTCCGCGACTGACCGCGCTTCCTGTCACCGTGATCGGCGCGGGCCCCGTCGGCCTGGCAGCTGCCGCGCATCTTCTCGAACACGGCATTGGCGTCGTCGTCTACGAGTCCGGTCCGAGCGCCGGAACCGCGATCCGCGCCTGGGGACACACCGGCCTGTTCTCACCATGGCGGTACGTGACCGATGCTGCCAGCGTGCGGCTTCTGGAGAAGACCGGCTGGCAGCATCCACCAGCAGCCGAACTCCCCACCGGCGCCGAACTGGTCGAGCACTACATCGCACCATTGGCCACCACTCCGGACCTGGCACCGCGAATCGTCTATAACACCCGTGTCACGGCGGTGTCCCGGCAAGGCATGGATCGCACCGGCTCCACCGGCCGCGCCGATACCCCGTTCCTGCTGCGCCTGGCCGGCCCGGGCGGCACAACCGAAGAGTTGGCGAGAGCGGTGATCGATGCCTCCGGCACCTACACCACCCCGAACCCCTTGAACGCGTCAGGACTGCCGCTGACCGCAGGCTCCGAGACAGCAACGGCGATCAGCCATGCTCTGCCCGATGTGCTCGGGACGGAGCGGGACCGCTTCGCCGGCAAACACATCCTCGTGGTCGGTGCAGGGCACTCCGCGGCGAACACCCTCCTGAAACTGGCCGAGTTGGCCCGCCAGGTGCCCGGCACTACGGTGACCTGGGCGATCCGCGGCAGCGACCCGGTCCGCGTGTACGGGTCAGACGATGACGCACTCCAGGCCCGCGGAAAGCTCGGCAGTGCCACACACGACCTGGTGCGCGAGGGAGTGTTCGCGCTCGTCGACCGGTTCGAAATCGATGACCTGCGCCCGCTCGATGGCGGCCGCGTCTCCGTTCTCGGCCGTCGCGCTGGGGAGTCGGCCGCGATCGAGGCCGACGTCGTCGTCAACGCCACCGGGTTCCGGCCCGACATCGACATGCTGCGCGAGATCCGACTCGGGTTGGACGAGGTCGTGGAAGCGCCCCGGCTGCTCGCGCCGCTGATCGATCCGAACCTGCACAGCTGCGGCACCGTCCCGCCGCATGGCGTAGCAGAACTCGCGCATCCCGAGCCGAACTTCTTCCTGGCCGGAATGAAGTCCTACGGCCGTGCGCCGACCTTCCTGCTGCTGACCGGATACGAGCAGGTGCGCTCCATCGCCGCTGAACTCGCCGGCGACCACCAAGCCGCGCGCGACGTACAACTCGTGCTCCCAGAAACAGGCGTCTGCTCCACCGCTGCCGCGGAGACATCCGCCTGCTGCGGATCGCCCGCCCCAGGCGGCTGCTCCTAAACCCAACGCCATACGACAGCGGCCGGGACGCTTCGGTCATCGCAACGTGCGAGTTTCCAGTGCTTCCACGATCTGCTCGACGGTCGGCAGGCCCGGCAATCCGTTCGGCGTCACATACACGCGGCAGGCGAGGTCGGTCGTCTGTCCTTCGTTCGGGAAGAGGTCTTCACCGTCGAGCGTGATCGTCGGCGAGCCGGCGAACGGCACCTGAGCTGCTTCTTCCCTGGTTTGCACGAGTCGGCCAGTGACGGCGGTGCTGGTGTCGCCGCGTTGCGCCAACGCCTCGCGTACTCGAGCTTCGGCCTGTTCCCAGTTCGGGCACTCGTCGATGTGCAGCACCTCGATGATCACCTGCCCATTGTGCCCCGGCGGCACTTCCGCCATTTGGTGCGCGGCTGATTCAGTGTTACGGACGGGCCTCTTGGGAAAGGGATCGTAGCGCCGGCCGGTAGTCAGTGGTCGACGCTTTCGAGGACGATGCCGACGGAGGTGGCGCACGCGTCGCCCTTCCATGCCTCGATACCTTCGCGGATGGCGAATCCGGCGATCACGAGCCCGGCGACGCCGTCGAGCCACCACCAGCCGAGGATCGCATTGGCGAGGAGGCCGATGAGGACCGCCGCGGACAGGTAGTGCAGATCAGGGTCTGATTGGAGTCGGCGACGGCAGTCGCTGAGCCGAGTTCGCGGCCCGCGCGGCGTTCAGCGTAGGACAGCACGGGCATCAGCACGACGCTGAGTGCGGTGAGGATGATCCCGATCGTGCTGTGCTGCGGTTCGATGCGGGCGAACAGTGCCAGCACGGACGTGACGGTGACGTAGCAGGCGAGTGCGAAGAACGCGATCGCGATCACCCGCAGCACTGGTTTCTCCCACCGTTCGGGGTCGCGTCGGGTGAACTGCCACGCGACAGCTGCGGCGGAGAGCACTTCGATGGTCGAATCCAGCCCGAACGCGACCAAAGCGGCCGATGAGGCGGCAGCGCCGGCTGCGATCGCGACGATCGCCTCGAGGAGGTTGTACCCGATCGTGACGGCAACGATCAACCGAATGCGGCGATGCAACAACGCCGTGTGGCCAGCAGCGGTATTCGCGCTCATTGGTGATGCGGCCCTTCCTCGGCGGCTTCAGTGGCGGGTGGAGTGTTCGTGCCGGTGAGAGGGAACGATAAGCCAGCCCGGATTCATGCAACCCAAGCTCGACGATACCCGTAGGGGGTAGCGTGGTCCGATCCGACGAGGAAGGCATCACGTGGAGATATTGAAGGCGATCGTCGATGCCCTGGCCATGGCGGGCAACATGGGGTGGGAGATCCTGTGGCCGCTGATTTTGGGGTTCATGCTGTCCGCGGTGATCCAGGCGGTGGTGCGTCGTGACCGGGTGACGAAGTGGTTGGCGGGTGTCTCCGTCAAAAGCGTGGCGGTCGCCACTGGACTGGGCGCGGCATCGTCCTCGTGCAGCTACGCGGCGGTGGCGTTGGCCCGGTCCTTGTTCCGCAAGGGTGCCAGCATGGTGTCCGCGATGGCCTTCGAGGTTGCGTCCACCAATCTGGTGGCCGAACTCGGGATCATCCTCGCGTTGAGCCTGGGCTGGCAGTTCACCCTCGCCGAGTTCATCGCCGGCCCGATCATGATCCTCATCGTCGCGGTCCTGTTCCGAATCTGGATGCGCGGCCGCGTCCTCGACGCTGCACGCGAGCAAGCCGACCGCGGTGTGGCCGGTTCGATGGAGGGCCATGCCGCGATGGACATGTCGATCCAGGGTGAGGGATCGTTCTTTGCCCGACTGT
>Ga0164242_10006457_pt1 | contig 12886 bp, 8 predicted proteins | sample OricomgcompostMG_FD_108783 | JGI IMG/M metagenome (GOLD analysis project Ga0164242, IMG submission 108783) | Miracle-Growth compost microbial communities from Emeryville, California, USA - Original compost - Miracle growth compost (MG) ... | reverse complement strand
TGTATAATGATAACAACGCGTTCTCATCACCATTTCTCAAAAGCGTCCATGCATCTTCTGTAATGCTTTCTGGTATCATATTTCAAAGGTAGGGAAATCTGCTTTTGAATTGTGTATATAAAAAAGAGGTAATCATCAGGCCATATGTATAGCCCCAAATGGTTCTGTGTCGGAGCAAAGTAAAATTCAAATTGGTTTTGATAGATAATTCAATGAACAACTAATTTTCCGGGAACCTTTATTTGAATCGGTGTTGTATGCTGGTTTGAGTTAATGTCTTCAATTTTTTTAAATAGCAGCCTGGCTGCTTCAAGGCCTATCTGATAAGAATTTTCATCTATCGAGGCCAGGGGTTTTTTATCAAGATATTGCAGAAGAGGAAGTTTGCCGAAACCAGTAAAATCAATTTTTTTAATTTTGGAAGGATGATTCCTTTTAAAATATTCTATTGCATCAAGGCTCAGGTAATTCTTAAAAGCAAAAACTCCGGTAGGAGGATTTTTCAGCTTCATTAATTCTACCATTGTCTTAAAGGTGGATTTAGTAGTAAGAGTAACCACCTTTACTAAATCAGGATCAAAAAAAATACTATTCTTTTGTAATGCTTTTTTATACCCATTAAATCTTATGTGGCTTACCTCCAGCGACACAGGTCCCATAAGATGGGCAATTCGCTTGTGTCCTTTCTTTATTAAAAAATCAGTAGCTTCAAAAGCTCCGCTTTCATTATCGGCAGTTACGGAGTCAAAAGTATTTTCTTTGGGCGGCCGTGCAAAAAATACTACCGGTATTCCAATGCTTTCAAGCTTACGAAACAATGTCATATCCTGCGTTTCCTTGGTAATGGCTATTATTAAGCCATCTACCCTGTTGCGTTTCATTAACTCAACAATCTTCTTTTCTTTTTCAGGGTTTTCATGAGACTGAGATACGATCACATTGTATTTTTCTGTGGCGGCTATATCTTCTACACCGTTAATAGCAAGCGCATAAAACTGGTCGAGCATATTAGGCATGATTAGGCCTACGGTAAATGTTTTATTCAACTTAAAGTTGCGTGCTACTTCATTAGGAGTATAATTCCATTCCTCGGCGAGCTTTTTTACTCTTTCTTTCGTTATTGAGCTTATTAATACATCATCGTTGAGCGCTTTAGACACTGTTGAAACTGACATATTGAGCTTAATAGCGAGATCTTTTAGTGTGACAGCTTTATTCATGTTTTGAGTAAATATTATTCCTTCATAAATGTTTTGGTATCAATTTTTGTAGCAATGAATGTAATCAAAAATCATAAATTATCCTTCTTTTTATCGTTTTACTACAAGTGTTTCAATCGTTGTAATAGGCGTATTTATTGGATTTTTGGATGCCTCAGTATTTATGGAGGAATTAATAACCTGAAATTAGCGGTATAGAATCAAAATTTTAATCTGCTTTATTTCAATATTATTTACAATCCTATAATCTAAAATAAAATGAAAAATAAATTCACCCGTAGAAGATTCATACAGTCATCAACAATTGCAGGATTGGGATTAGCATTTACAGGTAGTCCGGTCTCAGCCCGTGTTCGGAATAATTTTTTAAAAGGTAACAGGGTAGGCATCATTGGCTTAGACACATCTCACTGTATTGCTTTTACCAAGGCACTTAATGACCCAAACGCAGGGTCTGAATTTTCGGGGTATAAAGTAGTAGCTGCTTATCCTACGAAAGGCAGCGTTGATATTCCTTCCAGCATAAACAGACTTCAGACTTTTACTGAACAAGTAAATAAGCAAGGAGTAGAAATAGTAAGCTCAATAGATGAATTGTTAGAAAAAGTAGACGTAGTACTCTTAGAAACTGTTGATGGTCGTAAACATTTAGAACAAGCATTGCCAGTGATAAAAGCAGGCAAGCAACTGTTTATAGATAAACCAATTGCTGCTTCTTTAGCTGATACTTTAACCATATTTAATGCAGCTCAGAAGTATAACGTACCGGTGTTCTCCTCTTCATCGGTAAGATATATCACTGGGGCAAAAGAAATAGAAGAGGGGAAGATTGGAAAGGTGCTTGGCGCAGATACGTACGGTCCTGCCTCGATTGAAAAAACTCATCCTGATATGTTCTGGTATGGCATTCACGGTATCGAAGCATTGTTTGCAGTCATGGGAACTGGTTGTAAAAGTATAGTCAGGACTCACACGGAAAATACAGATCTTTTAGTTGGAATTTGGAATGATGGCCGTGTGGGCACTTACAGAGGCACACGTTATCCCAAAGGCAACTTTGGCGGCACAGTGTTCGGAGATAAGGAAACTATAGTACTTGGAGAATGGAAAGGCTATAACCCGCTGTTGGTAAAGATCATTGAATTTTTCAAAACAGGCAAAGTACCTGTAAGTTCTCAGGAAACAATTGAAATTATCGCATTTATGGAGGCTGCGGATGAAAGCAAATTAAAGGGAGGAATGTCTGTTGAACTTCAAACGATAATTGAAAGGGCAAGAAAACATAGTAAGGCTGGGAATTAAACAAGAAATTACCCGGACGAAAATTTTTTAATGATAATGACAGATTTATCGAATTCACATAAAAGGGTAGAAGGTATTAATTATCTTGACTATACTCCCATTGCAATTGAAATTGCAGATGGTGAAATAGTTGATGTTGAAAGGCCTAACCAACTTTCAAAGGAGAATGAGCAAATTTTTATTGCTCCAGGCCTGATTGATATACAGGTAAACGGATACAGTTCCGTATCATTTTCTCTTGAAGGTAACAGCAGTTCGGATTTGAAAGAAGAGAGTGCTTTAACGATTGAGAATGTCAGGAAGGTTACCAGGGCGCTTTGGCAACAAGGGATTACCTCTTATTTCCCTACTCTGACTACCAATAGTCAGGACTTACTATTAAAGAATTTTGCAACACTTGCCGAAGCAAAAGATGATCCTTCACTCCTCGGTTCTATCCCCGGCTTTCATCTTGAGGGCCCTTATATTTCACCAACAGATGGTTACCGGGGAGCACATCCCAAAGAGCATGTGCGCGAGCCACTTTGGGAGAAATTTCTTGAATTATACAATGTGGCTGATGAAAAGATACTTTTGATTACACTCGCGCCGGAAATTGATGGGGCTATTGAATTTATAAAAAAATGTAAAGAGAAAGGGATTATTGTTTCCTTAGGGCATCATAACGGTTCTTCAAAGATAATAAAGCAAGCAATTGATTTTGGTGCCAGCCTCGCAACGCATTTAGGCAATGGATGTGCTCCCATGATTAACAGGCACAATAATCCATTGTGGGCTCAACTTGCTGATGACCGTTTGATGATCAGCATTATAGCTGATGGCTTTCATCTTCCTCCTGAAATCCTTCAGGTATTTTTTAATGCCAAAGGATATGATAACATCATTCTCATTTCAGATATGACAAGTTTCGCAGGATTACCGCCTGGACAATACAAAATAAATACAGGTGAAACAATTGAAAAAACTCCGGATGGCAATTTAAAGTTTTCAGGCCAGGAAGGAGGATTATATGGCTCTGCATCCACTTTACTCAAAGGTATTACGAATATGATGAAAGCTACCGGATGTAGCCTGGCCAATGCAATTCAGATGGCGACGTATAATCCTGCCCGTCTTCACAACTTAAATGATCGCGGAAAGATCGAACCAGGAAAACGTGCGGATTTAATATTGTTTACAATGGATGATTTTAATATGAAGATCATTGAAACCATTGTTAAGGGTAATGTTGTTTTTAATAATAAAATTAATTAAGAAAGTAGATTATTATGGCAGCTATAAAATCTTTTTATAGAGATAAATTAAAGGTAGAAATATTTGAAAAAAAGGAAGATATGGGACAAGAGGCAGCTTCTTTTGTCGCCCAAAATCTGAACCAGGCATTGGCAAACAGAGGATGTGCTAATCTTATCCTCGGCACCGGTGCGTCTCAGTATCCGTTGTTAGAAGGGCTCCTCAAAAAGCAAGTTGATTGGTCCAAAATAAATCTTTTTCACCTGGATGAATACATAGGTTTATCAGATGCGCATCCTGCGAGTTTCAGGAAGTTTCTTAAAGAACGTGTTGCTGATAAAGTGACCTTTAAAAGCGTTAACTATTTAAAAGGAGATGCTGAGGATATAAATGCTGAAATAAGTCGATATGAAAAACTGCTGAAAGATCATCCTGTGGATATGGCCTGTATTGGGATAGGAGAAAACGGGCATATAGCTTTTAATGAACCCTCAGTTGCAGATTTTAATGATAGCCAATATCTAAAAGTAATTGAGTTAGAGGATGCCTGTAAAAGACAGCAGACAAATGAAGGTTGGTTCTCGACAATTGACGATGTTCCTCAAAGAGCAGTAACCCTGACGATAACGGCAATAATGGATTGCAAAGCTCTGTGTTGCACAGTACCTGATGAACGTAAATCGGAGGCAGTTTATAATGCTTTAAGTAATGAGATAAGTACTTCCTGCCCCGCGTCTATATTGAGAAAGCATGAAAATGCAGTTCTTTTTCTTGACAGGTTTTCCGCGATAAAAATTATTCATTAAATACATAATCTAAAAAGAAATGAAAAGAAGACTATTTTTAAAAAATGCTATAGCAACCACTGCAGGAGCTGTGGTTTTCCCCACTATCATACCTTCTCATGTAATTGGAAGAAATCCGCCAAGTGATAAAATCAATATTGGACAGATTGGCTGTGGCAGGATTGGAAGAAGTCTTGATCTTCCGGCGGTTATTAAATTCGATACAGCCAGAGTGATTGCCTGTTCTGACCTGGATAGTAATCGTCTTAAACTGGGAAAAGAACTGATTGAAAGTTTGTATGCAAAAAAAAGCGGCAAGGATAATTATGTGGATGTAAAAGCGTATGAAGATTATCATGAGATATTGCAAAGGTCAGACATAGATGCTGTTGTAATTAGTACACCGGATCATTGGCATGTGCAGCCGGCAATTGAGGCCGCTTTGGCAGGTAAAGATATTATGTTACAAAAGCCATTCTCCTTAACCATTGCAGAAGGAAGACTTTTAAGTGATATTATCAGGCAAAAGCAAAGAGTGTTGCAAGTTTGTACGCAACACCGCACATCACAACAATTTCGGATCGCAGCAGAATTGGTTAGAAATGGAAGAATAGGTAAGCTGCAGACAGTAAGAGTAGGCTTTCCCGGTGATCCTGCAGGACCCGAAGCTCCCCCGATGCCAGTACCTAAAAATTTGAATTATGATATGTGGCTGGGCTCTACCCCTGAAGTATATTATACTGAAATCGGTGTACATCCCCAAAATGATTTCAGTCGTCCGGGTTGGCTAAGGCGCCATCAATTTGGAGCAGGGGCGATAACGGGAACAGGTCAGCATTATTTGGATTTAGCTGCCTGGGGAATGGATACTGAATATACAGGTCCTGTTTCAATTGAAGCTGTTGCAGAGTATCCAAAATCCGGATTATGGGATGCTCACGGAGATTTTATGGTAAAGGCAGAATATGCAAATGGAGTTACCTGTTATGTTAATTCCGAATATCCTGTTGTTATCAGATATGAAGGAACTGAAGGATGGATTGCAGCAGGCCCCGGCTCTTATAAAGTGACTTCGAGCGACCCTGTTCCAATAAATAAAAATGCCAAACTACTTGATGCAAGTGATCCGAAAATTCTTTCCTCTGAAATCAAAGAAAACGAAATCCATTTATATAAGGCGGAAAACCAGCATGGCAACTGGCTTGAATGTATAAAATCGCGAAAACTTCCAATATCACCTGCTGAAATAGGACATCGTAGCTGTTCAGTTTGTCTCTTAAGCGATATTGCTATGAAGCTATCCAGGAAATTATTCTGGGATCCTGCTAAAGAACATTTTATTAACGATTATGAAGCAAATACTATGCTTTCACGCCCTCAGAGAAAACCTTATGGTACAGATTATATAAAAAATATCACACAGTATATATCGTAAAAATATCATCAAAACTAATTCCACCACTTCTAAATTTTAACTTATGACAAGTAATTTTTTAGTTCGCAAAAACTTCGTGCGAATACTGTTAAGCTGCTTCTCGCTTATCATATCTGTACAGTTTGCAGAAGCACAAGTTGTATCAGGAAATGTACGTTCCGGTATTGACAATGCTCCGTTGCAAGGAGTTACTGTACATGTGGTAGGTACGAATCGGAGTGTAGTAACAGATGGGAAAGGATATTATCAAATTAGTGGGTTGGCTCCCTCTGACACACTTAGCTTTTCGTTTGTAAATTATACCAGTTTATTACATCCTGTAGGAAAACAGGCACAGATTAATGTTATCCTTAGGCCATCGGAATCAATACTTGACCAGGTAGTTGTTATTGGTTATGGAACACAAAAGAAGAAAGATCTTACCGGGTCGGTTTCAAGTGTTAATGTAGCCAAACTTGAAGATGAGCATCCACAAAATATTCAGGATATCCTTCGTGGTAATACAGCAGGTTTAAATGTTGGTTTTGATGCCTCTGCTGAAGGTAGCTCCGGAAGTTTAGAGGTAAGAGGAAGAAAAAGTTTGAATGCAAGTGGTACTCCCTTGATTGTTCTCGATGGAGTTATGTATTATGGCAGCTTATCTGATATTAATCCTTCAGACATTCAATCTGTCGATGTATTAAAAGATGCAAGTTCTGCGGCTGTTTACGGAGCCAAAGCTGCCAATGGCGTAATATTGATTACAACAAAAAAAGGTGAAGGAGGGAAGCCGCGTATCAATTTTAATACTACAATTGGTGTTGCCGGCTTAGAGGTCAATCAACCGATACTTACTGCTCAGGGATATCTGAAATGGAGAGAAGATGTAATGAACGCAACTCATGCGAATGCCAAGCCTTATCAATATTCCGATCCGAGAACACTTCCTTCCAATATCAGTACTGATGAATGGCTCGCCTACGACGCTTCCAGTGGAGACCCTGTTACTGTTTGGCTTGAACGGTTGAATTTGCAAAAAATTGAAATAAGTAATTATAAAGCGGGCAAAAGTATTGACTGGTATGATGAGGTATTTCAAAATGGATTACAACAGGATTATAACCTGAGTATTTCCAATAAAAAAAATGATGTGTCATACTATTGGTCTATTGGATATACGAATAAAGAAGGTGTTGTAGTAGATGATAAATTTAGTACCATAAGAAGCAGATTAAATCTTGAAGCTAAGCTAACTAAATTCTTAAAAGTTGGGGTAAATACACAATTTAGTGACAGGGATGAAAGCCAGGTTCCTGTTAGCTGGGCTCAAATGATCAATGTTTCTCCATGGGGCTCTATGTATGCAGATGACAGTGTCACTTTACGTCTTAGTCCTCAGGATGACCCTAATATATCTTCTAATCCTTTCGTAGCCCAGGCTTATACCGATCGACTTCAAAAGTATGACAACCTGATATCCAGTTTATACGCAAATGTTAGTCTTCCCTTTGGAATCTCATACCAACTTAATTTTTCTCCCGAATTTGGATGGAGGAGATATTTCAACCATCAATCTTCGCAACACCCAACCTGGGCCTTGCAAGGTGGAATAGCCACCAGAACCGAAAGCCAGGTATATCGCTGGCAGGTTGATAATTTATTAACATGGAACCACGCCTTCGATCAAATTCATAAGGTTACTGTTACCTTGCTGGCCAATGCGGAAAAATATCAAAGCTGGCAAAATACAATGACCAATAACGGATTCAGCCCAACTGATGATTTAGGCTATCATGATATCGGGTCTGGAATTAATCCTATAATCAGTAGCAACGACGTGTATAGTACGGGAGATGCACTAATGGGCAGGTTATTTTATTCTCTTAAAGATTGTTATTTGCTTACAACGTCAATCCGAAGAGATGGTTATTCAGCTTTTGGCCAAAAACATCCACGGGCAACTTTTCCCTCTATAGCTTTGGGGTGGGTATTTACTAATGAAAGTTTTTTTAAGTCTGACTGGCTGGCTTATGGAAAACTCAGGCTTTCTTATGGCATAAACGGAAACCGCGATATAGGCCAATATACCGCTCTTTCGCAATTGTCTTCCGGTGTTTATGAACATGTTGGATCAAATGGAGTAGTTACTCCGGTGACTACTTTGCAAATAGTCACAATGAGTAACCCGGATCTTAAGTGGGAAAAGACAAAGTCTTACAACCTGGGATTGGACTTTACGCTTATGAAAGAGATACTCAGCGGAAGTATAGATGCTTATAAAATGTCCACAACTGATTTATTGGTAAGGCGGTCTCTCCCGCCCACAGTTGGCTTTCCTTATGTTATGGCTAATTTGGGTGAAGTTCAAAACAGGGGACTAGAAATTACACTAAATTCAAATAATATAGATCGAACTAATTTTTCCTGGAGGTCATCTTTCAACTTTTCACTCAATAGAAATAAAATTGCACACTTATATGGCGATATGAAAGATATACTGGATGCCAATGGAAAAGTAATAGGCCAAAGGGAGTTAGATGACGTAACTAATAAGTGGTTTATTGGTCATGCCATTGATGCTATTTGGGACCTCAAGGTGCTGGGTATTTATCAAACAAACGAAGAAGATGAAGCAAAAAAATACGCGGTTAGCCCGGGTGATTTTAAATTACAGGACGTAAATAGTGATGGTAAACTTGATGATGCAGACCGTCAATTTTTAGGATATACTACTCCAAGGTTCAGATGGTCGCTGAGAAATGAATTTACATTCTTTAAAAATATTAATCTTTCATTTCTCTTATATTCTTATTGGGGGCAAAAAGGTCTTTTTAACGAGGCTAAAAACTCTGCTTTAAACAGGTATCTTGATCGTCAAAGTTCTTATGCAATACCTTACTGGACAATAAAAAATCCTACTAATGAATATGCCCGGCTCTCATCTAATAATGGAAGCACCACGTATGATATTTACAGAAATAAATCATTTATACGGATTGACAATATTGCCGCTTCTTATTCTTTACCAAAGAACCTGATAAACAAAATTAAAATACAGGATGCGAGGATATTTTTCAATATAAAAAATGTTTATTTCTATTCTCCAGGCACCTTCTTGTGGGATCCTGAGAATGCAGGCCCCACACCAAGAAAAACCTCTTTGGGAATAAACCTGACTTTATAATTAATAGTATTCCAATAAAATAATCATGTCATGAAAAATATACAACATAAGACAAACTACAAACTGTTATTAGCAGTTTGCATGGTGATTTTTTATATCACAGCTTGTGAAAAAAGTTTTCTAAAGCCACAACCACTATCTTTTTATACGCCAGAAAATTCATTTAAAACTCCCCAATCTTTGAGAAGTGTGTTAGCGAATATTCAGGTAAGTATGCGAACAGAATATTTTAATTATACCGCTCCTCTAATTACTGAAATGATATTTTCTGATGAGGCTGTTTTTGGAAAGACGGATGGCGCTACTCCTGCCCAAAACATGAATCTTTCTATTACTCCTGATGCGGAATTAAAAAATGGAAGTTATAATATGATTGGCTGGTATTGGGATCAAAGCTATATCGATATAAAAGATGCAAATACAGTTATTTCCAATATAGACCAGCCAACATACAGTTCAGAAAGTGAGAAAAAAGCTATTTTAGGTGCTGCCTACTTTTACAGAGCATACCGTTACTATTTTCTTTGTAACCAATTTGGCGATGTGCCCTGGATTGGTAAGCAAATTGAGGGGCCAAAGCTCGATTTTTTTTCTACGAAAAGAGATGTAATTCTGGCAAAAATAAAAGCAGACCTGGAATCAGCTGCTCAGTGGGTGCCGGATCAGGCGGATAAAGGCGATTTGACAAAAGGAGCGGTTCTTCAATTACTTACCCAGGTTAACCTGGCCTTAACTGACTTTGACGATGCTATCCAGTCTGCCAGCACCCTTATTAATAGTGGGGTATATCGCTTAATGGATCATAGGTTTGGCTCAGATAAAGACGATCCAAATAAGAATGTTACCTGGGATCTTCATCGCCCGGAAAACAAAGCATTGGCAGAAAATACTGAGGCATTAATGCTGGTTATAGATCGTTATAATACAGTAGGTGATTTCTCGGGAGGAACTAATCTGATGTATGCACACGTGCCTTTCTGGTCCGGTGCCAATATTAAAACGCCAAACGGTGGCACAGGAACAATAAGAACCAAAGGAATAGAATATGATCAAAATAGCCAGTATGGAAGGGGTGTTGGGCAATGCCGGGGAACATGGTATAGTACTCATGAGATATGGGAAAACGCTTCTGGAGATTATCGCCACGCATTTGGAAATTGGATAACCATGGAAGATTTGGTGTATAATAATCCTGCCCTAAAGGGAAAAGATCCTTATTATGGAAAAAATTTGCAACTGTTTAGCGACCAAGGGGTACTGCTATGCTCCGATACAATCAGATGCTGGTATGATTGGCCACACTATAAATTTTACATTCCTGACCAGGAACATGCAGACGCGCAGGGAGGGCATACGGATTGGTATGTTTACAGATTAGCGGAAACTTACTTATCCAGGGCGGAAGCTTATTTCTGGAAAGGAGATTTAGTTAATGCTGCTGCAGATATAAACAAAGTAAGGATTAGAGCTAATGCCGAACCAATAGATCCTGCAGACGTAAACATAGGTACTATCCTTGATGAAAGAGCGAGAGAATTGTATTTTGAGGAACATAGGAAATCAGAACTTACCCGAATTGCCTTTATCCTGGCCAAGACCGGCAAGCCAGCCTACAATGGAAAGACCTATACCCTTGATAATTTTTCAGAACAAAACTTTTGGTATGACAGGATAATGGAAAAGACTGATTTCTATAATAAGGGAGTAAAAACCAATTATGGGAATGAATTTAAAATAAGCTCTTATCATGTTTTGTGGCCTGTACCTGCCAGCACAGTCAATGCGAATCCTAACGGAGTGATTAATCAAAATAAAGGTTATTCAGGTTATGATAAGAATGTGCCACCGCTTACAGAAATTAAAGACTGAATAAAAGTATGTGCAGTATGAGGGTGTAATGGATATTTTCTAAATATTTGAAGGAAGATTTTCTTTCAGACAAATGTATGTAATGACAGGATTAGAAGCTGACAAAGTTATTGGCTAGCGATTAGACCAAAACAAACAAAGCATAGTTGTAAGAATATAAAAATAAAAAGCAAACCAATGAAAAATAATATTAAAGTTATCAATGCCAATTCTTTATCGCCACGACAGATGGTAATCTCAATAGCGATAATAGCATTATTGTTTTTCATTTTTGGTCTTATGAGTTGGATCAATGCTATTTTAATACCTTATTTTAAAATAGCCTGTGAGTTAAATCATGCGCAATCTTTACTGGTGGCCTTTGTCTTTTACATTGCTTATTTTATAATGGCAGTACCGGCGGGACATTTATTGGAGCGGGTGGGATTTAAACGGGGGATGATGATCGGATTTTGGATTATGGCCTTAGGAGCTCTCATTTTTGTGCCGGCAGCGTTAACCCGGACATATGGGATGTTTTTGCTGGGCCTTTTTTCTATAGGAACAGGATTGGCTATATTACAACCTGCTGCCAATACTTATATTACTATGCTTGGCTCAAAAGAAAGGGCAGCGCAGAGAATGAGTATTATGGGAGTCTGTAATAAAACTGCCGGGATCATTGCCCCTTTATTATTGGCGGCAGCGATACTCAGGCCTACAGATACAGAATTATTCGCGCAATTGCCTTTAATGGATGAACTCGCAAGGAATGCCGCGTTAGATGCATTAATACGAAGAGTTATCATTCCCTATTCTGTTATGGCTATTGCTCTTTTCGGACTTGGATTAATGATCAGATACTCTGTATTGCCCGAAATAAATACTGATGATGGAAATTCCTCTACGGCTCATGAAACTTCGGTAAAAACCAGTATTATTCAATTTCCTCATCTTATTCTCGGTGCAGTTGCGATCTTTCTGCATGTAGGCTCACAGGTTACAGCAATAGATACAGTGATAGGGTATGCTCAATTCCAGGGTTTACCGTTGTTAGAGGCAAAAGTATTCCCTTCTTATATTTTAGGTATCACTATGTTTGGCTTTTTAATGGGTGTTATTGCTATTCCTAAATTTATTAGTCACCTTAATGTGCTTCGCTTATGCACTGTATCTGCGGTTGTATTGACTTTATTATTCTTTAATGTGCGCGGCCAGGTAACCTTCCTTAATCATACAACTGGATTATCAATATGGCTTCTTGTTTTGTTAGGCCTTTCTAATTCATTAATGTGGTCGGCAATATGGCCACTTGCGCTGGATGGACTGGGAAGGTTCACAAAGATGGGAGGATCAATATTGATAATGGGATTATCAGGCAGTGCTACTGTGCCTCTTGTTTATGGCTATTTTGCTGATCAATACAATCCACATACAGCTTACTGGATATTATTGCCTTGCTATACTTACTTAGTGTTTTACGCTTATTATGGTTATAAAATAAGAAGTTGGGTTCGCAAGAGCAATCTTAATGTAAGTATTAAATAGGGGGTACATTCTAAAAGCTCCCCTTTATTTTCATCTAAAAAAATTTCATTTAATCATTCATAAAAATAATCGAAGTGACTATCACCACAGAATTTTCACTAAAAGATAAAGTAATCATAGTAACCGGCGGCACTGGTATTTTAGGTGAAGCATTTATACATGGCATTGCTGAGGCTGGAGGTATTGTAGGCGTTCTTGGCCGTAACAAAAAAATAGCTGATGAAAGAGCAAGTTCTATTATCAACAAGGGTGGACAAGCGATTGCCTTGATGGCTGATGTTACGGATAAGCAACAACTTATTGATGCAAAAGATAAAATGATACATCTTTACGGAAAGATAAACGGTCTTGT
>Ga0164242_10006456_pt1 | contig 12889 bp, 9 predicted proteins | sample OricomgcompostMG_FD_108783 | JGI IMG/M metagenome (GOLD analysis project Ga0164242, IMG submission 108783) | Miracle-Growth compost microbial communities from Emeryville, California, USA - Original compost - Miracle growth compost (MG) ... | reverse complement strand
GCGTGGTGCTTGAGTCGGATACACCTCTGCATGCCCGCCTGTTGGCGCCGAAACAACCTGGCAAGTATGTGCTCGATCTGGGCCTCGTGGATGCCAGCACGGCGCTGGCATCCATCGACAGGCAGCCGATACCTTCCAATACCTTTCTGCAACGCGTCACTTTGGTGAGACGAAACGGTCATGCCCGGCTCGTGCTGGACGCTCCGCCAGACACGATTCCGCATCTGTTTTCTTTGCAGCCCATGCAGGGACACGGCAATCGCCTGATATTGGATATCCGGTCCGGATCCCCCACCGGTACCCGGACCGCGCACGCATCCGTCTCCGCGAAACCGCATGTCACGGCGGCGCGGATCGGCGCCACGCCTCAGCATGCGCGCCTGGTGATCGAATCCGATGCACCTTTGCACGCCCGTCTGTTGGCATCGGCACAACCCGACGAAGTGATACTCGATCTGGATGGCGTCGCTATCAATACGGCGTTGACTGCCATCCTCAAGCGCCCGATATCTGCCAATGCCTTCCTGCAGCGCATCAGCATGATGAAACAGAACGGTCATGTCCGGATTGCATTGCATACCTTGCCAGGCACTGCCCCGCACTTGTTTTTTCTGCAGCCCATGCAGGGACATGGCAATCGCTTGGTGCTGGATATCCAGGCCGCTTCCGTACCGAGCTCCCCTCCTCCGCCCGCTGCCGTGCACGCGCCTCCATTCGCGCCGCCACCTGCCGAAAACCCGGTGAACGCCGCGACCACTGCCAGTCATCAAGCCAATCCTGCCAGCCCCCGCGTCACCGCCGTGCGGATTGGCACCACACCGGATCACGCCCGCGTGGTGCTGGAATCGAACGCGCCCTTGCACGCCCGCCTGCTGAAGTCACCCCGGCCCGGCCAGGTACTGATCGACCTTGATGGCGTGGCATCCAGCACGGTGTTGGCGACGATAGGCAGGCAGCCCATTCCTGACAATCCCTTTCTGCACCGGATTGCCCTGACAAACAAAGCCGGGCATACCCGACTCGAACTGAGCACCTTGCCGAACACGGCGCCACAAATGTTCAACCTGCGCCCCATGCTTGGCCATGGCAACCGCCTGGTCGTGGACATACAGGCAGCGCCTCCCACACCCGCACCCGCACCTCGAAACGCCAACCCGCCAGCCGTGCCGGCCAAGCCACCTCGCCCGGCGCTTCCCGCACAGCCCTCCGTCACCCATGAATCGTCGCACGAAGCCTGGCTCGACGTGCATCTCAACGGCACCGACAAAGGCATCGCTCTGGTGCTGGTCGGCCACGACGGGCATGTGCTGGTACGCGCGCAGGATCTGCAGCAATGGCGTATCGACCACGACAATCTGGTCGACCTCGTCCCTGTGCGCCACGGCAACGAGGACTATTACGCGCTGAATGCCTTGCCAGGAGCGCACTATCGCATCGAAAAAAGCAGCGGAACGCTCGATCTGAAAGTCCCCGCCACCCTGCTCCGCATCACGCAGATGCAAGGCGTCACCCGCACACGGGTCAAACCCGCGCCATCCCCGTTCGGGGCGTACCTCAACTACACCCTTTCCATGACCGGATCCGACCAGAGCCGGTTCGGCACCAGCGGCGGCGCTTTGCTGGATTCGGGCGTGTTCGGCCCCTGGGGCAGCCTGACGGCGAGCGCCGTGACACGTCGTCTGGATGGTCACAACCAGACCGTGCGGCTGGACACCACGTGGATCCGCGATCAGCCGGACAGCCTGTCGACCTTCCGCATCGGCGATTCCATCAGCGGCGCCAGCAGTTGGGGACGATCAGTACGTTTTGGCGGCGTGCAGTGGGCCACCGATTTTGCCACCCAGCCCCAACTCATCACCTTCCCGCTGCCGACGCTTGGCAGTGTGGCCGCACTGCCGTCCACGGTGGATCTGTACGTCAACGACGTGCTGCGACTGCGCCGTCACGTGGCGGCCGGCCCCTTCAGCATTCAGGATCTGCCGGTGGTGACCGGGCAAGGCGACATTCGCATGGTGGTCACCGATCTGCTCGGTCGCGAACAGGTCGTTCAGCAACCCTACTACGCCGGCGACGGCCTGCTTGCTCCCGGCCTGCGCGACTATTCCTACGACCTCGGCTTCGAACGCAAGAACTACGGCCTGCGCAGCAACGAGTACGGCTCATGGATGGCGGTGGGTACCGAACGCTACGGCTTCACCAACCACTTCACTGGCGGGCTGCACGCGGAACTGCTGCGCGACCAGCAAACGATCGGCGCAGACGCGACGATGCTGCTGCCGGGCGGCGTGCTGACTGCCGCGGTGGCCGGCAGTCACGCCGACGAGATCGGCAATGGCGCGCTGATGTCGCTCGGCTTCCAGCACCGCGGACGTGGCCTGAGCTTTGGCTTGCATAGCCAGTTCACCACGAACGATTTCACGCAGCTCGGCTACACGCCGTGGAACCGACCACCCCGACAAAGCTCGTCGGCCTACCTAAGCGTACCGACTCCCGGCCATGGTTCACTGGCCTTGAACTACACCCGGCAGGACTACCGCGACAGCTCGGACGTACGGCTGGCCGGCATCAGCTACAGCCATTCCCTTGGCCGACTTGGCTATCTCTCCCTCTCCTTGATCCGCTTCTTGACCGGCGAGGACACGCTGGTATCCATGATCTACACGGTTCCCTTGGGAGAGCGCAGCAGCGCCAGCCTCAACGCACAGAGCCAGTCCGGCAATCAGCAGGGCAGCATCCAGTTGCAGCACAGTTTGCCGTCCGGTCCCGGCATGGGCTATCGCCTGCGGGCCGGGCTGGGACCCAGTGCACCCAGTCAGGCCGGCATCAGCCTGCAAAACGACATGGGCACTTACGACTTCGACATGGCGCAAAATCGGAACCAGACCTCCTACCGTATCCAGGCGCGCGGCAGCGTCGCTCTGCTGGACGACCGGCTGTTTTTCAGCCGCAACATCGGCGACAGCTTTGCAGTGGTGCAGGTTCCGGGTATTTCCGATGTACGCGTTTATGCCGACAATCACATGGTGGCGCGCACGAATGATGACGGTTATGCATTGATTCCCAGGCTGCGGCCCTACCAGGAAAACCGCATCCGGATCGATCAGGCCGACCTGCCGCTCGACGCCTCCATCGCCGCGGGCGGCCTAAAGCTCAAAGCCGTGCCCTATCTGCACGGCGCGCTCACATTGAAATTTCCCGTGCACCGGACGCACAGCGCATTGCTCACTATCACGGTGCAAGGCGGCGCCGTCCTGCCAGCCGGCGCCCAGGTCTGGCTGGATGGCAACGCCACGGCGTTCCCTGTCGGCCTGCACGGCGAGGTCTACCTGACCGACCTGACATCGACCAACCATCTGCACGTGACCTGGCGCGATCAGAGCTGCGATCTGGTGCTGAATTATCCCCGCGCCACCGACCCGCTGCCCCGCCTCGGCCCTCTCAGTTGCCTCGGAGTAAAGCCATGATTCGCATGTTTTCAACTCACGGCCAACGTTATCCGTCGACGATCCCGCACCGGCGCTGGCCGTGGCGACTGCTCGCGCTTGCGGTTCTTGGCTTGGCTTGTGCGCCTCTGCATGCGGCGTGCACGGTTTCCGCGGATGGCATGATCTTCGGCGACTACAACGATGATTCGGGAGTGGACAGCACCGGGACAATTACAGTCACCGGTTGCTCGGCTTCCACCTCTTACACGATCACATTAAGTGCGGGCTCCAGCGGCGATTTCAGCACTCGTACCATGCACGCGGACAACGATTCATCCCACACGCTCAACTACAACCTGTACATCGACCCCACCCACCTCAGCATCTGGGGAGACGGCAAAGACGGTTCGACCTCGACAGTCAGTGATACCGGCACTGGCGGCTCCTATACGGTCTATGGCCGTATTCCGGCGGAACAGAACCCGTACGTGGGCTCATACCACGACGACGCCGTTATTATCACACTGCAATTCTGAGGCCTCTCGTCACCCATCTCTGTACGCCATGCTTCAATCCTCGGCGTCCAGTGTAAAAATCGATTCGATCGGCAACGCGAACACCCGCGCGATCTTGAACGCCAGCGGCAGGCTGGGATCGTACTTGCCGGTCTCGATGGCATTGACCGTCTGCCGCGACACGTCCAGCACCTCGGCCAGCCGCGCCTGCGACCAATCGCGTTCGGCACGCAATGTACGCAGATGGTTGTTCACCGGTAACGCCGCCTCAGGTACCTGCCCGCCAGCCAATGGCTGGCAAACAGCAGCCAGAACAACACGATCAGCGACACGTGCCTCGGCCATGGCACATGCATATCCTGCAGCAATGCGCCGGTCAGCAACACGCACAAGGTCAGCACGAACGAAAAACCCATGGCCTGGTATTCGATGCGCTGCTGCAACTCGTCCAGTTGCGCGATCAGCTGGAAGCGCGCCCGCCCGATCATCACGATCGACGGAATCACCGCCAGGCCCAGCGCCACCCGCAACCCCAGCGGCGCCGTGGCCGGCACGACAAAGACGTCCACCACGAACACCAGCAGCACCCAGACCAGCCATGGCCAGTAACGCCTGAGCTGCCGGCGCCGCAGCATCGCCTTGCGCGCCTTGTCGGCTTCCTCGGCTGGGGTCGATCCCATCAGCCAATCGGCCAGTGCATCAAACATCGTATCGACGGCCTTGTTCATGGATTTTTGCCCCGCCCGTGGTGGAAGCGCCGGATGGCTCGGACAATATCGGCATCGGATCGGGTGTGGCGCATGTCAGCACATCCCTCCCAGACCGTATTTGCGACGGAACCACCAGCTGGCCGCGCCATACAGCAGGAACATCATCGGCAAGACCAGAATCAGGCCGCCATCGAAATCGAACACGCCGACCTCGCGCAACATGCCTGCCGCGAATGCGAGGATACCGGTCACGCCGCCTGCCACATGCATCGCTTCCAGCTGGACGCGCTGTTCCAGCTCGTCGCTGTCGCGCACCTGGCGCCACTCGGAAACCACCACCAGCGCCACCATCAGCACCGGCAGCAAGGTGGCCAGTACCAGTGCCCATGGGGGCAGATACAGGCGCTTGGCCATGTTCAGCACGAACAGCGCCACGAAATAGCCCCCCATCGCCAGCAGCATTTCACGTACGTGCCGCAAGTGTGCCTTGCGCACGACATCAGTACTGCAGAACGGCGAGATCACCAGCCACGCCGCACCCGTCACGATGGCCGCGCCGCCGAGAGGGAACAGGGATTTCCACAGGAAGCCTCCCGCCAGCAATACCACACCGATGCCGACGGCCCACAACCCCATACGCAGGATCAGACCTCGCCGGGTCAAGGGCCGGGCCACGTCAGTCATGATGCGTCACCTTGGGCAGGGCGGACAGAAAGTCGTCCAGCACGTGCAGGAATTTCTGCGGCTGATCCAGCATCACGAAATGGCGCGACGGTGCAACGGTCACGACTTCGGCTTGCGGATCATTGGCCAACAGCTTGCGGTAAAACCCGGTCATGGTCTCCGCCGTCATCACCGGTTGACCGGTGCGCGCCGCCGCGCTTTTGTAATCCGGAGCGTTGTAGGGCTTGATTTCCAGCAGCGGCACGCTGACGTGCTTGAGGCCTGGACGGTAATCCGCCGCATAATCCTCGGCGGCATATTCGCCGGTTGCCGCCGGGTCGCTCCTGCCGGTGCGCTTGGCGTAGCACGGCGCCTTGTCCTGGTCGATCACGCCGATGCGCTGCATGTAGGCCAGTTGCTGGGCCTGGAACGCATCCTGCGTCATGCCGGCCATGCGCGCCTTCAGCATGCCGGCGCGCGCCTTGCGTTGATCCGCCGTCAGATCCTGCGCGCCGGGAAAGACGGGTAAACCGTCCACGGCCACGATGCCACCAAGCAGCTTGTCGTGTTCACCGGCGAAGCGGATCGCCAGCGTGCCGCCGATGCTGTGGCCGACCAGTACCGGACGGTCGAGATGCCGGCTTTGGATCAACTTCAGCAACGACGCGTCGGCCTGATCGAGCAGGCCGGTCTTCTGCCTTGGCGCTGGCAGACCGTCGAAGCCGGCCAGGGTCACGGCATAGACCACATGGTCGTCGCGCAGATGCTTGATGGTATCGGCCCATACCCAGGCGCCGCTGTCCAGGCCGGGAATCAGGATGACCGGACGGCCATGATCGCCGTAACGATGTACCCGCATGGTGCCGACCGTGAAAGTCTCGGCGGCATCGGGCAAGGCAGTCACCGTATTGGCACAAGTGACAACGGCGGACGATGGCGCCGCGGCGGCGGGGTAGACCGTGTACGGCGCCAGCCACATGGTCAGCAGGCAGAGCAGAGGCCGCGTTTGCATGAGGTTCTCCTGTGTCAAGCAACCTTGACATGGGAGATTAGGCGGGTCTTTTCATCGTGTCAAGTGTACTTGACACACGTCGGCTGTCGTTCGAGGCAGTCGATCATGGTTCCCGAAGCGATCGCATCGCCTTCTTGACCACATACGGCCATGATTCATTGGCATGAGTACGCAAACAATCACCGTCCATGGTCAAACGAAAGTAACTCCCGATTCTGGTCACCGGCGCCGCGGTTTTTGGTCACTTTCTACAAAAATTGCCTATGGCATTGCGCCGGATTTCCCTGTAGGCTGGCGCGCGGCTCAATACCGGAGGGGGAAAATTTTTGGGTATCAAACAATCACATACGTCACTTTCTGACTGTATTACACGCTGATCTGAGTCCCGATGGCACGGGGCTTGCTTGGCCCGGTACAGGAAAATCTGTCCGGGCAGGAACGATCTGCCGATGTGGAACGAGAACGTCACGACCATGCCCGCATGCGCGGCTCGCGGCCTCCGTCCCGTCCATCGGCCATCCCGGCAATCAGGGGGAAGTTGTAGCGTGCTCACGAGACGAAATCACTTTCAGGCAAACCTTCGGCCCTTGGCCGTATGGCTGGCGGCCGCCTGCCTGTCCGTGCCGGCCTTTGCCACCGGCACCACCGTGCCGGCAGGAACCTCCATCAACAACACCGCCGCGGTCACCTACACCATGGACGGGAAGACGCACGCACTGAGCGCCCACGCCACGTTCGTGGTCGACCAGTTGCTCGACGTGGCCGTCAGCTGGCAGAACGGCACCCCCGTCGAGGTACCCGCCGGCAGCACTCAGCGCGGCCTGTTGTTCAAGGTGACCAACACGGGCAATGGCAGCGACAGTTATGCGCTGACGCTACATGCAAGTCCCGACCCCCAAGGCGGATTCACTGCCGACCACTGCCAGCTGTATCTGGACAACGACCACGACGGCGGCCTCTCGCACGGTGACACACCATACCCCGCCCCCGCCGACGCTCCCGCACTGGCCGCCAACGCTTCGATGGACGTGCTGGCGGTTTGCCACATCCCGGCCGACGTCGCCGACAAGTCGCTCTCGGACATCGAACTCCAAGTGGCCTCCAACATGCTCACCGGCCAACCCGGCGACACGAAACCTGTCCCCGGACACGGCGGATACATCGCCGTCGTGGGCATGAGCGGCAACAAGGCCCAGGCCACCGGCACCTATGCCGCCGCCAACGTCACTTACGCCTTTACTTCTTCCCAACTGGTCACCGACAAGTCCGGCGGGCACGTGGCCACCTCCGGCTCACGCATTACCTACACGCTCACCGTCACCCCGGAGGGCACGGCCACCGGTCGCAACCTGGTCGTGAACACACCCATTCCCGACCACACCACCTACGTTCCCGGTTCGCTGAAGCTCGACGGCAACCTGCTCGGCGACAGCGGCACCGACGGCGACGCCGGCGATTACGACGCCACAGCCCATGCCGTGATCGTGCAATTGGGCGATATCAGCGGCACCAGCGCAGCACGACACATCCGTTTCCAGGTCACCATCAACTGAGGGTTCAACGCATGAAACTTCGCTCCATTCCCCTGGTTCTGCTTGGCGGCACGCTGGCCATGGCCGGCACGGCCCATGCGCAGAGCCGCGGCAGCATCCAGCTCACCAACGCCGCCACGCAGGCCAAGACAATTACCGGCAAGGACGGTGTCAAGAAAACCGTGATGGTGCCCGTCGGACGCGTGACGCCCGGCACCGAGGTCACCTACACCATCACCTATCGCAACATCGGCGCCAAGCCGGTCGGCAACGTGGTCGTGCACGATCCGGTTCCGGCCCACATGAACTACGTCGCCGGTTCCGCCGAAGGCGCCAACACCACCATCGGTTATTCGGTCGACGGCGGCAAAACCTGGGCGGCTTCGCTGGACAAGCTGACAGTGACGGATGCCGATGGCAACACCCGTGTCGCCACCGCCGCCGACTGCACCAACATCCGCTGGGTGGTCAATGGCCAGGTGGCTCCGGGAGGCAAGGGCTCGGTCAGCTTCCGCGCCAAGTTGCAATAAGGCGCCACCACGGGCGTCGCCCTTGCGGTGACGCGTCTACCCAGGGGTTGGGGACAAGCAAATAAACGGGGGGGATCGCTTATCAGAACCAATGCTGCCCGTGCACTCTTTAAAAAAGAGTGCAGAAAACCCTGAGGCTTTAACTTAAAAAAAAGCCCCTTCTCTGTGCAGCCGAAATCTCGAAAAAACCAGATGCCCGACCAGATGGGCAGCCTCGGCCACACTGCGAACCTGAATATTACTCACATCTGATAGCGATGTCAACCACTTTTGCGACGCATTTTCCAGCAACTCACATTGATGTGGACTTCATCATGAAAACGACTGACAAACCCATGGCCTACAAGTCATCCAGCGCTTCGGTGCTGCACCGGACACCGGCACCCATTCCCGCTCCAGGACTCGGCCGCCGCATCGGCTTGGCTGCAAAGCTGATCGGAACCCGCAGATATGCGAGCGACGTGACGCACATCTCGTCCGCCGCCTTGCAGCGTTACATCAAGGAAGAAAACGCGCCCACGTTCGACGTGGCGGCGCGCCTGTGTGCTGCCGCCGACGTGCGCCTGGAATGGCTGGCCTCTGGCGAAGGCCCCATGACGACCTCGGATGCCTCGGCATCCGCCGAGGGCGGCAATCTCCATTCATCGCGCCTGGACGAAACCAAGCTGACCGAAGCCCTGGCCACCATCGACCAGGCGCTGACCATGACGCAGCGCCGCACCACTCCCCTGGTGCGCGCCCGACTGGCCGTGATGGCCTATCGGATCCTGACCGAGGAGAACTCGGCGGCAACGATTCTTGGCCGAATCATGCGGGCCATCGACGCCGCCACGTCGGAGGAAGGCGCGTGATCCGCGCCGCCAAAGCCGGACGCCTCACGAACGAACTTTGCGGACAGGCCTGAAGGCCTGCCCGCAGGGGTGTGTGCGCATGAAGCGCGCGCCCCGGGTGGCCCTGCGCCATCGCTTTACCGGCCAACCAGGGATGGCATCACCCGATCCGTCTGGCCAGCGGATCACGTCCTGTAATTCTTCAACATCAATGAGGAAATCAACATGAAACGCAACATACGAAATCGGCTGATCGGCGGCTTGCTCGCCGGGACGCTGTTGGCTGCGTCGTTCGGCGCGATGGCGCAAACGACTCCAACTGCGGCCGGCACATCCATTGGCAATACCGCCACCGTCAACTACACGGTCGGTGGCGTTGCCCAGAATCCCATCGGAAGCTCAGCGACTGGCAACAGTAGCGGAGCCGGCACCCCTACCACATTCGTCGTGGACGACATGCTCAGCCTGGCGGTGGAAAAGGTCGATACTTCCATCCAGTCCGCTGCGCCAGGCAACGCCGTAACGTTGACCTACAAGGTCACCAACAACGGCAATGCTCCCCAAGGCGCCCTGCTGAACCTGTTTGACGGCACAACCGCCAATGACCCGTTCAGCACCACGGGCACCACGGAAGTCGCTCCCACTTCTCCCGTCATCCACGTGGATGATGGCGACAGCACTTACAACGCGACGAATGACACCGCCACCTCCATCTACACCATACCGGTCGGCGGCTCGGTCAACGTCTATGTCACCTTCACGCTCCCCGCCAATGGCAACAACAACGATATCTCGGTGGTTGGGTTGAGGGCGCAAGTAGCCGCCGTGGGTACCAGCTACTCCGCCGGTGCCGGCACAGCCGTCTCGGCGAGCACGGGAGCTTGGGATCCGGGTACGGAACAGTATGTCTATGCCGGCGCAGGCAACGATGCCGCTGGTTCCGGTAACACCGATTACGACGGCTATGCTTCGGCTTACAACTCCGCGTTGGTGACTGTGACCTCGAGCACCGGCACGGGCGGTGGCGGCACAGGTTCGATGGTAGTCACCAAGACGGTCTCGGTCGTCGATGACCCAACCGGTGCAACTGGCACATCTGCGCATGCCATCCCGGGCGCACACATGATGTACACCATCACCGTCGCCAACACCGGCGCCTCGAACGCGACCAACGTCAGCGTGGAAGATGACATCAGCACGGAATTCACGGCCGGTTACATCGCCTACAAGACCGGCACGCTGACCGCGACTGTCGACGGTACCGCGATTTCGCCGTGCACCGAAACTGCCGACTCGGACGGTTGTACCTGGGATGCGACGAACCACAAGGTGACAGTCGGCAATCTGTCGGTGGCTGCCGGCAAATCCGCGGTAGTGACGTTTGAAGTAACCATCAAGTAGCGGCGCATGTTGCGTCGGGCACTACAAGCCCTGTTGAAGGGTTCAGGACCACGCGCGTCCCTGGGTCGGAAACGATCCGGGGGCGCCGTTTTGCCGTGTCCGCCCGTCGCGCACACTGCCGACCAAGGCAAGACAAGGCCATTGCGCAATGCATTGGCCTGCCTTGCCAAAGCCCCTTGCCGCCGACGCGGAAAGACAGGAGGCTTTGGCAAGGCAATGGCACTCACATGCCTGGTCTTGCTGGGCCTGCCATCGGCCTGGGCGGGCACGCCCACGCCGTCCGGCACGGTCATCCAGATGCATTCGACGCTCACCTGGCAGTCGCCGGTCAACGCGCAAACGAAGGCGCTGTCTCTCCAGACCGCACAGACCACGGTGGTGACGGGAATACGCACCCCGTCCAGCGTGGCCTTTCTCGCCTACGCCCCCGGCAGCAGCACTACCCAACCTGCCGGGCCGACCCAGTGCATGGGCGACGACCTGCATCCGCATCTGGCGCAGCCGATGCCGGCGCCGGTATCGGCCCAGGGCGACCGGCTCGATCCCGGCAAGCCCCTGCCTCTGGGGCCGGCGCAGCTCTACTACCCCGGCGATCCGGTGTTCGTCGAGGTAACCGACCGCGACCAGAACCTCGATCCGCACAAGCGCGAAACCGTCGACGTCACCGTGCGTGTCGACGGCACCTCGCAACAGGCGCGCGTGCGCCTGTCGGAAACCGGCGTCGACAGCGGCGTGTTCACCGGCTATGTGTTCACCACCCGGCAGGCAAGTCAGACCAATCCCTGCACGTTGACGGTCAAACCCGATCAGAGCCTGATCCTGAGTTACACCGATGCGCAGGACACGTCGGATCAAAGCCACGCCGACGCCCTGATCAGCCCCTACAACATCGCCTTCGACGCCGATACCGGGAAGCCGGTCGATGGCGCACGCATCACCCTGGTGGATGCGCAGACCGGCCAGCCCGCCGCCATCATCGGCCGCGACGGAATCAGCAGCTTCCCGTCCAGCGTGGTCTCCGGCAAGGCGGTCAGCGACAGCTCCGGCGCCAGCTATCAGGCGGCCGCCGGCGCGTACCTGCTACCGGAAGTGAAACCGGGCACCTACCGGCTGCAAGTGACCCCGCCGACCGGGTACCGCCTTGCCACGGATGCCTCGGAGGCGGATCTGCAGAAACTGCCGGACGCGCCGTTCACCCTGGGCCCGGCCTCGTTCGGCAAGACCTTCACCCTGACCCATGCCCAGGCCATTGGTTTCGATATTCCGCTGACGCCGGTGTCCACACACCTGTTCGTGCAGAAGACCGCTTCCCAGACCATCGCCTCGGTAGGCGACATGCTGCAATTTACCGTGACGGTGGAAAACACCGATACCCAGCTGGCTGCTGACGATGTGCGCCTGGTGGACACGTTGCCGCAAGGTTTCCGTTACGTACCGCATTCGGCGCGCGTGAGCAGCGCGAATGCGGCACCCGGAGCAGCCAAGCAGACGGCACTGGAGCCCAGTATTTCCGCTGATGGCCAGCAACTGACCTTTGCACTGGGCGACCTGGCCCAGGCCGGCCAGGTGCATATCACCTACGTGACCGCGGTCAGCGCCACCACACCGCTCGGCACCGCGACCAATCTGGCACAGGGCCTTGCCAGCGGCGGCGCGCAATCGAACGTGGCCAATGCGCGAGTGCAGATCCGCAACCAGCTGATGCAGAACGTCAACACCCTCATCGGCCGTGTCACCATCGGCTGTGACAGCGATGACGGGCATCCGCCCAAGGGCCTGGCCGGCGTGCGCATCCTGATGGAAGACGGCACCTACACCGTCACCGATGCGCAAGGCCGCTACCACTTCCCGGACGTCGTCAACGGCACGCACGTGGTGCAGATGGATACCGCGAGCCTGCCGACCGGTTATGAGGCCACGGCCTGCCGGCAGAACACGCGCCGGGCCGGACGCGCTTATTCGCAATTCGTGGAGGTACACGGCGGTGCGCTGTGGCATGCCGATTTCCATGTGCGCATCCTGCCGCCGCCGGCCGGCACGGTCGACCTGCGCGTCAGCCAGCAGCGCCACGGGAACGACATCGATACCACGCTGGACATGGGCGTGGATACCGTGCCGGTGAAGCACCTGAGCGCCAGCGTGTTGCTGCCCGCCAATATCCAGTACGTGAATGGCTCGGCACGCCTGGATAGCCAGCGCATCGCCGACCCCATGGTCGTTCCCGGCGCGCTGATTTTCCGTCTGGACGACCGCGGCGCCGGTTGGCACGGC
>Ga0164242_10006455_pt1 | contig 12892 bp, 17 predicted proteins | sample OricomgcompostMG_FD_108783 | JGI IMG/M metagenome (GOLD analysis project Ga0164242, IMG submission 108783) | Miracle-Growth compost microbial communities from Emeryville, California, USA - Original compost - Miracle growth compost (MG) ... | reverse complement strand
TGCTTGTCGTTCGATACCTTGAAGCTCTTGTGAACGGCGGTCGAAATCCGACGTTAAACGGCGGCGCAAGGTTAAGTAAAGGCGTCAACAACCGTGGTCAGTCGTTGGCGCCCATGGTCGAACGTGCCGGTCGTTAGTCAGAATGGGTCGGCCTCGTTGTCACGAGGAGGGTGAGGGTTTCCAGGAGGCGAGCGCTGTTCGCGCAGCAGTTCATTGAGCGCAATCTGATAGTGACCGACGATGCGCTCGCGGAGATCGTCGATAAGTTCGACGACAGCGAGCGCCTGATCAGCGGACCAGTTCTGCGCGATCAGGAACTCGAGCCCGTGGGTGATACCTGAAGGCTGATGAAGGGGCTTCATGGTTTTGTCTTCCCGCCGCGTGCCGCACCGCGCCTGCTTGCCCGCTGCTCGGCGCGTTCACGGGCTTCCTTCACGCGGTATGACTCGCCTTCGATGGCGATGACTTCCGCGCGGTGCACCAGCCGGTCTACCAGCGAGACGACGCACGCGGCGTTTGGAAACACCTCTGACCATTCTGCAAATGGTCGATTGGTTGTCACGACTGTACTCGCGACTCCATACCGGCGGCTGACCAGTTCGAACAGCAGGTCGGCATTGCGATTGGAATAGGACAGGTATCCGAGCTCGTCAATGACGAGCACCGCAGGCGACGTATAGCGGTGCAGCCGCCGGCGTAAGGCCGAATCACTGTCGAGCGCAGCGAGCTCACCGAGCATCTGGCCGGCGCTCGTGAACAGCGCCGTGTGCCCGTTCACGAGCGCCTGGTAGGCCAGGTTTAGCGCCAGCGTCGACTTGCCCACGCCGTTCGGGCCAATCAGTACTACGTTGGCGTAGTCCCTGACGAACTCGAGCGACATCAGCTCTTCGAGCGCGAGCCGGTCGCAGCGCGTGGGCCACGCCCAGTCGAAGTCGCACAGCGGTTTGAAGTTGCCCAGATGGGCGTCACGAATGCGTCGTTCAAGCGAACGGCGGGCACGCTCGTCTTCCTCCCATTGCACGAGCGGTTCGACCCAGTCAGCATTGGTGAGCTCGGGCCAGTGCGCCAGCAGGCCGTACAGGCGTAAGGCGTTTGCGCGGCTTTGCAGATTCTCAGTCGTGCTCATCGTGCGCTCCATTGAGCTGATCGTAGATGTCGAGCCGGTGGGGCGTCACCAGCGTGTCCTTGTTGCGCACGTGTTCGGGCAGACTGATGGCCACCGGCGGAGGCGCCTGGCGGGCTTCGCGCCGACGCTCCAGCGCCAGACGCACCGGATTCTGGTGAGGCGCCGCGTCGCTGGCGAGCGTTTCCTCAATCGCCGCCTGCAGCTCGGCCGCGCCATAGCGGTCGAGCAGGCGCAGCAGCTGGGCGGTGATGTTGCCCAGATTGGCGCCGCGCTCAGCGGCGCGCAGCATCAGGGTCCGGCTGGCCGGCGCGGCATGGGCCAGATGGTCCAGACCGCGATGGTGACGCGCTTCGCGTTTGCTGGCGACGAGCGCGTCCAGATGCGCGGCGATCTCGACCTGCGCGCCACGATCGTAACTGCGCTCATGGGTCGCGAGCAGATCGGCGCCGTCGAGAATGCGCACCCGCCCGGGATCGGCGCGTACCGTGAGCGTGCGCCGCACGTGCGTAGGCGGGATCGAGTAGTCGTTCAGATCGAAGCGGACATAGGGCTGTTTGCCGACCGTCACGGCCAGTTGCAGTTCACACGGGTACGGATTCTCCGGCAACGCGAGCAGGCTGGGTTGCTCGCGGACGAAGGCCTCACGCACGGTGATCGTGGGCTCCTCGCGGCAGGGGCGATCGGCTGCTGACCCCGCGCACCAGAGTGCGGCCTGGGCGTTCAGATCATCAAGGTCAGTGAATTTGCGCGCGGCAAAGAACGCGTCGCGTACAAACCTGATGGCACGCTCGACGCGCCCCTTCTCGTTGCCTCTGGCTACGGCCACGGGGCGGGGTTCGTAGTGATGATGCGCGGCGAACGCGAGCAGTTGCGGATTGAAACGGATCGCGTCACCCTGACGCTCGAGCACTGCACTGCGCAGATTATCGTATTTGATGATCCGGGGTAATCCGGACCATGCTGCGAAGGCGCCGGCGTGACCCGCCAGGAAGCTGTCCATGCGCGCATCCAGGAAGAAGCGCAGATAGATCTGACGTGACCAGGACAGCACCATCACGAAGGCCATCAGGGGCCGGCGCGCACGCCCGATCTGCAGGCGGTCGAAATGCGCCCAGTCGCACTCGCCGACTTCCCCAGGCAACGTGCGCAGGCGCAGGTAAGCCTCGGCAACAGGCCGTGGGCGGTGAAGTGCTACCTGGTGCCGGAAATGGTGGATGTTGCCCTGGTAGCCGCGCTCGGTAACCATCGCATACAGCCGGCTGGCCGTGAGCGAGGGAAACTTCTTCAGCGTCTCATGGATGAACGGCAGGTAGGCATCGATCTGCGCGGGTCGCAGCACTGCGCCAATGCGTGGCAGGCCAGCCTGTGCGAGCACGCGCTGCACGGTGCCGCGGTGCACGTGCAACTGGCGCGCGATGGTGCCGCAACGCCACTTCTCAACGTGGTAGTAGCGCAGGATCTGCGCCTCGAGTTCGACTCCGATGGTCATGGGTCACCTGTGTAGTGAGTAGCAGTCCGAACATCACGGAAGACCCGACGGCGAAGTGGACCCAGGCGTACGAAGCCCGCACAGACGCAGTGGCAGAAGTGGCAATGCTCAGGCACAGGTGTGGTGTGCGTGGATACCGCTGCTGTGGCCGATGTCGTCGAAGTCAGTGCCAGTAAAGCATCGGCGGCAGGCTCAGCGGAACCCTGATGCGTCACTTTATTGTTGCGGCTGCGATAGCGGCGCATCCGTTCGGCGTGCGCAAAACGGCCGTGGCGCGTGCGCTGGTAGCGTTGACCGGCCACACGCATGCTGGTTTGATGGGCGAGCAACGAACAGTCGCCGTCGCAATAGATCTGGCCGCGGTCGCAACGGCGGCAAACGATGACCTGCGCCCGGCAACGGGCGCAGACAAAGAGGCGGGCTGAGCTCGGCACCGGCAATCCCTGTCAATGCCGATGCGATATCGACAGAGCTGACGGGCAGTGCCATACTTGGGCACACCCGCACCCTGTCGTGCGCGTGCTGGGCTCGACACCGGATTGAACTTGGCGGTTTGCGCCGGTGCCGGGCCTGTTTCTTCGGCGGCAAATCCTCTTTTACCGCATCAGGCCTGCTGCGTCACCCCTTCCTGAACCGGCTCCCGCCGGGGCGCATCTGCAGTCGCCCTACGGGCTCCTTTCGATGCGCCCCCTAAGCTCAGCGCCACCCGTATCAGTCATCTCGGATTAGCACGGAAGACTAGAAAACATTCCGAATTCCTGACTGACGCCGCCGTTTAACGTCGGATTTCGACCGCCGTTCACAACCTTCGCCTACCACCATACGTCCGACTTTGACGATTCTACGCTCCGCATTCGTGAGGTTGACCGCGATGATCGTCGTTGTCGATAGCGATGACGCTTCGCCGCGGCCGTATGCCAACCGGCCCGTTTCGACGGGGGTTTCCCGTCGATAAGACGGGTTTGGAGGCAGGACCCGACCGCTGCTTGAATGCTCCCATGTAACGGCAACGCCAGCCGGCATTTTTTCTGGGGGAAGGCCATGTCAACTGCAAACAGCGAGGCGCGCAGGATCCTGCGTCGCCGTCAGGTCGAAGAGAGAACGGGGCTCTCACGTTCGACGATTTACCGTCGCATGCAGGCGGGAACATTCCCGCCTGCGGTCGCGCTGGGTGGCCGGCTGGTGGGATGGCGCGCGGCGGACATAGAACAGTTTCTGGAGAATCCCGCGCGTTACCGGGCGCCAGCGCCTGTGCGCGAAGAGGGCGCGGGAGGTGCGCCATGAGTCGCGATCTCGCTTCGGCACCCCTGCGCCGGCAGCTGGAGAATTGGGGTAACGCATCGCGAGGCGCCTACGATCCGCTCGATGCGGCGCGGATCACGAAAGCCTGGCAGACACTCCATGTCCGTCATCGAGACATGCTGCGCATGGTCTATCTCTGGCACGCGCGCCGGGAGGTGGTCTGCCGGCGACTGCGTATTCCGCGGCGTCCCGCCCAATGCTTTGAGCTGGAACTCGCCGCTGCACGGGCGGCGCTCGCCCGGGCCCTGGATGGTGCGAACCAGGATCGTGAAGGGGGCGGATCTCCGCAGGACGGGAACAGATAATGGGCGCACCGCAGATCCGGTTCGTGCACGTGCGCAGCCGGCACGTTGTGTCGGTGAGCGACGCCGCTGTAGCGGGAAAGTTGTGGTGAACGTCTGGACCCGAAAATTTTTTGGGAACACGTGGGAACACCTGGGAACACGTGGGTAAATGGAGAGTTGGCGGGGCATCTGAGGGCTCTTGCATTGCGCCGCGCTCTCGCCTAGATTGAAGTCAACAATCTGATCCGGTCAACGTGCCACGCACGACCGAGTACGCGTTAGCGACCCCGCAGTTTCGATGTCTGTGCGACGACGTGGTGTGCCATGACGCATTCGCAAAAAGCCTGCATTCGCAGGCTTTTCTGTTTTCTGGCGCTGATGCAATGATCCCCCGTTGAGCCCGCGGTCAGCCTCCCTGGCGCCGCGGGTTCTTTTTTCTTCGCAGGTTCATCGACAGCGGGCGCGGCTGAGGACGATGAACCATGAAATCGCTTCTGATCATTTCGGCGAAGGGTAGTTCGGGCAGGACGACGCTCACCTGTCTGCTTGCCCGCCACCTGCAGTGCGCCTGCCACTGGCGGGTGCTGGTACTGGACCTGGCCGAGCCGCCGCGCTGCGCACACCTGCTTGTCCGCTGCCGGTCCGACGCGATCGTGTCCGGCAACCGGGCGCCCATGCCGCAGGAGAGCGCCCGATCCGCATCGGGTGGCTGCCTACACGTGCTCAACGCGGACGCCATCGACGGTCTGGAGTCGCGCGACGATCCCGCACGGACGCGCTATTACGCCAACCTGCGTCAGCTGCTGTCCGCGGTGACACCGTGGTTCGATGTCTGTCTGATCGACGCTCCCGTGTTGCCCGACCTGCGCACCGTTTGTGCGGAGGCGCTCGCGGACGCAGTGCTGAGCCCCGTCGCAGTGGCGCCCGAATGCGTCAACTGCGCCTCGGAGGTCATCAACGGCAAGTACGGGGTCCGCAACGTCCGGGCGCGGCTGAATCCGGCACTGCACTTCGCCGGGCTTCTGCCGGTCGTGGGTGCCCCTGCTGCTATGGAAGAGGCGTGGGCGAAGGTGATGGAGACAACGCTGCATGAGTGGTTGATCGCGGATCCGGTATCTCCCCGCGGATACATATATCTGCCGTACCTGAGGTCCGCCTCGCGCATCGGGCATCCCGCCCTGGCGGGTGGCCAGTCTCCCGCACCGGATGCAGAGGCGCCCGAAGACAGCCGGGCGCTGGCAGCGTGCCTCGATGTGCTCACCCACCGGCTCGAAGCGATACGGGATGTCGCCTGGCCTGCCGACCGCCACGCGGAGGTGTGCGATGCATGATGCTGCCGTCGCAACGGACATTGCCGTCGCCGGTCGAGGGCTACTGCGGGCGTTACACCGCTGGTCGGTCGTCTTCGCCGCATTCCTCGGGACTTCGATGCTGGTGCCCGGCACCGCCCATGCCGACGACTGGGGCTGCCAGGTGATCCTGTGCCTTTCCAATCCCGGCGGGCCTGAACAGTACGGCGAGTGTGTCCCGCCGGTCGAGAAGCTGTGGGCCGCGTTGCGGCATGGCGATCCCTTTCCGACGTGCGATTTCGGAGCAGGTGGCTCGCAGGGGACGTCGGCCGTGAACACCTTTGCGAGTGCGGGGTACTGCCGCGAGGATCTGCTGTACTGGGGTGGCCCCGAGCAGAGTGAGCTGCTGTGCAATGCGCGCGGCGCTATCGATGTCGAGATTGACGGTGTGCTGTACACGCGGGTGTGGTGGGACGCGAGAGGCGCAGACCGCACGATCACGGAGTTCTACGGGGCCAGCAGCACACAGGTGTCCTACGACCCGACGCAGGCAGCACGACAGTTTCTCCAGCGCGAGTCCGAAAGCGATGGCGGCGGTCAGGGAGGTGGCGAATGATACCGTTCGCAGATTTCCTGGTCCTGACGCAGCAGTGCGCGCCCGCCGTGGCGCCCGCCACGATGACAGCAGTCGTGCGCGTCGAGTCCGGTTTCAACCCGTACGCGATCGGGGTGGTGCATGGCCGCCTTCAGCGACAGCCCGCGAGCCTCGATGAGGCCGTAGCGACAGCACGTGCGCTGGATGTCGCGGGATGGAATTACAGCGTGGGTTTCGCGCAGGTGAACAGGTCGAACTGGACCCGTTTCGGCCTGACGCCGGAAACGGTCTTCGATCCGTGCCGCAATCTTGCCGCCGGCGCAGCGATCCTCCAGGGGTGCTTCGAGCGCGCGAAACAGGCACAAACGCGGGCAAATGCGCGGGCCCACGCCGAGGCACAGGACGCATTGCGTGCAGGACTCTCGTGCTATGCGAGCGGTGACTTCTCGAGCGGCTTCCGTACGGGCTATGTGCAGCGGGTCGTCGCCCAGGCAGCACGGCCCGATCCGGTGGTTCCGGCCATTGCCACCGATGTTTCGCCTATTCCCGTCATTCCTTCCCGACCGGAGGCGGTGCGATCTGACCCATCCCGTAGTCGCGCTGGCTTTCGGTCCCCCACGGATGGCAGGACGGACCAGAAGGCCGGGCAGGCGGACGACATGACGCAGGAAAGCGCTGTGGTGTTCTGAGAAAGCAGAGACAACGTGCATGACAGGAGCAATCCATGAAATCAGGACTACATATCAAATTAAGGCGGATTTCGCCGCAGTTTCGGACGCCCGGATCGGCGCGACATGCCTGGCGCAGCCTCGCGATTGTGCCCATGGTGATGCTGGCGGTGACACCGGCATACGCGCAGCTCTCGCAGGTCAACACGCTGCTCACGACGATCCAGACCACGCTGCTTAGCGTGGGCGCGGTGGTGTGCTCGATCTCGATCATCTGGGCGGGCTTCAAGATGATGTTCCAGCACGCGCGCTTTGGCGACATTGCCAACGTGTTCATCGGCGGCCTGTTCGTGGGCTGCGCCACGGTGATCGCGGCGATGCTGATCCCGACGAGCTGAGGCGGAGGCGCACATGAATCCGCTCCGGGATCCCGTCTTCAAGGGCTGCACGCGACCCGCGATGCTCTGGGGTGTGCCGCTCGTGCCGTTCCTCATGGTGGGTGGCAGCATTCTGATCCCCGCGATCTGGGCGCTGCTCGCGAGTCCGCCGGTGGGTGTCGGCATCGTGCTGCTCTTCATCCCCATCTTCGTCACGATGCGCTCGGTCACGCGCCATGACGACCAGCGCCTCGCGCAGCGCGCCCTGTGTGTTCGCATGGCAATTCGCCAGCGCAACCGTCGTTTCTGGGGCGCGCACGCCTACGTGCCGGTTCGCATCAAGAGGAGGGGCTGACATGAGTGCACAGCCGCAACTTATCGACGTGGCCGAACGCGAGGTCGTGCTCGCGGATTTCGTGCCCTTTTCGTCGCACGTGGACGACTACGTGATCCGCACGCGCGAAGGGGACTACATGCGTGTCTGGAAAATTGCGGGCATTGCCTTCGAGGCGGCCGATCCGGGCGACATCCTCGTGCGTCACGAAGGATTCAACCAGCTCGTGCGCAGTCTGCCGGGTGGTCACGTCGGTCTGTGGTCGCACCGGATCCGCCGGCGCGTGACCGACCACTTCGCGACACCATACGGCAACCGGTTCTGCCAGGAGCTCGCCACGCGCTATTACGCGAGTTTTGCCGGCTACCGGATGATGGCCAACGAACTGTATCTGACGCTCGTGTACCGGCCGCGCCGCACGCGCCTGGGGCGTCTTTTCAGCCAGGCGGCGCGGCGCACTTCCGATGATATCCGGCGGGACCAGCATGAGGCCCTGAAGGTGATGGCGGAGCTTGCCGCGCAGGTCGAATCGGGCCTTAAGCCCTGGGACCCGGTGGCGCTTGGCGTCTACAGGAAGCAGGTCCGCTACACGCAGCGTCCTGTCCGGTTCTCCGCGGCGCTGGAGTTCCTGGGCTATCTCGTCAACGCCGCATGGGAACCCGTGCCGGTCCCATCTGGCCGCATTGCCGAGGCACTGCCGACGTCGCGGCTTTTCTTCCGGACCGAGAAGGTCGAGATCCGCATGCCGGGCGCGACGCGCTATGCGGCATTGCTTGACCTGAAAGACTACCCCGAGGAAACCGAGCCGGGGATGCTCGACGGTCTGCTCTACGGCGACTTCGAGTACATCGAGACCCAGAGTTTCACGATCCTCGACCGTCCCACAGCGAAGGAGGCGCTCGAGCGTCAGCGCAACCAGATGATTGCGGGCGAGGACGTGGCGGTGTCGCAGGTCCAGGCAATGGACCAGGCGCTGGATGACCTGATCAACGGTGATTTCGTCCTCGGTGAATATCACTATTCGCTTGCCGTGCTCGGCGACCAGCCAGACGAGGTCGCGCGGCACGTGGCGAAGGCGCGCACGCAGCTCGCGGACGTGGGTTTCCAGACGGCACTGGTTGATCTGGTGGCGGACGCGGCCTGGTTCGCGCAGTTGCCTGGTAACTGGCGCTATCGGCCGCGCGAAGCGAAGCTCACTTCGCGAAATTTTTGCGGCCTGTCGAGTCTGCACAACTTCGCGACCGGCAAGCGCGACGGTAATCCGTGGGGCGAGGCGATCACGATCGTGAAGACGCCGAGTGGGCAGCCGCTGTACCTGAACTTCCACGCGACGCCGGAGAAGAAGGAGTCCGCTGACGAGAAGGCGCTTGCCAACACGCAGATCATTGGACAGGCGGGTGCAGGCAAGACGGTTCTGGAGCTGTTCCTGCTGGCGATGGCGATGAAGTATGGCCTCACCGGCGTCGTCTACGACAAGGACCGGGGCACCGAGATCGCGATCCGGGCGATGGGAGGCCGCTACACGGTCTTCCGACGGGGTGTCCCGACGGGACTCAATCCCTTCCAGCTCGATCCGGATGAGGCGGTGCTGGACTTCTGGGAGCGGCTGGTGCGCCGTCTGGTCGACACCGGCACGCTGCTGTCGGCGAAGGAAGAACTCGACATTTCGCGTGCCGTGCGGGAGGTCGCCCGCATGGAGCGCCCGCTGCGGCGCCTGTCGATGGTCCGGCAACTGCTTCCAGCTGTGGGCGAAAACAGCCTGCATGCACGGCTCACGAAGTGGTGCGCAGGCGGTCGCCTTGGCTGGGTGCTGGACAACCCGTCGGACCTGCTGGATTTCAGCCAGAACCATCTCTTCGGCTTCGATGATACGGAATTGCTCGACGATCCGGAGGTGTCGACGCCGGTCACGATGTACCTGCTGCAGCTGACCGAAAGCCTGATCGACGGGCGGCGCTTTGTGTATGTGATGACCGAATTCTGGAAACGGCTGGGCGATCCGGTCTTCACGGATTTCGCAAAGGACAAGCAGAAGACGATCCGCAAGCAGAACGGTCTGGGCATCTTCGATACGCAGTCCCCGGCCGATGTGCTGCGTAGCGACATCGCGCGGGCGCTCGTCGAGCAGACCGCCACGTTCTTCTTTCTGCCCAATCCGCGTGCCGATTACGACGATTACGTGCGTGGCTTCAAGCTGACCGAGGCCGAATTCAACATCGTCCGCACCCTGGGCGAGAACAGTCGCCTGTTCCTCATGAAACAGGGCCACCGGTCGGCCATCGGCAGGCTGGATCTTGCCGGGCTCGGTGACGTGCTCGACGTCCTGTCGGGAACGACGGACAACGTCGAACTGCTCGACGGAATCCGTGCCGAGGTCGGCGACGATCCTGCGGCGTGGCTTCCCGTGTTTCATGAGCGGCTGGCGAGGCGTCGTGCGACCGGGGCCGCACTGAACGCACTGACCCCGCGGGTGTCGAGAAGGGGGGCACGATGAGCGGCCTTTTCACTGCAGTCGGCGGCACGCTGGAGAACGGCATGTCGACGTATGTCACGAGCGTGTCCTCGGCCTTATCCGGCGCGCTGGTGCCGGTGGTGACGACGGCCCTGACGATCTGGATCATCACGTACGGGTTCGCCGTGGTGCGCGGCGAGGCCCATGAATCGATACCTGCATTCGCGTGGCGTGGCCTGAAGGCGGCCGTCATGCTTGCCTTTGCGCTCAGCGCGGGCATCTATCAGTCCCAGGTCGTCACGGCAGTTGAAGGGGCGACGACGGGCCTCGCCCAGACGATCCAGACCGCGGCGGCCAATGAAGGCGCCGGCAACGCCGGCTGCGGAACGGTGAGCGGCAGCAGCGTGACAGGTACGAGTGCGTCGGCCATTTACCAGACGCTCGACTGCTATGACCGGCAGATTGACATCGTGATGGATGCGTACTTCAACAAGGCAACGCACGAAGGCTTGAGTGTCAGTGGTTTCGTCGCAGGCATCGGCGATATGGCGGGCGGGTTCATCGTGGGACTGGGAGGAGCCATTTTCCTGATGGTCCTGGCCTTCGAGGTCACGATGGCAAGGATGCTGCTGGACCTGGTGCTCGGTCTTGGACCTCTGTTCATTGCTTGTGGCGCATTCGGCCCGACCGCCCGATTCTTCGAGGCGTGGAGCGCAAAGATTGCCAACTATGCGCTGCTGCAGATCCTCATCGCGGCCTTTCTTGGGATGGCACTCACGGCGTTCTCAGCCGACCTCGCGCCGTTCAACGTCACCACTTCATCGCCCGATGCGAACGCTTCGGCGCTCTCGGCAGCGGGCCAGGCTGTGCTGACCGCTATAGCCCCCTGGGGAGCTGCATTCGGTCTGTTCATCACGTCACTGCTGCTGGCGACGATCGGCTGGCAGTTACCGGCTGTCGCCTCGGGACTCGCTGGGGGCGCCACGCTGTCCGGGTTCGGTGCCTTCGTTGCCGGATTCGCGTCGCGCGGTGCGGTCCGGGGGCTCGGCTCGCTCGTGCGGCTGGGGCACGGTCCGCGTCGGCCCGGGGGACGGATTTCCGGCGGCAGCGGGCAGGCCGTTAGCGCGAACGGAGGCGGTGGTGCAGGCCAGATCCCGGCGTATCAACGCGCCGCCCGCGAGCACCTCGGCGACCAGGACAACTCAGGAGGGTCATCGTCATGATCAGGTCATTTATGCCAACCGGTCTTGTACCCATCGCGGTGGTGATGACCGTCGCAACGATGCCGTCTGCCCACGCACAGGGCATTCCGGTCTACGACGTGCAGAACGTCGTGCAGGCCATCGCGACCGTCGCGCAACTGAAGCAGGAAGTGCAGCAGGAGCTCCAGCTATATCAGTCGCTCAGTGGCACGCGCGGGTTTGGCGAACTGATGAGCAATCCGGTCCTCTCGAATTCGCTGCCGTCTAACTGGCAGTCCGTCTACACGGCGATCCAGAACGGTGGATATGCGGGTCTGACGGGCAGCGCGCAGACACTGCGCTCGGCAAGCGAAATCTACAACTGCGAGGACCAGAGCGGGATCGACCAGCAGGTCTGCCAGCGCGCGCTGAACAAGCCGTTCCAGGACAAGGCCTTTGGCACGCAGGCGTACCAGACCGAACTCCAGGAGCTCGACCAGATTCAGGGCCTGATGCAGCAGATCGATGTGACGCAGGACCAGAAAGGCATCTCGGAACTGCAGGCACGCATCCAGACCGAGAGCACGGCGGTTGGCAACGAGATGACGAAGCTGCAGCTCTTCAGGATGCTGGCCGATTCCGAGGACCGGCTGATTGCCGAGCAGCAGCAGGAGCTTGTCCTCAAGCGCGCTGGCAACACCGCGCGGCTGCAGGACCAGATGGTGCCTGCGAACTTTGGCAACTGAGTTCGGCAACCGAGGAGGCTGACATGATCCGTTTTGCTGTGGCCGTCGTTATCATTCAATTAGTCATGCTTATTAATGGATGCTCGGACACTCCACCCAAACCTGTCCTGCCAGATGGCTTGCCCCGTGTGCCGGTGAACCGCGTGCCGCCGGTTCCCCCGTCCGATGGAGGTGGCCATGAGCAATGACCGCGACGCCCATGAGTCACGTGACTGCCGTGACTACCGTGACTATCGCCGGGCACTCGATTTCGAGGTATCGGTCACGCACCTGCAGGAGCGCTCGGAGCGTCGCGCGTGGCACGTGGCCGTGGGCTCCGTGGTGGTTGCGGTCCTGTGTGCTGTCGCACTGGCCGTGATGGTCCCGTTTTACCGGGTGGTGCCGCTGCCGATCGAGGTCGACCGTCTGACAGGTGAAGCACAGGTGATCGACGTGCTCGACGCGAAGCAGATGCACATGCGCGACATCGAGGACAAGCACTGGGTGCAAGTGTACGTGCGCTCGCGCGAGCGCTACGACTGGGGCCTGCTGCAGATGGACTACGACCGCGTGCTCGACATGAGCGACGACCGTGTCGCCCGGGACTACCGGTCGATCTACAGCGGCCCGGACGCACTGGACCGGCAGATCGGGGCGAACACGCAGCGGCGCATCCGGATCCTCTCGACGACGCTTGTGCCAGATGAACCCGGGCACGCTGTCGTACATATTGAGCGGACGACGTGGAAGAACGGCATCGATAACGCAGAGCCGCCGCAGCGCTTCGTCATCACGCTCGCCTTCACTTACCGGCCGTCCATCTTCACGCGTGAGCGCACGGCCATTGAAAATCCATTCGGCTTCAGGGTGACGGCGTACAGCCGCGATCCCGAATACACGCCTGCGGCGTCCGCACCGGCATCGTCGCCGTCATTGTCACCTGCTCCGGGAGGTGCGCCATGAGACTGAACACCCTGGTGAGAGCCGCCGCGCTGGCGACCGGGCTGGCAGGGGGTTGCGCCGCAGCTTTTGCCTACGACGTGCCTGGCTGGTCGGGTGACTCGCGTGTG
>Ga0164242_10006454_pt1 | contig 12892 bp, 12 predicted proteins | sample OricomgcompostMG_FD_108783 | JGI IMG/M metagenome (GOLD analysis project Ga0164242, IMG submission 108783) | Miracle-Growth compost microbial communities from Emeryville, California, USA - Original compost - Miracle growth compost (MG) ... | reverse complement strand
TTGCGCTTGTCAGCGGCCTCGGAAGGGCTTTAGAAGGCCGCCTCGTCGAGCTCCATGATGTCGTTGTCCAGCGTCTCGATGACCTCGCGGGTGCTGGTCAGCATCGGCAGGAAGTTCTTCGCGAAGAACGACGCCACCGCGATCTTGCCCTCGTAGAAGGACCGGTCCTCGCCGCTGGCGCCGGCGTCTAGCGCCGCCACGGCCACCGCCGCCTGACGCTGCAGCAACCAGCCGATGATCAGGTCACCGACGCTCATCAGGAACCGCACCGAACCCAGGCCCACCTTGTACAGGCTGGTCACGTCCTCCTGGGCGGCCATCAGGTAGCCGGTCAGCGCGGTCGCCATGCCCTGCACGTCCGCCAGCGCCTTGGCCAGCAGTTCGCGCTCGGACTTGAGCCGGCCGTTGCCGGACTCGCTGTCGACGAACTTCTGGATCTGCTCGGACACGTGGGCCAGCGCCACACCCTTGTCGCGGACGATCTTGCGGAAGAAGAAGTCCTGCGCCTGGATGGCCGTGGTGCCCTCGTAGAGCGAGTCGATCTTGGAGTCGCGGATGTACTGCTCGATCGGGTAGTCCTGCAGGAAGCCGGAGCCACCGAAAGTCTGCAGGCTCTCGGTCAGCTTGGCGTAGGCCTGCTCGGAGCCGACGCCCTTGACCACCGGCAGCATCAGGTCGTTGACCTTGACCGCCAGTTCGGCGTCCACCCCGTAGAGCGCCTCGGCGACCGCCGCGTCCTGGTAGGTCGAGGTGAACAGGTACAGCGCGCGCAGACCCTCGGCGTAGGCCTTCTGGGTCATCAGCGACCGCCGCACGTCCGGGTGGTGCGTGATGGTCACCCGCGGTGCGGTCTTGTCGGTCATCTGGGTCATGTCGGCGCCCTGGACGCGAGACTTGGCGTACTCCAACGCGTTCAGGTAACCGGTCGACAGGGTCGCGATGGCCTTGGTGCCCACCATCATGCGGGCCTGCTCGATGACCTCGAACATCTGCGCGATGCCGTTGTGCACCTCGCCGACCAGCCAGCCCTTGGCCGGGACGTCGTGCTGGCCGAAGCTCAGCTCGCAGGTCGCCGACACCTTCAGGCCCATCTTGTGCTCGACATTGGTGACGAAGACGCCGTTGCGCTCGCCGAGCTCACCGGTCTCGAAGTCGAACAGGAACTTGGGCACGAAGAACAGCGACAGGCCCTTGGTGCCGGGGCCGGCGCCCTCGGGGCGGGCCAGCACCAGGTGGAAGATGTTCTCGAACAGGTCGTCGGAGTCGGCCGAGGTGATGAATCGCTTCACACCGTCGATGTGCCAGGAGCCGTCGTCCTGCTTGACCGCCTTGGTGCGCCCGGCGCCGACGTCGGAACCCGCGTCCGGCTCGGTGAGCACCATGGTCGAACCCCAGCCGCGCTCGGCGGCCATCACGGCCCACTTCTTCTGCTCGTCGGTGCCCAGGTGGTAGAGGATGTTGGCGAAGCCCGCGCCGCCGGCGTACATCCAGACCGCCGGGTTGGCGCCCAGGATGTGCTCGTGCAGCGCCCACAGCAGCGCCTTGGGCATGGCGACGCCGCCGAGAGCCTCGTCGATGCCTACCTTGTCCCACCCGGCCTCGATGACGGCGTGGACGGACTTCTTGAACGATTCCGGCAGCGTCACCGAGTGCGTCTTCGGGTCGAACACCGGCGGGTTGCGGTCGCCCTCGACGAAGGAGTCGGCGATGGGCCCCTCGGCCAGCCGGCTGATTTCGTTCAACATCTCGCGGGCCGTGTCGGCGTCCAGATCGCTGAACTCGCCTTGCCCTAAAGCCTTGTCAACGCCCAGCACTTCGAACAGGTTGAATTCCTGGTCGCGGACGTTGCTCTTGTAGTGGCTCACTACGGTCCTCCTCGTTGAGAATGCCACTTGTGGTTGGGTACTAGGTCTAAGTTACCCACCAGTAACAACTTCAAAATATCGTTCGCGTCAGCGGGATGCAAGCCAATGTGAGCTAGATTTCATTGCCTAATTAACCAACCGGTTGGGCAGACGGGTGCCCACGCCGTGTGCAACCCATCTACCTGCGGTGACGGTGGGGAGGTGAGCAACGACATGTGCCCTGTGCCGGGCGTCACCGCGGTGCCCGAGGTGGACCTGCGGGCCGATCCCGACGTGTTGCGGGACGGCCTGCGCGAGGCCGCGCACCGGGTCGGCTTCTTCTATCTGACCGGCCACGGGGTACCGGCGGACCTGGTGGACCGGGTGCTCGACGCCGCGCGCCGGTTCTTCCGGCTGCCCCAGGCGGACAAGGACGCCGTCGCGATGGTGCGCAGCCCCCATTTCCGCGGCTACACCCGGCTGGGCGGGGAGCGGACCCGCGGTGCGGTCGACTGGCGCGAACAGATCGACATCGGCCCGCAACGCCCGCCGATCGGCGGGCTGGACAAGTCGGACTACCGGTGGCTGCAGGGCCCCAACCAGTGGCCCGCGGCGCTGCCGGAGCTGCCCGGGCTCATCGAGGAGTGGGACGCCGCGCTGTCCGGGGTGGCCCGCACCCTGCTGCGGCACTGGGCGGCCGCGCTGGGCAGCCCGGCCGACGTGTTCGACGCGGCGTTCGCCGACGCGCCGGCCACCCTGATCAAGATCATCCGCTACCCGGGACGCGCGGCCGGCCCGCAGGGAGTGGGCGCGCATCGCGACGCCGGTGTGCTCACCCTGCTGCTGGCCGAGCCGGGCAGCCGGGGCCTGCAGGTGCGCCGCGGCGGGCCGCGCGGCGACGGCTGGATCGACGTGCCGCCGCGGCAGGGTGCGTTCATCGTCAACATCGGCGAGCTGCTGGAGGCGGCGACGCGGGGCTACCTGCGCGCCACCGAGCACCGGGTGAATCTGGCGGGATCGACGGCAGAGCGGATCTCGGTGCCCTACTTCTTCAATCCGCGCCTCGACGCCCGGATACCCGTGCTGTCGCTGCCGCCTGAACTCCGGGCGCGCGCCGGCGAGCGCTGGACCCCGTCGGAGGATCCGGCCGACCCCATCTTCTCCGTCTACGGCCGCAACGCCTGGAAGAGCCGGCTGCGCTCGCACCCCGATGTCGCCTCGGCGCACGGCTTTTCGGCGCACCACGGCGCAGCGGACTGATCCCGCGTAGCGCCAGGGTGGCCGCGACGGCGCCATCCGCGCCGGGTAGGGTCACATCCGAAAATCCCGTGTCCGGCCTAGGGGCGAATGAAGTCCGGTGAATTCGAACAACAAGCTGACAGCGTCGTCACTTCGTGAGGCCTTCGGTCATTTCCCGTCCGGTGTGGTGGCGATCGCCGCCGAGGTGAACGGAACCCTGGAGGGCCTGGCGGCCAGCACCTTCGTCCCGGTCTCGCTGGACCCGCCGCTGGTGTCGTTCTGCGTGCAGAACACCTCGACCACCTGGCCCAAGCTCAAGGACCGGCCCATGCTGGGGATCAGCGTGCTCGGCGAGGAGCACGACGAGGCCGCCCGCACGCTGGCCGCCAAGACCGGCGACCGGTTCGCCGGGCTGGAGACCGTCTCGCGGCCCACCGGCGCGGTGTTCATCAAGGGCACCGCCCTGTGGCTGGAAAGCGCGGTTGAACAGCTGATCCCGGCCGGGGATCACACCATCGTGGTGTTGCGGGTCAACGAGGTGACCGTGGACGCCAACGTGGCGCCCATCGTGTTTCATCGCAGCGGGTTCCGCCGCCTCGGCGCCTGATCTTTTCCTGATTTCCCGGGCCCGGCCCCCTGGTCAGGGGCGGTGGCTGAGTTCTTCGCGAAAACCCTGGATGCGGTTCTCGAGTTCGGCGGCGTCGCCGTGCCGCCCCTCCTTGCGCGCCAGCTGGGCGCGCACCGACAACTGCCGAATCGCGGTGCGAATGTTGTTGATGCTGGCGGTCTGTCGCATCGGCTCCATGAGATGCCTTTCCGGTCGTGGGTACACGGCCGCCCGCGGGCGGCCCGACAGGATGCCAGGGGGTTACCCGGGGACCGCGACGGCCTAACCCGGCCGCGCGGCCGGCACGCTCAGCGACGGAACAGCTTGTTACCGAGCCACACCACCGGGTCGTATTTGCGGTCGGCGACCCGCTCTTTCATCGGGATCAGCGCGTTGTCGGTGATCTTGATGTTCTCCGGGCAGACCTCGGTGCAGCACTTGGTGATGTTGCAGTAGCCCAGGCCGTGCTCGTCCTGGGCGTCGTTGCGCCGGTCGCGGGTGTCCAGCGGGTGCATCTCCAGCTCGGCGATGCGCATCAGGAAGCGCGGGCCGGCGAACGCCTTCTTGTTCTCGTCGTGGTCGCGAATCACGTGGCAGACGTTCTGGCACAGGAAGCACTCGATACACTTGCGGAACTCCTGCGAGCGCTGCACGTCCTCCTGCGCCATCCGGTACTCGCCGGGCTGCAGGTCCTTGGGCGGCGCGAAAGACGGGATCTCGCGGGCCTTTTCGTAGTTGAACGAGACGTCGGTGACCAGGTCGCGGATCACCGGGAAGGTGCGCAGCGGCGTGACGGTGACCACCTCGTCCTCGGCGAAGGTGGACATCCGGGTCATGCACAGCAACCGCGGATAGCCGTTGATCTCCGCCGAGCAGGAGCCGCACTTGCCGGCCTTGCAGTTCCACCGGACCGCCAGGTCGGGCGTCTGGGTCTGCTGCAGGCGATGGATGATGTCGAGGACGACCTCGCCCTCGTTGACCTCGACAGTGAAGTCCTGCAACGCACCGTTGGCGTCGTCACCGCGCCATACCCGCATCTTCGCGTTGTAGGTCATTTGCTCTCCGTCCCGGGGTCCGTCCTGGGGCCCCGTCCTGGGTGCCCGGCGAGTTCCTCGTCGGTGTAGTACTTCTCCAGCTCGGCGATGTCGAACAGTTCCAGCAGGTCGGGCCGCATCGGCGTCTGGTCTTTCTTGCGGATGCTGATGTCGGGAATCACCTCGTCGCCCCCGGCCGCCTCGCACACCAGCAGCACCTTGCGCCAGGCCGAGTCCATCGACGGGTGGTCGTCGCGGGTGTGCCCGCCGCGGCTCTCGGTGCGCTCCAGCGCGGCCTTGGCGACACATTCGCTGACCAGCAGCATGTTGCGCAGGTCGAGGGCCAGGTTCCAGCCCGGGTTGTACCGGCGTTGCCCGTCCACGTGCAGGTTCTTGAACCGCTCCCGCAGTTTGCCCAGCCGCGCCAGGGCCTCGGAGATCTCGTCGGCGTTGCGGATGATGCCGACCAGGTCGTTCATCGACTGCTGCAGTTCCAGCTGCAGGGTGTAGGGGTTCTCGGCGGTGCCGCCGGCCGGCGCCTCGAACGGGGCCAGCGCCCGCTTGGCGGCCGCCTCGACGGCGTCGGGGCTGATGGTCGGGCGGCTGCTCAGCGCGCGCACGTAGTCGGCGGCGCCCAGCCCGGCCCGACGGCCGAACACCAGCAGGTCCGACAGCGAGTTGCCGCCCAGCCGGTTGGAGCCGTGCATGCCGCCGGAGCACTCGCCGGCCGCGAACAGGCCGGGGACGGTGGCCGCCCCGGTGTCGGCGTCCACCTCGACGCCGCCCATCACGTAGTGGCAGGTCGGTCCGACCTCCATCGGCTCCTTGGTGATGTCGACCCCGGCCAGCTCCTTGAACTGGTGGTACATCGACGGCAGCCGGCGGTTGATCTCCGCCGGTGTCAGCCGCGACGCGATGTCGAGGAAGACGCCGCCGTGCGGGCTGCCGCGGCCGGCCTTGACCTCGGAGTTGATGGCGCGCGCGACCTCGTCGCGCGGCAGCAGGTCGGGAGTGCGGCGGGCCGAGTCGTTGTCCTTGAGCCACTGGTCGGCTTCTTGCTCGGTCTCGGCGTACTGGCCCTTGAACACCGGGGGGATGTAGTCGAACATGAACCGCTTGCCCTCGGAGTTCTTCAGCACCCCGCCGTCACCGCGGACGCCCTCGGTGACCAGGATCCCCTTCACACTCGGCGGCCACACCATGCCGGTCGGGTGGAACTGGACGAACTCCATGTTGATCAGCGATGCGCCCGCCCGCAGCGCCAGGGCGTGCCCGTCGCCGGTGTACTCCCAGGAGTTCGAGGTGACCTTGAACGACTTGCCGATGCCGCCGGTGGCCAGCACCACCGCGGGCGCCTCGAACAGCACGAACTGGCCGCTCTCGCGCCAATAGCCGAACGCGCCGGCGATCGCGTCGCCGTCCTTGAGCAGCTCGGTGATCGTGCACTCGGCGAACACCTTGATGCGCGCCTCGTAGTCGCCGAGTTCGGCGTAATCCTCCTGCTGCAGCGAGACGATCTTCTGCTGCATGGTGCGGATCAGCTCCAGGCCGGTGCGGTCACCGACGTGCGCCAGCCGCGGGTAGGTGTGCCCACCGAAGTTGCGCTGGCTGATCTTGCCGTCCTTGAGCCGATCGAACAGCGCGCCATAGGTTTCCAGCTCCCAGACGCGGTCCGGGGCCTCCTTGGCGTGCAGCTCGGCCATGCGCCAGTTGTTGAGGAACTTGCCCCCGCGCATGGTGTCGCCGAAGTGGGTCTTCCAGTTGTCCTTCGGGTTGGTGTTGCCCATCGAGGCCGCGCAGCCGCCCTCGGCCATCACGGTGTGCGCCTTGCCGAACAACGACTTGCACACCACCGCGACGCGCAGGCCGCGTTCCCGCGCCTCGATGACCGCGCGCAATCCCGCGCCGCCGGCGCCGATGACGACTACGTCGTAGGCATGCCGTTCGACCTCAACCATGAAACCTCGCTAGCTAATTCTGATTCTTCGTCAAATGGCTTGTCAGCCAACAAATCTCAGGTCGGGGATGGTGCCGCTGGCCACCAGGGCGATGTAGAAATCGGTGAGCATCAGGGTGCCCAGCGTGATCCAGGCGTACAGCTTGTGCCGGGTGTTGATGTGGCTGACCTGGGTCCAGATCCAGTACCGCACAGGGTGCTTGGAGAAATGCTTGAGCCGGCCACCGGTCACGTGCCGGCAGGAGTGGCAGGACAGCGTGTAGACCCACAGCATGATGACGTTGCCGAGCAGGATCAGATTGCCCAGCCCGAAGCCGAATCCGCCCGGACCGGTGTCGGAGTGGAACGCCACGATCGCGTCGTAGCTGTTGATTACCGAGATGATGAAGGCGATGTAGAAGAAGTACCGGTGAGTGTTCTGGATGATCAGCGGGAACCTGGTCTCGCCGGTGTAGTGGACGCGGGGCTCGGCCACCGCGCAGGCCGTCGGCGACTGCCACACGGTGCGGTAGTAGGCGCCGCGGTAGTAGTAACAGGTCAGCCGGAACAGCAGCAGGAACGGCAGCGACACCGCCGCGTACGGCAACCACCACACGTCCGGCAGGAACTGCGGCCAGATGTCGCCGGCCTCACCGCAGCCCTTGCTGACGCACGGCGAGTAGAACGGCGTCAGGTAGTGGTACTTGCCGACGAAGAAGTAGTTCTGCTGGAAGGCCCGCGCCGTCGCATAGATGAGGAACGCGGCGAAGCCCAGGTCGATCCGCAGCGGCGACATCCACCACCGGTCGGTGCGCAGGGTGCGTTGCTCGATGCGGGCGCGTGTGGGTGAAAAGACACCGGACGCAGGACGGTTCGCCGTGGGTGCGCTCATCTGGTTGTTCCTCTTCGAACGGGCTGTCTGTCGAAGGGTACACAGATGCGAGCCCCCCTTCTGCGGGGGGCTGGCTGGGGGCGCTCGGGTTGTTCAGGACCTGTGGTGGCCGCCGACGCCCTCGTCGTCGACGTCGCGCCAGAATTCGCTGTCGTACTGGGTGTCGGGGATGACGACCTTCTCCCCAGACTGCTGCACGGTGGCGCGGGCCAGGTCCAATTCGGATACGTCGGTGTCGAGTAGGTCGACGTCGGACAGGATGCGGTCGGCGTCGATGACGATGCGGCGCATCGCCGGGCTGTCGCCGTAGCGCGCCCGCAGGGAGCTCACACACCGCCGCAGGCCGCCGATGAGGTCGTGCAGCTCGGCGAATTCGGTCGTGCCCGTGGTGCCCGGCGTGCTAGTCAACGGATCTCCTCGAGGAGTGTTTCGGATCACAGTACGTCCCCGATAGTAGCCACGACACGCGCCAGACGTCAGGCGTTCATCGGCCCCGCGACCGGCACGCCGCGTCGGCGGGCCGCGGGATGCTGCCTGCCGGGGGCACCAACAGACGCGGAGTACGGCGCGGATTACTTGGTGATCGCGATGCGCTTGGCCTGGTTTCCGGCGTACGCACCGGTGACCCGGACCGTCAGCACCCCGGCGTCGTAGGACGCCGTGATGTCGTCGTCGGTGACGTGGCCGGGCAGCTGGAACGACCGGTGGAACGAGCCGTAGCGGATCTCCCGCAGCGTGCGGCCGTCCTTCTCCTCCGCGTGCTCGTCGCGGTGCTCGCCGCGGATCACCAGGCGGCCACGGTCCAGCTCGACCTGGACGTCCTGGTCGACGTCAACGCCGGGCAGCTCGACACGTACGATCGCGTCGTCGCCGTCCTTGACGATCTCGGCGGCGGGCTTGAAAGCGCTGGTCGCGGGCTTGTTCCAGTCCGCCGCGGCGGCGGGGCCGAAGAAGTCGCGCAGCCACCGGTCGGTGTCCCAGGCCGGTCGTGTCCACAATGCGAGGTTGCTCATGGTGCTTCCCTTCCACTTCCTTGAGCTTCGTTGTGAGATTCCTGTGACCGGCGCCTCGTCGGCCGGCTACTCCTACAAACATGAGTCGACTACGCTTAAGTTCCAGCTGGCCGTTCGCCGGCAGCGAACGATCAATCACAGCCGTTCCTGTGAGTTGTGAGATCCTCGTCATAGGACCGTCACATTGGGCGAAAAAGACGTAATTTCTCGCCGTTACCCTCAAAGCCATGTCTGCAGACGGGATTTCGCGCGACGGCTGTGCGCCGCGTCACATCATCGTAGTCGGACATGGCATGGTCGGACACCGGTTCGTGGAGGCGCTGCGCGCCCGCGACACCGAGGGCCGTTGGCGCATCACGGTTTTCGCCGAGGAGGCTGACGCCGCCTACGACCGGGTGGGGCTGACTTCGTACACCGAGAGCTGGGACCGCGCGCTGCTGGCGTTGCCCGGCAACGACTACCAGGGTGACCCGCAGGTCCGGCTGGTGCTCAACCAGCGGGTCACCGAAATAGACCGCGCGACAAAGTCAGTGGTGACCGCCGACGGTCAGCGGCACCACTACGACACCCTGGTCCTGGCCACCGGTTCCTACGCGTTTGTGCCGCCGGTGCCCGGCCACGAGCTGCCTGCCTGCCACGTCTACCGCACCCTCGACGACCTCGACGCCATCCGCGCCGACGCCCAGCGTGCGGCGCAGACCGACCATGCTCGCGCCGGCGTGGTCATCGGCGGCGGCCTGCTCGGGCTGGAGGCCGCTAATGCGCTGAGCCAGTTCGGCTTAGCGACCCATGTGGTCGAGATGATGCCGCGGTTGATGGCCCAGCAGATCGACGAGGCCGGCGGCGCTCTGCTGGCCCGGATGATCGGCGACCTGGGCATCTCGGTGCACGTCGGCACCGGCACCGAGGCGATCGAACCGGTCGAGGGCCCCGACGGGTCCACGACGGTGCGGGTGCGCCTGAGCGACGGCCAGGTGATCGACGCCGGCCTGGTCATCTTCGCGGCCGGCATCCGGCCGCGCGACGAGCTGGCGGTCGCCGCCGGCCTCGCCCGCGCCGAGCGGGGCGGGGTGCTCACCGACTTGTCCTGCCGGACAAGCGATCCCGACATCTACGCGATCGGCGAGGTGGCCGCGATCGACGGCCGGTGCTACGGCCTGGTGGGGCCCGGCTACACCTCCGCCGAAGTGGTGGCCGACCGGCTGCTGGACGGCAGCGCGGAGTTCGGCGAGGCGGACCTGTCCACCAAGCTCAAACTGCTGGGCGTCGACGTGGCCAGCTTCGGCGACGCGATGGGGACGACCGAGAACTGCCTCGAGGTCGCGATCAACGACGCGGTCAACCGCACCTACGCCAAACTGGTGCTCTCCGATGACGCCAAGACCCTGCTCGGCGGTGTGTTGGTCGGCGACGCCTCGTCCTACGGGGTGCTGCGACCCATGGTCGGCAGCGAGCTGCCGGGCGACCCGCTGGCGCTGATCGCGCCGGCGTCCTCCGGCGGCGGAACGGCGTTGGGCGTTGGGGCGCTTCCCGATTCGGCGCAGATCTGCTCCTGCAACAACGTCACCAAGGGCGACCTGAAATGCGCGATCGCCGACGGCTGCGCCGACGTCGCCGCGCTCAAGTCGTGCACCTCGGCCGGCACCTCGTGCGGGTCGTGCGTGCCGCTGCTCAAGCAGCTGCTGGAAGCCGAGGGGGTGGAGCAGTCCAAGGCGCTGTGCGAGCACTTCAGCCAGTCGCGGGCCGAGCTGTTCGAGATCATCTCGGCCACCGAGATCCGCACCTTCTCCGGCCTGCTGGAGCGCTTCGGCCGCGGAAAGGGTTGCGACATCTGCAAACCCGTGGTCGCCTCGATCCTGGCGTCCACCGGGTCGGAGCACATCCTGGAGGGTGAGCAGGCCTCGCTGCAGGATTCCAACGACCACTTCCTGGCCAACATCCAAAAGAACGGCAGCTACTCGGTGGTGCCCCGGGTGCCCGGCGGCGACATCAAGCCCGAACACCTGATCCTGATCGGCCAGATCGCCCAGGACTTCGGCCTTTACACCAAGATCACCGGCGGCCAGCGGATCGACATGTTCGGCGCCCGGGTGGACCAGCTGCCGGCGATCTGGAAGCGGCTGGTCGACGGCGGCATGGAGTCCGGCCACGCCTACGGCAAGGCGCTGCGCACCGTGAAGAGCTGCGTGGGCACCGACTGGTGCCGGTACGGGCAGCAGGACTCGGTGCAGCTGGCCATCGACCTGGAGCTGCGCTACCGCGGGTTGCGGGCGCCGCACAAGATCAAGATGGGCGTCTCGGGCTGCGCGCGCGAGTGCGCGGAGGCGCGGTCCAAGGACGTCGGCGTCATCGCCACCGAGAAGGGCTGGAACCTCTACGTCGGCGGCAACGGCGGTATGACGCCCAAGCACGCGCAGCTGCTCGCCAGCGACCTGGACACCGAGACGCTGGTCCGCTACATCGACCGGTTCGTCATGTACTACATCCGCACGGCCGACCGGCTGCAGCGCACCGCGCCGTGGGTCGAGTCGCTGGACGGCGGTCTGGACCACGTCCGCGAGGTGGTGTGCGAGGACTCGCTGGGGCTGGCCGAGGAATTCGAGGCCGCAATGGAGCGGCATGTGCGCAACTACAAGTGCGAATGGAAGGGCGTGCTGGACGATCCGGACAAGCTGTCGCGGTTCGTGTCGTTCGTCAACGCCCCCGACGCCGTCGATTCGACGGTGGCGTTCACCGAGCATGCCGGCCGCAAAATCCCTGTGTCCATTGGCATGCCGAAGATCCGTCAGGGGTAGTTCCGGAGGAACTGGGAGATAACATGACACTTCTCAACGACATTCAGGTGTGGACGAGCGCATGCTCCTACGACCACCTCATCCCGGGCCGCGGTGTCGGGGTGCTGCTCGACGACGGTTCCCAGGCGGCGCTGTTCCGGCTCGACGACGGCACGGTGCGCGCGGTGGGCAACGTCGACCCGTTCTCCGGGGCGGCCGTGCTGTCCCGCGGCATCGTGGGCGACCGCAACGGCTGCCCGACGGTGCAGTCGCCCATCCTCAAGCAGGCGTTCTCCCTCGAAGACGGTACCTGCCTGGACGATCCGAGCGTTTCGGTGCCGGTGTACCCGGTGCGCATCACCGCCGACGGCTACGTTCAGGTGGGCCGCGACTACCAGCCGCGGGCGGCCTGAGCGGTCACCGGGTGATGTCGCCGACCAGGTAGCGCTGCACGGTCGGCCCGATCGCGTCGACGATGGCGTCCACCGACATCGAATGCAGCGGCTCCGAGCGGATGCCGTAGCGCATGATGCCCAGGCCCACCAGCTGGGAGGCGCACAACGAGGCCCGGACGGCCACCTTGTCGGCGCCCAGGATTCTCAGCAGCGGGCCGAAGACCGGGCCGATGAACATGCCCTGCACGATTTCGGCGGTCTTTGCCATCCCGGTGGACGCGATGGCGCTGGCCGCGAACGGCCCGCCGCCGGCGGCGTCCCAGGTGGTGATCAGCATCCGCAACGTCCGCCGGCCTACCTGGTTGACGCCCCCGGTGACGATCCGGTCGATGAATTCCGGTGTGCCGAAGGGCAACCGCAGCATCTTGGCCACGGGGTCGAGAAGCCCGTGCGACGGCTCTTCGCGGCGGGGCATGGTGTCAGGATCGCCGGTCGTGGGGCAAAGATCAAGGAACCGGCCGCGTGGCGGGCGCGTGGGCGCGCTGGTGCGGACCCGTTCGGCGGGACGCGTGCCGGGCGGTGGCGGCGAGCACCGGCGGCAGGGCGCGGCGGAATCGGTTCGCGATCAGCCGCGCCAGCCCCGGATGTGTGCTCAGCGGCGCGCTGACCAGATCGGCGCCGCAGCCGTGCAGCCGCTGTTGGAACAGCCCGTCGGCCAGCAGGTAGGAGGCGACGACCACGCGCCCGCCGTTGCGGCGGGCATGCGGCCGGGCCCGGGCGACCGCCTCGCCCAGCGGCGGGTCCCCGGTGGCGGCGAACCCCAGGGTGACGCGTGATCCGGTCAGCGCCGACAACCACGTCGCCGCGGTGTGCAGGTCGGCCCGCGCCTTGTCGTCGGAGGTGCCCGCCGCCGCCAGCACCACCGAATCATTTGGGCGCCAACCACATTCGAGCAGTTGATCGCCGACGATCCGGGCGATCTGGCCGCTGGGCCCCAGCGCCGGGGTGACCGTCACGTTCTGGTGTCCGCTGAGGGCGACGTGGGCTGGCAGATCGGCGCGGACGTGATAACCGCGCGACAGGAAGGCCGGCACCACGATGGCGGGCCGGCCGGCCGCCCGGGCCGCGGCCAGTACCTCGCTGGGGGTCGGCCCCACC
>Ga0164242_10006453_pt1 | contig 12892 bp, 6 predicted proteins | sample OricomgcompostMG_FD_108783 | JGI IMG/M metagenome (GOLD analysis project Ga0164242, IMG submission 108783) | Miracle-Growth compost microbial communities from Emeryville, California, USA - Original compost - Miracle growth compost (MG) ... | reverse complement strand
TGGATCAGCCCGCCCGCGATGTGGAAGGCGAAGAAGCCCAGGATCCACAGGATGAACAAGATGGCGGCGATGGTGAAAAGCATCGAGACGATCCCCGTTTGACCCGGAACATCTCCGGAGCAGAGAAGAACGCGATCCGATCCGAACCGTTCCGCAGCCGTCATCAGACAGCCCGTTCAACTCCGGGATCAGGAGTTCGAGTCCGGCATCGCGTTCCAGTCCGGCGTCTCCCGGTGCGCCAGGTTGCGCAGGAAGAAATCGAACTCCTTGCGCTGGAAATAATCGATCGGCCCGGTCGAGCGGCCTACCGAATGGCCTTCGCCCGGCGCTTCGACCATCTCGAAGCTCTTGCCCGCCTTGATCAACGCATGGACGACCTGGAGCGTGGAAGAGGGATCGACATTGTCGTCCAGCTCACCGAAGATCATCAGCAGCTTGCCCTTGAGCCGCCAGGCGTTGTCCACGCCGGAGGAGGCGGAATAGCTCCGGTCCACCGGCCAGCCCATCCACTGTTCGTTCCAGCTGATCTTGTCCATGCGGTTGTCGTAGCAGCCGGCGAACGCCACCCCGACCTTGTAGAAATCGGGATGGAAGAGGAGGCCGAGCAGCGTGTCCTGCCCGCCCGCCGATCCGCCGTAGATGCCGACGCCATTGCTGATGTCATACCAGGGGAACTTCGCGGCGGCCGCCTTGTGCCACAGGATGCGATCGGGAAAGCCCGCGTCGGCGATGTTCTTCCACGCGACATCATGGAAGGCGCGCGATCGGTTGGCGGTGCCCATGCCGTCGATCTGCACGACGATGAAGCCCAGGTCCGCAAGCGACTGCATCCCGATCACCTTGTCGCCGCCCGCATGATAGCCGAACGGCCACCAGGTCTTGGGCACGAAGCTGTCGTGCGGGCCGGCGTAGATATTCTCGATCACCGGATAATATTTGGCGGGATCGAAATCGCGCGGCTTGACGATCAGGCCGTAAATATCGGTCTTGCCGTCCCGCCCCTTGGCGACGAAGGGCTCGGGCGCCTTGAAGCCGGCGGCAAGCAGACGGGAGACGTCCGCCTTCTCGATCGTGGCGATCACCGATCCGTCGCTGGTGCGGCGAAGCTCGGAGACCGGCGGCATGTCGACGCGCGAATAGGTGTCGACGAAGCTCTTCATGTCCGGCGCGAGCGCGACATCGTGATAGGCGCGCACCGGCGTGAGCGGGGTCAGGTGGCTGCCGTCGAAATCGATCCGGTAGAAATGCTGGAAATAGGGATCCTCGCCGGGCGTCATCCCGCCCGCCAGGAAGTAGATACGGCGCGCGAGCGGATCGACCTTGACCACGTGGCGGACCACCCAGGGCCCTTTGGTGATCTGGCGGATCACCTTCCCGCTCACGGCGTCGAACATGTAGAGATGATTCCAGCCGTCACGTTCCGAAAGCCAGATCATCCGCTGGCCGTCGTCGCTCACCCAGAGGAAGCGACGGCCTTCGTCGATGAAGGTCCTGGCGGTCTCGGTGATCGCGGCGTGGGGTGCGCCCGTTTCCGCATCGACCGAGACGACGCGGGCGAGCTGGTGCCCGCGCTGCTCATAGACGAAGGAGAAGCTCGCGCTGTCCTTGCGCCATTCGAGTTCGCTCATGTCATAGGGGTTGGGGAAGAGATCGGCGGGGATGTCGATCTGGCGGCCGTCGGCGACGTGGAACAGCACCGGCCGGTCAATATCCACCCGATCGCCGGGCTTGGGATAGAGCTGCTTGGTGAGCTCGGGCTGGATCTGGTCCTCGGGCGAGGAGCGGACCTTGTAGACGTAGCGCGCGTAGCCGGGCTTCACCCGATAGGCGACCAGCTTCTTCGAATCCGGAGACCAGCGGATCGATTCGGGATCGTAGAAATCGCCCTCCGATCCATCCATGCTGATCCGCTTCCACTCGCCGCCGACCGGCCGGACGGCGATGTTATAATTCTCGATATGCGCTTCCCATTTGCCGTCGGGCGAGCGGCGCGGGTGGTTGTCGGCGGGGACGCGGAGATCGCGCACCACGCCGAAGCCGCGCGGCTGATGCCTGCGCGGCGGCTCGGCGCAGACATAGTCGGTGAGGGTGCAGCGCCAGCGTTTCTCGTCCATCTCGAAGACGATCGCCTTGCCGCCATCCTCGAAGTGGAAGCTGTCGAATGGAAGCCGCAGCGGCTTCACGGTCTCCTGGGTCGCCTTGCCGAGCGCGGCGGCGACGCGATCCTGATCGAAGGCGGGCGCCTTGGCCCCGGTCGCCGGGTCATAGGTGACGAAGGCGAAGCCGCCGGCCACCGTCTTGCGATAGGAGAAGGTCCGCCCGTCCTTCGACCACACCGCCGGATCGGCGACATCGCGGGTGAGATATTCCCAATCCGCGCGCAGATGGACCGAACGCTCGAGCAACGCGGGAGAAACCGGAGGCAGCGCCGCCGCGCTCCCGGCCGCCAGGAGAAGCGCCGCCGCCAAAGCTGCCTTCAACACCATCCACCCCCTTGCAAATCTTGTACGGATTTCAGCAATCGCTGCTCTTCGGTTTCGGCGGCACGTTGAGACGCGTCGGGTGCATGTAGAAGACATCCGATCGGATGTGGTGATTGGTCCCGTAGACCTCCTCCAGCACCGAATAGAGCATCGGATCGTAGCGGGAGAGATCCCGGTCGGAGAGCACGCTGATCTTGCCGTCCCGGAAGATCTTGTTCGAATTGAACCAAAACTGCGTGCCCTCGGCCCAATATTCCTGGATCGTCACCGAGGCGTAATCGCCCTTCCAGAGCCCCCTGGCCATGGCGTGCCTGTAAGCACGTTCCACCCGCCCGTAGAGCAGCGGGTCCACGCGCTCGACCGAGGACAGCACATTGTGCGAGAACTCATGGACGAAAATATTCTCGCCGAAATAGCGGGTGTGCGGAAAGCCGAGCAGATTCTCCGTGGCTCCGGAGGTGAGGAGTCCACCCATGCCGCGCGCCCGGCTGTTCCAATATTGCGCGTCCGTCATCGCGGCGATCTTGTCGTAATGCTTGCGTTCGCAGGTGGTGAGGCGCGGATCGTCGGCCGCCGGCTTCTTCCAGTCGCGCTGCTCGGGCAAATCCATCGTGCCCTCATCCGGGGCCATGATCGCGACGCGCGCGCCGTGACGGACCATGTCCGCCCGCAGGTCCGGGCGCATCCGGAGCTCGCCATTGACGATATCGCGGGCGATCAACAGGGCGGCGTCCGGCACTTTCGCCGAGGAGACGATCGGGATGCCGCCGGCGTCGACATATTTCCGGTAAAAGGGATCGAGGTGCAGCGACGCCGGCACGGGCCGCACCTCGAAGGCCGCATAATCGGCGACAATCGGGGCGGCCCCGCCCGCCGGCGAGGGGGCTCCCGCGCCGGCGGGAGCCGTGAGACCGGCGAGCAGAAGCGCCGCGGCGGCGCTGAACCGGCGCATTCCCCGCTACTGCTTGAAGCGCAGACCGACCCAGAAGGTCCGCCCGATCACATCATAGACACCGGCGGTGTAGCCGCTCTCGAAATTGGCGCCGCCCGCCTCAGCGCCCGGCACGCGCGGCGGCGCGCGGTTGAAGGCGTTCATCAGGCCGCCGTAGAATTCGAGCATGTGGTTGAGCCGGTAGGAAACCGAGAAATCGTTGTAGAAGACGTTTCCGGTCTCATAGGGCTGATAGCGATCGGGCGTCGTCTGCGTCGTCGGGCGCATCGGGCCGTAATGCCGCAGCGTCCAGGTGATCGTCGCCTTGTCGTTGGACCAGCTCGTCCGCGTCACGCCCTTCCACTTGGGCGAGCCGAACACGCCGGCCGTGCGGGTCACCGTGGAGGGGTCGGTCGGATCAAGCTGATAATCGCGCATGAGCAGCCGCGTATAGGCGCTGTCGATCGACAGCGTGCCGCTGTTCGGGCCGAGGCCGATATCCTCCAGCGGGAATTGGTAGACCAACTCCATGTCGATGCCGCGGGTGTGATAGCCCGACAGGTTCAGATTCTCGGTCGTGACCGACTTGATGTTGTTGGCCGCATCCCGCTCGACGAATGGGCAATATTGATTGTCCAACGTGGGCGAATCCACGCAGTGATTGAGGATCTGCTGGGCGGCGAAGGTCGAGATCGCACCCCGGATATTGATATCGTAATAATCGACTGTGATGGCGAGGTTGCGGATCCAGTGTGGCTGGATCACGGCGCCAATCGTCAGGGTTCTCGCCGTCTCCGGCTTGAGGTTGAGATTGCCCTGCGTGATGACGTCGAGATAGTTCCAGTAGGTCGTCTTGTCGGTCGGGTTGATCAGCGCGCAGTTGCCGGCGGTATATTGCGTGCGATCGATGCGGTTCGCGAGATTGTAGGTGTTGCAGGGATCGGTGAGCCACTGGCCGCCGATGCGGCTCTGGGTGAAAAGCTCGCCGATATTGGGCGCGCGCACCGCCTGGCCGTAAGTCGAACGGAAACGGATGTCGCGCACCGGCGCCCACTCGCCGCCGAACTTCCACGTCGTCGTATGACCGGCGGTGCTGTAGTCCGAAAGCCGGACCGCGGAATCGAGCGAGAGCGTCTGGAAGAAGGGCCGGTTGGAGAGGATCGGAAGGTGGACCTCGCTGAACACCTCCTTCACCGAATAATGCCCCGTCAGCGCCGTCTCCGTGATCTGGATCGACGGATCATAGAGCGGGTTCGTCGGATCATATTCCGGAACCGCGCCGATATGCTGCGCTTCCCGCCGATATTCCGCGCCGAGCACGAGTTGCACCGGGCCGCCGGGAAGATTGAACAGCCCGCCGCTCACATAACCCGACGCGACCTGCTGGCTCAGCGTCGCGTGGCCGGGACTCGAATCATATTGCAGATAATCGATGACCTGCTGCGAGAGGTCCGCGAAGGGATTGATCGGAAGGCAGCCATTATCGGGCGCGGTGAGCGTGCTGCGGCAGATCGGCTGGCCGTCCGGACCCACCGTCGAGTCCAGCCCGTCCTGGTAGCGGCCGATCGCGGTCTGGTTGAAATCCTGATGCCGCTGGATCGATTTCCCGTAGGAATAATAGGCCGAGTAGTTCCAGGGCTGGGAGAAGAGCGAGAATTTCCCCTCGGCACCGCCGATCAGCTCGAAAGTCTTCCGGTTGTAAGTGGTGTAGGGCACGCCGAGCTGAGCGAATTTCCGCGCGAAATTGATGCCGTCCGCCAGATCGCTGCCGGCGGCGTCGCGCATTTCCTGGGTGATGAACGGGCTGTCGCCCGGCACCACGTCGCTTCCGAACGAGCCGTAGGGTGCGCCGGCGGATTGCGACTTCTCACGCGAGAAATCGCCGGTGAAGAAGAGCTTGAACGCGTCGCTGAAGCTATAGTCGGCCGAACCGTGGAAGGAGACGCGGTTGGACGGCACCTGCAGATACCAGTCGTCGTAGCGTCCGTCATATTCGCCGCCGTCGGTCAGCAGATCGCCGAGCACGGAGGGGTTGGTCAGATCTTCGGGGGTCTGGTTGACGATGCCGCCCGGGCCGAGGACCGGCGCCCGCAGATGACCATCATGGGTGAAGGCGTAAAGCTTGCCGCCGAGCAGCACCTGCGCCGCCTCGCCCGCGTTGACGTTGTAAACGCCGTCCTGGATCGTGCTCACCTTCTGCCCGGGGCCATGCGCGTAAATCGGATAGGGACGCGCGGTCCACGGCCGGTCACGGCCTGACAACCGGCCCGGCTGATCCTCGTAGAAACCATAGAGCGTGACGTTGCCGCGGCCGTCGTCGAAATTCTTGCCGGCGAGCAGGCTCACATCATAGCTGGGGAAATCGAGATAGTTCGTGTTGCCGTAGCGGAAATCGGCGTCGATGCCCTCATAATTCTTCTTCAGGATGAAGTTTGCGACACCCGCGACCGCATCGGCGCCGTAAAGGGCCGAGGCGCCGCCTGTCAGGATCTCGACGCGCTCGACGAGGCTCGACGGGATGGTGCTGACATCGACGGCGGATGTCCCGGGAATGGCGGGCACATGCCGCCGCCCGTCGACGAGGACGAGCGTCCGCTGCGTGCCGAGCCCACGCAGGTCGAGCGCGTTTATGCCCGCATTGCCCGCGAGATTGCTGGTCTGGTTCGTCTGCGTGACCGCGAGAGCGGGCAACTGGTTGACGACATCGGCGATCTCCGGCTGACCCGCCTGACGAATCTGCTCGGACGTGAGGACCGCGACGGGTGCGGGGCTGTCGGTGCTGCGTCGCCGGATGCGCGAGCCGGTGACGACGATTTCCTGGGGCGTGGCGACTTCCGCCTGGTCGCCAGTGGCCGGCTGGACGGGAGCCGAGGCCTGATCCGGCGCAGTTGAAGCGGCCTGAGGCGTGGGCGTCTGATCCACCGCAGGAGCGGTTGTCCGCTGCGCGGGGTCCGGCGCTTGATCCGCCGTCGGAACGGCGGTCTGCTGCGCCCAAGCGGCGCTGGCCGTGCCGCAAAGCATGAGAATCGTGAACGCCTTGACCGGCGGAACAAACCGCATTTCCCCTCTCCCCTCTTTGTATACAGAATACCGTATTTGGATTCGAAAAGATGTCAATCCTTTCGTCGCCTTCCCTCGAGGAGGCTGCAAACGAAGCGGGACATCCCCTCTGTCGGTGATCAGCGCCGCGGCCTGTCCTGCGGCAGTTCGATCGGAACGGCGTTCCAGTTGGGCGGCGTCTGCCCAAGGATGTTGCGGACGAAGAAGTCCATCCGCTTGAGCCGAGCATAGGCTCCGGGCGTGCCGTGATCGGCGCCGGGCACATAGAGCGTGTCGAAATATTTGCCCGCCTTAATGAGCCGATCCATCAGTTGGAAGGCGGAGGACGGATCGACGTTATGATCCATCTCGCCGACGACGATCAGCAGCTTGCCCTGAAGCCTGTAGGCGTTGTCGACGTCGGAGGATTCCGAATATTGGACGCCGACTGGCCAGCCCATCCACTGTTCGTTCCACCAGATCTTGTCCATCCGGTTGTCGTAGGAACCGCTGTTGGCGACCGCGACCTTGTAGAAATCGGGATGGAAGAGAAGCGCGCCGACCGCGCTCTGGCCGCCGGCGGAAGTGCCGAAGATGCCGACGTTCGAGATGTCGTACCACGGATATTTCGCGGCCGCCGCCTTGTGCCACAGGATGCGATCGGGAAAGCCCGCGTCCTTCAGATTCTTCCAGGCGACGTCATGGAAGGCGCGCGAGCGGTTGTTGGTGCCCATGCCGTCGATCTGCACGACGACGAAGCCCAATTGCGTGAGCGGCTCCACGCGCGTCGAGAAGGTTTTGGGGACGAAGGAGCCCTGCGGCCCGGCGTAGATATCCTCCACCACCGGGTATTTCTTCGTCGGATCGAAATCGGCCGGCAGGTGGATGACGCCCCAGATATCGGTCCGGCCGTCGCGCCCCTTGGCATGGAAGCTGAGCGGCGGCCGCCAGCCCGCGGCGGTGAGTTCCGCAATATCGGCGGTCTCGATCTGCATCAGCCTGGCATTGTCGCTGGCCCGGTAAAGCGCCATGCGCGGCGGCAGATCGATGCGCGACCAGAGATCGACATAGTAACGGCCGTCCGACGAGAACTCGATATGATGATCGGCCGGTTCGGGCGTGAGCGCGGTCAGTCCCTTGCCGTCGAAGCCGATGCGGTAGGCATGGACGAAATAGGGGTCCTCCCCCCGGTTCATCCCGCTCGCCTCGAACCAGATCAGGCGCTTGACCGGATCGACATGAACGACCGCGCGCACCACCCAATCGCCGTGCGTGATCTGGTTCTCGAGCGCGCCCGTCCGGCCGTTGAACAGATAGAGATGTTCATGCCCGTCGCGTTCGGAGGCCCAGATGATCTCCTTCCCGTCGTCGACGTCGTAGCGGTAGATCTTGCCGGTATCATACTGGTTCATCACCAGCGGCCGGTAATCGACAAAGGTCTTGCTGGCCTCGTCGATCAGCGAGCGCGCGTGGCCCGTCGCGGCATCCACCTCGACCAGCCGATAGAGCTGATGCCCGCGCTGATTATATTCAAAGGTGAAGCCCCGACCGTCCTTCCACCACTGGAGAGGCGAGAGATTATAGGGGTTCGGGAACAGGGCGTTATCGATCGCGATCTCACGCCTGCCGACGACATCGAACAGCACCGGCTGGGGCAGCGCCAGCACGTCGCCCGGCTTGGGATAGACCATCGTGGGATATTCGGGTTGAAGCTGATTTGCCGGTGATGAATCGACATAGTGGATTTCGCGCTTGTAACCGGGGCGGATGCGATAAGCCGCAATGTGATGTGAGTCAGGCGACCAGCTCAGCGTCGAAAAGGCGTAATAATTGCCTTCCGATCCATCCCGGCTGAGCGGAAAGCCCTGCGTTCCGTCCTTGCTGCGCAGGAAGACATTGTAGTTCTTGATGTAGGCGAGCCATTCGCCGTCGGGCGATACGCTTACCTTGTCCGGATCATTCTCGGCCGGCGGCGTGTCGTCGTAGCGCACCTCCTGATAATCCGGATCATCCGGACCGATCGCAGCAGTGGTGCAGGCATAATTCGCGAGATCGCAGTTCCACCGGACATTCTCGATTCGGAAGCCGAGCCTGCGGTCATGGTCGCTCAGTTCGAAATGGCGGAAGGGGAGATCGTCGGCCTCGTAGCTCTTATGGCCGGCCTTGCTCATCGCCGCCGCGAGACGCGCCTGATCGAAGGCCGGCCGCTTCACGCCTGTGGCGGCATCGACCAGCATGAACTGGTGCTCGCCATGGGAGGTCCGGCGATAGGCGAACTCGTCGCTATCTCCGAGCCAGAAAGGCACGTCCGGAACATTGGCGGTGAGCCGACCATAGCGATCGCCGATCGTTAGCGCCCGCTGGAAATCGGCCGGCGTAAGCGGCGGGGCCGCCATCAGCGCCGATCCTCCCAGAGCACACAGCGCAACCGACATGCCGACCTTGATCATGGCCGTTGACCTCCCCTTTGGTATATCGGATACCGTATCCCCGATTAGGGACTTGTCAAATGGCGATATGCAGGGGCGTTCACCATTGTTTTTCAGGCTGGCCTCGGCCTCTTGGCGCGGCCCTGCTGTTGGCAGGGACAGCGCTGCTGGCTTCCTGCTCGGGGCAGGATCGTTCCGAGCAGCCGCTCCCGCCGCGTACGCTCGCTTCGGGCGGCCCCAAGCCGGCCGAACAGGCGGCGCTCGACTTCCGTCATGCCGATCTCAGCTTCCGGGTGAAGCCGGACAGCCGATCGATCGAAGGCGTCGCAAAGCTCGACTTCGGGGTGAAGGCGCCGGTCGGCGAATTGCTGCTGGATCTCGATCCCGAGTTGGAGGTCAGCGCGGTTCGGATCGACGGGCAGGCTCTGCCCAACTCCGCCTGGCGCAACCCGGACGGACTGCTCCGCATCCGTCTGCCGCACAAAGCGCCGGCGGGCGGCCATGTCACCGCCGAGATTCGTTACGCCGGCAAGCCGCATGTTGCGAAGAAAGCGCCGTGGGACGGGGGCTTCGTCTGGGCGCGCACCGCCGACGGCAAGCCCTGGGTCGGATCGGCGGTGCAACCGGAAGGCTGCGATCTGATCTGGCCGTGCATTGACCATCCCGACGCCGAGCCCGCCTGGGTCGATCTCCACATCACCGTGCCGCCCGGCCTTTCCGCACCGGGCAACGGCGTGCTCCGCGGCATCACCGACGCCGGAAAGGGCTGGCGCACCTTCCATTGGCATGCGCGCCAGCCGGACACCTACGCCATCGCCATCACCGTCGGCCCCTATGCCGTGCTCAGGGCGCGCTACCACAGCGTGCGCTACGACAATGATGTGCCGATGGAGTTCTGGTATCTCCAGGGCCATCGCACACAGGCGCAGCGCCTGTTCACCACCATTCCCAGGATGGTCGCTTTCAACGAGTCGATCATCGGCACCTATCCCTGGGGCGATCAGAAGATCGGCATGGTCGAGACGCCCTTTCAGGGCATGGAGCACCAGACGATCAACGCTTATGGCGACGGCTATCCGATCGATCCCTGGGGCTTCGACTGGCTGCTCCAGCACGAGTTCGGACATGAGTGGTTCGGCAACCAGCTTACCAACCGCGACTGGGCGGACATGTGGCTGCACGAGGGCTTCACCCAATATCTTCAGCCGCTCTACTCGCAATATCTGAAGGGCGACGCGGACTATTACGCCTGGATGCATCAGGCCCGGCTGCGCATCCACAACAAAGGTCCGACCGCTCCGCCCGCCCCGATGACCAGCGCCGCGCTCGACGACATGAAGCATGGCGGCCCCGGCGAGGATATCTATTTCAAGGGCGCGTGGGTGCTCCACACGCTGCGCGGCTTGATCGGCGACAAGGCGTTCTTCCAGTCGCTGACCGAGCTGGTCTATGGCCGGCCCGATCCCAAGCCTGGCAATTTCACGCCGCGCTACGCCACCACCGATGATTATATCACCATCGTCAATCGCATCACCGGCCGCAATCTCGGTTGGTTCTTCGACGCCTATCTACGCACCGCCACGCTTCCGGTGCTGGAGCAGAAGCGCGTGGGCGACACGCTGCGGCTGCGCTGGAAAACCGGCCACGGCAAGCCCTTCCCCATGCCGATCGAGGTCAAGGTGGGCGACCGGATCGAGACGCTGCCGATGGCCGACGGCACGGGCGAGGTGACCGCGCCCGCAGGCGCGCTCGTCACCATCGACCCGCACTCGAAGGTGCTGCGCGCCGATCCCGACGTGGAGGCCTATCTTGCCTATCGCAAGGCGCATCCCAAGGGCCCGCCGGTGCCGCCGGCCCAGCAGCAGGCGAGCGCCTCATCCCGGACCAACGATTGAAGCCGATCAGTCGAGCAGCTTGAGCAAATCCTCATAGAGAGGACGCGGCACCCGCACTCCATCGCGGAGAGAGCGTTCGCGAGCATCGAAGCGGCGTTGCGAAGGGAGCCGCGCGCCCTGGCTCGTGATCCCCTCGAACAACGCCTCGGCGCGCTGGAGATGTCCGGCGGCGGCGTCCCCCAGGAATCCGGCCGGATCGATCGCCACGATCAACTCGCCGCCGAGCGGGGACGAGCCCGCGCCGCCGTCGACGGCCAGCGATTCGGCGCTGGTCAGATCGCCGATCAGAGGCCCCGCGATCAGCTCAACCATCGCCGAGAGCGCCGAGCCCTTGTGCCCGCCGAAGGTCAGCATCGCGCCCGCGAGCGCGGCGGCGGCGTCCGTGGTGGGATTGCCGTCCGGATCGAGCCCCCAGCCCTCCGGGATCGGCTTGCCCGCCCTACGATGAAGCTCGATCTCGCCGCGCGCCACGGCGCTGGTCGCGAAATCGAAGACGAAGGGATAGCCGCCCGGGCGAGGCCAGCCGAAGGCGATCGGGTTGGTGCCGAACAGCGGCCTCTTGCCCCCTGCCGGCGCGACCCACGCGTGGCTCGGCGTGCAGGCGAGCGCCACCAGACCTTCGGCCACGACCGCCTCGATCTCCGGCCATAGCGCCGCGAAATGGACGCAGTTGTTGATGGCGAGCGCCGCGATCCCGCAGGCGCGCGCCTTCTCGACCAGCAGCGGCAAGCCGCGTTCAAAAGCGAGCTGGGCATAGCCGCCGCCGGCATCGACCCGCGCCAGCGCCGGCGCGACATCGCTCACCACCGGTTCGGCATCGGGGACTACCGCCCCCTTGGCGAGCGTCGCGGCGCAGACGATCAGCCGATAGACGCCATGCGAAGCGCATTCGTCCCGCTCGCCCGCCACGATCGTGCGCGTCACCGCCTCGGCATGGGCGGGAGACAGGCCGCGCCGCGTCAGGATCGCGCGCGACAGTTCCGCCACTTCATCCAGCGACAACACAACCCGATCATCCATATCTGCGCTCCTCGTTCAGACGAAAGCCAGTCTGTCTTTGATTGTATATATTATAAGCAATTTCCGCCAGAGGACCACTCGGTGGAATAGCCTTTGTGCAGGGTATCCTGCTGATCCCCCATAGAAGTGCGCCATGATCGATGCCGTCCATTATCGCCCCGACGTCGACCAGCCCGAGGGGAGGCCGAGATGATCGAGAAAGTCATCGACCAATGCGGAGGCGGACGACACAGAAGCGTTGGAAGACAATCGCACATCGCACGCCAAAGTTGATCGCACGATTTGATCGGCTCGCCCCTAAGTCCGAGTTCATGTCAGCCACAACAATGTTGGCGTGACCGATCTTCCGGTCTGATCGCGTCGGTTCACGCAGCACTGTCCAACGCGGCAAGTCGGCCGAGCCTGAACAGCCCCAGCAAGAACCGGGCGAACCATGGGCCCCTTTGGAAGCCGTCAGCAGCATGTGCAACTTTACTCGCCCGACGACAACGCCAGCTTACCGCCCTCGACGCTGGTTGGGCAGCATGGAGATCGCCTGGGCGGCGCGATGCGCTGATAATGCCAGGCTACTCGCCATAAGCTTTGATATAAGTCGCTATGTGAACTGCGGCACGTTCGGCGAGCGTGATGTGTCGCGTCCATTTCGGCAGGATCTTATAGGTCCGCATCCTTGCCCAGCCATGGGGTCAGCGCCGGTCTTCGCTCGCATGGTAATTCCGCATGAACAGTACGCCATTGGTGCGACCGACCGTGTCGAGCCAGTTGACGATGCCAGGATCCAGGGGCCGACCACCAACGTCAGCGATCCGGTCCGGCCCAAAGCGGGTGGTGCTGACACCGGGCGCTAAGCGCGGCGAGGTGGTCGCGACGCTGCACGGCGAGTTCGGCGCCATTCTCGACTGGATCGAGCGCCGCGGCGGGCCGCAAAAGGAACCCCCGCCGGAGGTTCGGCGGGGGCTGTTATGCGTTCGGTGGTTGCGGGGGCAGGATTTGAACCTGCGACCTTCAGGTTATGAGCCTGACGAGCTACCGGGCTGCTCCACCCCGCGTCTATGTGTTGGCCTCAGGCGCCGGCGCGGGCATCCGCCCGCTTGG
>Ga0164242_10006452_pt1 | contig 12894 bp, 12 predicted proteins | sample OricomgcompostMG_FD_108783 | JGI IMG/M metagenome (GOLD analysis project Ga0164242, IMG submission 108783) | Miracle-Growth compost microbial communities from Emeryville, California, USA - Original compost - Miracle growth compost (MG) ... | reverse complement strand
GATAGCCGGCATACGGCTGCCGCATCAGCTCGACCGCCGTCTGTTGGACCGACCCAGCAGAGCCGACGAGCAGCACGCGGGAGGAGTACCCGCCGAGCTGCCGCTGCACGTGCAGCCACTGCCGCCACATCCACCGCACCGCGAGCAGCACGAGCGTGCCGAGCGGCAACGCGATCAGCACGTAGCCTCGCGCGAGATCGGCCTTGAGCAGATAGGCCACGATCGCCAGCAGGCCGAAGAGACGGAACGATGCGTTGACCACCCGCGTGTACTCGCCGCTGCCCGTGCCGATCGTGCGCGCGCTTCGCGTGTCAGACAGACCGAGCGAGATCACCCACAGCACGACGATGACGAGAGAGATCAGCGAATAGCTGACCCCTGAGAAGTATGAAGTTCGCGACCGCAGATCGGTGTCGATGCCGAGCCAGAGGATCTGCACGCCGAAGACGACCCAGACCAGCGCGAGCGTGTCGGTGACGACGAGGCGAAGCGAATACTGCTTTCGCCAGTCAACCGTACGCACGGTCGGCGCTTTCGGGGAAACGCCGACCAGGGTCTGGTCAGCCATGCTGTCTTCCGATCGTGTGGTCGGTCACTTCGGATCGGCCGGGTCGTGACACCCGGTCACGCTCACTCTAGGTCACGCGCCCCGCCGTTGGGACGTCTCGTGCACCAAAAATGAGTGACAGAACAGCCGGACTGCCGGGCCGTCACCGGGGCCGGAACTGCGTCGCGACCAGTGCTTTCGTTGCGAATCGCAACGCCGCGGTCACAGTCGGCGGAACGAGAACGAGAGCCGGGGCTCCCCCGGATTGGGTGGGTCCGACCCCTCACGGGCCGCGCCTGCCTGCACGGCGACAAGCACCGGGGCGATCGCGTCGGCCGCCGCCACGATCTCGGCGCCGACCCGGTCGTAGACCTCTTGCGGCAACCCGATCGGGTCGTCGATGTCGTCCGCCTCAGGGGCGCTCGGTTGTTCGAGCGCGCGGCGCGACGCCGCCTCGGCCACGAGCTCCGTCGCGGTGAGCGTCTCGCGGCCGGCCGCGACCGACCCGGCCAGCCGCGCGAACTCGTTCAGCGTGAACACCCGCTTCACCGCGCCGGGGAACAGGCGCAGAGCCGCCGCGCGATGCTCGCGCGTGAGACCCAGCACCAGATCGGCGCGGGCGACGGATGCCTCGTCCAGCCGCGCCGCGACGTGCGCTTCGGCCGCCTCGGCCGGCACGCCGTAGCGTGCCGCGACGGTGAGCATCTCGGCCGTCATCCGTTGCCCCGGCCGTGCGATCGTGCCCGCGCTCGCCACCGTGAAATCAGGGCGCGCGGCCAGCCGCTGCCCGAGCAGCAGCTCGACGAACGGCGACCGGCAGACGTTTCCCGAGCAGACCGTCAGGATGCGGAATCCGTCAGCCCCGCTCATGCCCTCGCCGCGCGGCGCGCAGCCTCAGCCTTCTTCGAGCCGCGGAACCCGAACCGCTTCTTGCGCTTGTCGGATTCCTCTTCGCCGTAGTAGCCGTAGCCGTACCGCCCGTACGCGTAGGCGTCGGGGCCCTTCGTCGGCACCATCGTCATGATGATGCCGCCCACGCTGCTGCCCACCTGCTCGATGAGCGACACGGCGGCCTTCAGCTGGCTCTTGTGCGTGCGGCCCGAGGCCACGACGACGAGCGAGCCCGTCGTCACCTTGCTGAGCACGGCGGCGTCGGTCACGGGAAGCAGCGGCGGCGCGTCGTAGAGCACGTAGTCGAACTGCTGCTCGAGCAGCTCGATGAGCTTCGACATGCGCTTGCTGCCGAGCAGCTCGCTCGGGTTCGGGGGAACGCGCCCGGCGGGCAGCACGTAGAGGTTGGTCTTGCCCCAGCGCTGCACGACATCGGCGAGCTCGACGCGGCCGAGCAGCACGTCGGTCAGGCCGACCGCGCCCTCGAGGCCGAGGTAGCTCGCGAGCTTCGGGCGGCGCAGGTCGGCGTCGACGACGAGGATGTTGCTCGACGTGCTCGCGAGCGCCAGGCCCAGATTGGCCGTGGTCGTGCTCTTGCCCTCCTGCGCGAGCGAGCTGGTCATGACGAAGCTGCGTCCGCGCTTCGGCGCCGGCGAGGCGTCGTCGGTGACGATCTCGGTGTCGTCGCCGATGTTGAGGAACTGCAGGTTCGTGCGCAGGGTGCGGAACGCCTCGGCCCGGTTCGAGAACGGGTCGTCGGCCACGATCAGCGGGCGGCTCGCCGTCTTCGGGTCGAAGGTGATGCCGCCGACGATCGGCGCCGTGCTGATCTGCTCGACGTCGTGCTCGGTGCGGATGCGCGTGTCGAGCGCCTCGCGCAGCACCGCGACGGCCACGCCGAGCGCGAGGCCCACGAGCAGACCCAGCGCGATGTTGAGCGGGATGTTCGGGCTGCTCGGCGAGAGCGGCACCACCGCGTCCTGCACGCGGGTGAGCTTGACGGGCGACACGTTCTGGTCGGCATCCGTCGTCTCGAGCTTCTGCACCACGTTGCTGAGGCTCTCGGCCGTCGCGTTCGCGAGATCGGCGGCCACCTTCGGGTCGGTGTCGGTCGCGGTGATCTCAAGCAGCGTCGTGTTGAGCGGCGCCGTCGCCGTGATCTGCTTCGCCAGCTGCCCGGGCGTCAGGTTGAGGTGCAGGCCCACGATCACCGGCTGCAGCACGGCCGGGGTGTTGACGAGACCCGCGTAGGACGTGATGCGGTCTTGCGAGTAGTTCTGGCCCTGCAGCAGGTCGTTCGCGTTGTTGCCGGTCTGGGTGCTCACGAACACCTTCGAGTTCGCGGTGTAGATCGGGTCGCGCAGCGCCGAGTAGCCCGCAGCGGCGCCCACGCCGACGATCGCCAGCACGAGGATGAGCAGCCACCCCTTGCGCAGCACCCGGATATAGTCGCTGAGTTCCACGGACCTGCCTTTGACTGCTATGTGGTCGGACACGCAAGAAAAGCATGCTTACGGCGCCATGATGCCACACGGGGGTTCCCGACCGGCCAGGTCTTGCGCCCGGTGACGAGTGTCTCTAGGCGTGCGGCGGTGCGTGCCTCTAGGTTTGGGGGCATGACGGAGGCCCCTGACTCCCCTGCCCGCACGCGCGCCCGTCTCGGCGAGGCGCCCCGCTCGCAGGCATCCGATCGCCCTGTCGTCGCCCTCGTGTGGGCCGCTGCCGCGCTGCTCGTCGCGGTCGTGCTCGCGCTCACGTTCCCCGCCTGGCGGTTCCGCGTGCCCTACGGCGTGATGCTCACGTCGACCTACCTGCTCACGTGGGGCCCGCTGCTGGTCGCGTTGATCGTGTGCGCGCGCTTCTGGCGCCGCTTCCTTGATTTCCGGCTGGTGGATGTCTATCTCGGCCTCATGATCGGCGTGGTCGCCCGCGCCGTGGGCGTCATCGTGCAGTTCTTCGTGACGGGTCAGCTGCCGTCGAGCTCGCTCATCATCGGAGGCGTGACGGGGGTCTACGTGCTGACGTCCGTGATTGCGCCGGTCGTGCTCGCGCCGCTCATCGAGGAGCCGTTCTTCCGCGGGCTGCTGCAGGGGTCGCTCGATCGTGTGACGCCGCCGTGGGTGTCGCTCGTCGTGACGTCGGTGCTGTTCGCGCTGGTGCACACCATCGCGTCCGGCTGTTCGGTGACGCTCATCGTGACGCTGCTGGTCTACGCGCTGCTCGCCGGGTACGTGGTGCAGCAGACGAAGCGGCTCGCGCCGGCCCTGATCGGGCACGCCGTGTTCAACGGGCTCGCAGCGCTGATCAGCTGGCCCTGGTAGGGGCGCCGGCCGCGCCGCGGGCCCCGACGCACTACAGGGCCTCCTCGCCGAGGTAGCGCGAAATGATCACGTCGGTCTTGCGGAAGCGGTGGCGGACGCGGATCATCACTCCCCCGCGCTCGCGCACCAGCGCGCACGTCTCAGGGGTGAGGCGCAGTGCCGGATCCCAGATCGGCTGCCACCCCTGCGTCGTGTAGTACTCGAGGACCTTCGGCGTGGCATCCGGGCTGCCGAAATGGCGCGCCGAATAGCGTGCGACCGCCTCATCCGTTCCTCGCGCCCTGCTCACCGTTCGAGTGTGGCGCGAGTTGGTGCCGCGCGCGCGGGGACTCAGCGGATGGATAAGGAATCTGGGGGTGGTGCTGGTCTCCTAGAGGGATCGGAGGAGCGGAGCCAGGTCCTGCTCGAACTGCTCCAGGAAGCGGCGCTGATCGTGGCCCGGCGCGTGGAAGACGAGGTGGTTGAAGCCCGCGTCGACGTACTGCTTGATCTCGGCCACCGTCTGCTCGGGGTCGCTGCCGACGATCCACCGCTTGGCGATCTGCTCGATCGGCAGGGCATCCGCCGCCTTCTCCATCTCGACCGGGTCGGTGATGTCGTGCTTCTGCTGCTTGTCGAGCGACAGCGGCGACCAGAACCGCGTGTTCTCGAGCGCCTTGTCATGGTCGCGGTCGTAGCTCAGCTTGATCTCGATCATGTGATCGATGGCGGATGCCTCACGGCCGCCGGCCGCAGCACCCTCAGCCACCGCGGGCAGCAGCTCGTCGACATACAGCCCCATGCCCTTGCCGCTCGTGCAGATGAAGCCGTCGCCCACGCGGCCGGCGTACTTCGCGACGGTCGGGCCGCCGGCGGCGATGTAGACGGGAACCGGGTTATCGGGCTTGTCGTAGATCGACGCGTCGTGCGTCGAGTAGTAGTCGCCCTCGAAGCTCACGCGCTCGCCGTTCCAGAGCGCGCGGATCAGCCGGACCGACTCGCGCAGCCGCGCGAAGCGCTCCTTGAAGTCGGGCCAGCCCTGCTGCCCCGCGCCCTGCCAGCCGGTCGCGACCTCGTTGAGCGCCTCGCCCGTGCCGACGCCGAGGATGATGCGGCCCGGGTAGAGCACGCCGAGCGACCCGAAGGCCTGCGCGATCACGGCCGGGTTGTAGCGGTAGTGCGGCGTCATCACGCTCGTGCCGAGCACGATGTCGCGGGTGCGCTCGCCTGCCGCGGCGAGCCACGTGAGGGCGAACGGCGCGTGGCCCCCCTCGTGGCGCCACGGCTGGAAGTGGTCGGAGATGAACGCGCTCTCCATGCCATGTGCCTCGGCCGCGACGGTGAGCTCGACGAGCTCGCGGGCGCCGAACTGCTCAGCGGATGCCTTGTACCCCAGCTTCAGTGTCATCACTTCCGACCTTACGCGGTGAACCGGTTCAGGAATCCGTTTCGATAACGTTATACACGCGGTGACGCATGCGGGGGGCATTTCCGCCCCGACGGTGTTAATTGAGGGGTTATTTCGCCCGTCGTGCGCATTCGGGGCTGACGGATGCTGAGAGTGTGTCACCCGTCGCGCCGCACCTGCCCCACCCGAAGTCGCAGGTGCCGTACCTGGGCAACCCGATCGCCGAGGTGCGTCGTGCGCGGCGGGACCCGACCCATATCTCCGCGCCGACAGGCGTGCGCTGCAGCGCGCCCCTGCGCGGATTCCGACAAGGAAGCACACACCCGAATGAACAAGCTCATCAAGGGCGCCGTCACGGGCGCCGCCGGCATCGCTCTGCTCCTCGGAGGGGCGGGCACCTTCGCCGCATGGAACGACTCGACCCCCATCGGGGACCAGAACACGCAGATCCACACCGGCACGCTCAGCGTCGCCAAGGACACCTCGACCCCCGCCGGCTGGTACGACGTCACCAAGTCGGCCACCGGAACGTCGATTTCGTCGGTGGGCAGCTACCTGATGGTCCCCGGCTCCGAGATCGAATTCCGCCAGCCGCTCACCGTCACTGCGAGCGGCGACCAGATCGCCGCGACCGTCAGCTTCACCAACCCCACCCTGCAGAACGGCACCAGCGCCGACAGCAACTTCGTCGTGAGCAGCAAGCTCGTCGACGCCTCGGGCGCCGTCGTGAGCAGCACCGACAACATCCCCGCCGGCACCCACAGCTACACCGCCATCGTCGATGTCACGTTCAGCGGAACCGCCACGTCCGACCAGAAGGCGACGCTGAACCTCGGCCAGTCGTCGGTCACGCTGACGCAGACGCTGCCTTCCAGCAAGTAACAGCTGAGGCGTGTTGCCGGGCTTCCCCTCGCCCGGCAGCACGCCATCGGTTCGTACCCGGAGACGTCCATGGCAGGCAAGCACCGTTCGATCGACGGCACTCGTTCGCGCCGCACTGCGGCGACGCTTCTCGCCGCCGTCGCGATGGCGCTTGCCGTCGTGACGGCGGGCGTCATCGGAACCGGCGGCACCTACGCCGCGTGGAGCGCGAACGTCACGCTTCCCGGCGCGACCCTGCAGACGGGCACCGCTGGGCTGCAGCTCGGCGGGGTCACGGCTCTGACGCGCACGCTCGCGAGCCCCTCATCGAGTTCCGCGGTGGTCACGATCACCAACAGCGGCACGGCGCCGCTGCGCCGCTTCACGACCTCGGCCACCCTGGCGACCGGCTCGTCGACGGCGCTCGCGAGCGCGGTCAAGCTCAGCATCTGGCCCGTCGCGAACGGAACCACGACGTGCCCCGCCCCTCCGACGTCTCCCGCACCGGCCACCGGCTCGTGGGCCACGGCACCTCAGTGGCTCGCCGCGCAGGGCCCGCTGGCCGCGGGCGCCACCGCGAGCTACTGCTTCCTCTCGAGCATCTCGAGTGCTGACTGGGTCGCGGACGCGAACACCACCGCCACCGTCTCGGTCACCGCGACCGGCACGACCGGAGCGGACGGCAGCGGCTGGTCGGGCAGCACCACCCAGTCGTTCACGCTCACCGACCCGCCCGCCTCGACGAGCGGCGCCATCGACAACAACAACACCGCGGGCACCAGCCTCACCGTGACCCGCTCCGCCGGGGCGAACGGAGCGGTCTGCTTCGCCATGCACGTTACCTCGACCGACGGCAGCAAGAACCCCTGGCAGCTCACGATCCACACGAGCAGCCCGGTCTTCCTCGGCGTTCCGTTCGCCAGCTGGACGTGGCCACAGGGCACCGCCTCGTTCGAGATCCTCTCCGGCCCCGACGCGCAAGGCAACGTCGTCATCGACGGCGTCGGCGGCACCACCGGCAGCAACGGCACGGGCAACACGAAGTTCGTCCAGGCCGGCGCACCCTACGATCTGACCTTCTGCGTCAGGAGCACCTCATGACCCAGCTGCACCCCCGCCCCACCATCGACACGACGAGCGAGCCCGCCGACGAGGCGCCGCAGGCCGAGGCATCCGTCGAACCCGCCCGCACCGCGATCTGGCGCGCCATCGGCACCGGCCTGAGCGCCGGCCTGCTCGCCATCATCATCGGCCTCGCGCTCGTGACGATCATCATCCCGCGGGCGTCGGGCGCCACGGCGCTGACCGTGCTCACCGGGTCGATGGAGCCCAAGCTGCCGCCCGGCACCATGCTCGTGGTCAAGCCGAAGCCCATCGACGAGATCCGCATCGGCGACGTCGTCACCTACGAGCCGAACCCCAACGACGCCACCACCGTCGTCTCGCACCGCGTGATCGGCATCACGAAGAATCCCGACGGCACACGCACCTTCACCGTCAAGGGCGACGCGAACCCCGCACCCGACGCCCCCGTGCAGTCCAAGCAGGTCGTCGCCGTGCTGTGGTACTCGGTGCCGTGGCTCGGCTGGGTCAGCAACTACGTCGGAAGCACGACGAGCGCGTGGGCGATCCCGATCGCGGCCGGGCTGCTACTGGCCTACGCGCTCTGGAACTTCGTCGCCGGCGTGCTCGAGCAGCGGCGCAAGCGGATGCGCGCACACCGGGCGCGCTAAAGCAGCCCCCGCACGCGCGCGGCGTCGATCGCCTGGTCGCGGCCGTCCACGCCGAGCTTGCGGTAGATCGCCTGGTTGTGCACCTTGAGCGTGTTCAGCGACAGGTGCAGGCGCCCCGCCACCTCGGCCAGCGTGCCGCCGTGCGCGAGCTCGCGCAGCACCTGCAGCTCGCGCGGCGACAGCTTCACCGCGTTGCGGCGCGGCGGCGCGAACAGCAGCGGGGTGCGCCCGAGCGCAATGATCGCCGGGTCGGCCACGCGCTCGCCGGCGAGGGCGAGCAGCTGCGCGTAGTCCGCATGCGGGACCACGACCAGCGACGACACGATGCCCTTGTCGACCGCGACGCCGCACGCGTCGGAGAAGAAGGATGCCGCGGCCTCGCGCTCCCCGCCCTCGAGCGCCGCCACCGCCCTCACCAGCAGAGCAGGAACGAGCTGCCTCGGCCAGTGGCCGTAGTTCGCGATCACCCGGTCGGCGTCACGCAGCGCCTCCGCCTTCGCCCCCGCAGCGAGATGCGTCGCCGCGCGCACGCCGAGCGTGTAGCGGGCGGATTCGTCGGTCAGCCGCCCGAGCACGCCGATCGCCCGCTCGGGGCGGCCGCCGTAGAGGTGCACGAGCGCCGTGATGTACGCCACGACGACACTGCTCTCGTTCTGCTCCGCGACGAGCGACGGCACCGTGGTGACCACGCGGCGCAGCTCGGAGACGAGCAGGTCGGGCGTGGTCTGCCCCGCCGACAGCTGGAACATCGACAGCTGCGCGTACGCGATCACGCGGTGCTCATCGATCGCCCCGTCGGTGCGCTTGCCCATCGTCTCGACCGCGAGATCCGGCCGCAGCCGGTCGGCCTGGCGCAGCGCCGACGCCATGATGTCGTTCCGACGCCAGCTGCGGGTCGAGCGCACCACACCCGCCAGGGTCTGCGCCTTCAGGATCCACTCGTCGGCCGTAGGGCCGCGGCCCGCGAGCGCATGCAGCCAGGCGAGCTGGCCCGCGGCATCCGTCGCCACCCGCGTGTTGCTGAAGCCGACGCCGAGATCGTACGCGCACTCGTATGCCGCGAGCGCCTCGGTCTCGAGCCCTGCGAACTCGTAACTCAGCCCCCACTGCAGGTAGCCGTCGGCGAGCCGGTGCTGGATCGCGTCGCGATCGGCATGCGGCGCCTCATCGAGCCGCTGCTGCGCCATGCGCGACACCTCGACCGCCTCCGCGAAACGGCCGGCCGTGCGCGCCGCCACCGCACGCGCCGTCAGCGTCAGCAGCACGTCGCCGATCGAGCGCGGCGTGTACGGCGTCGGCGTGTCGACGTAGGTGACCGGCCGCACCGACGGGTCGAGCAGCATGAAGCCGAGCAGGCGGCGCAGCTTGTCCCACGCGGGCCGTTCGGCCAGCTCCTTCGGGGTGAGCTGGTCGGCCACCACGCGCAGCACCCCGACGTTATGGCTCACGAGCACGGCCCAGTTCGCCTCGGCGAGATCCGCCGCGTCGCGCAGGCGGCGCTCGCCGAGCGCGAAGTAGATGAGGGAGGCGATGCGATCGGGCTCAGCGCCCACGTCATGGTCGCTCATCGCACCCCTCTCTGGGCCGAAGCCCTCAGGCACAAGCCCTCAGGCACAAGCCCGCATGCGCACGTCAGCGCGCCGAAGTCTCCTCGATGCCCTTGTAGCGGTCACCGCCCACCAGCTCGACCCAACGCGCGTAATCGTGGTCGCGACCGATCGGGCAGGAACAGGACAACTCGATACGTTGCCCGTCCCGACCGGTGTACACCTCGACGTGAGGTTTGAACGGCATAAGGCTCCTAGAGCGAGCGGGTGAATGGCGGGTGTACCGCCCGGTCTATTCAGCCAAAGCGCCGATCACCCGGTCAAGCCCGCTACTGCCACCCGTTCAGGGGTTTTTCGCGATTTGGCGCACCCAGTTGTGGGGTGAGGCGCGAGACGTTCGTCTATACTGCGCGCTCGCTCACATGAAGTCGGCGTCGGGCGCATCGGCATACGCGGGCGCCGCGCCGCCCGGCCAGTGCCGGCGGCCGTTGTTGAGGGTGCCGTGCGACTCCTGCAGATAGCAGAGCCCGCACAGCGATTCATAGGTGACGGATGCCTGCAGCTCGCTGCCCTCATCGATCGCCACCTGCGCCCCATCGAAGACGAACTCCCCCGCCACGACGCGCGCGTTGAAGATCGCCTTCCGGCCGCAGCGGCAGATCGTCTTGAGCTCCTCGATGGTGTGCGCCACCTCGAGCAGGCGGCGACTTCCGGGGAACGCGACCGTCTGGAAGTCGGTGCGGATGCCGTAGGCCAGCACCGGCACGTCCTCGAGCAGGGCGATTCGCAGCATGTCGTCGACCTGCGCCTCGGTGAAGAACTGCGCCTCGTCGATGAGGAGCGCGCTCACATCGCGGCCGCGCGCATGGAGCGTCTGCGTGCGGTGCTGCTGGAACAGCAGGTAGATGTCATCAGCGCCGTCGACGGTGAAGTCGACCTGGCGGGTGAGGCCGAGACGGCTCACGATCTGATCGTCGCCCTTCGTGTCGAGCGCGGGCTTGGCGATCAGGACGTTATGGCCCCGCTCCTCATAGTTGAACGCCGCCTGGAGCAGCGCGGTGCTCTTGCCGCTGTTCATCGCGCCGTAGCGAAAGTAAAGCTTGGCCATTCGTCAATGGTATGGGGCGGTCAGAAGAGCGTCGGGGCGGGGGCGAGCGTTGCGGCATCCGTCTCTTCAAAGAAGACGAGGGGCGCCCGGCGCTCGCCGTTCTCGTCGATGCGCGAGGTGCGGCGCCGGCGCACCGCGGTGGACTCGACGCCGCCCGTGAGCGGGTCTTCGCGGCCGCGCACCAGGCCGTGCTTCGCGATCAGGGGCTTGATGCGGCGGGCGAGCCACTGGCGGTACTCCTTCGGAGCGTAGGCGCGATCGCGATAGAGCTCGGCGTACTTCCCGAGCAGTTCGGGGTGCTCCCGCTCAAGCCAGAACGTGAACCACTGCTTCACGCCGGGCTTCAGGTGCAGCGCCGTGTAGAGCACGCTCGTCGCGCCGGCCGCCTTCGCCTGGCCCAGCGCGAAGTCGAGGTGCTCCGCCGTGTCGGTCAGGAACGGCAGGATCGGCATCATGAAGACGCTGCAGTCGAGGCCCGCGTTCCGCACCGCGGTAACGGTGGCGAGGCGCTCCTTCGCCCGCGGGGTTCCCGGCTCGACCGACTGCTGCAGCTCGTCGTCGTAGATCGCAATGGACATCGCGAGGTCGACCGGCACCTTCTCGGCCGCCGCGGCCAACAGCGGCAGGTCGCGCCGCAGCAGGGTGCCCTTCGTCAGGATCGAGAACGGAGTGCGGGCCTCGGTGAGCGCCGCGATGATGTCGGGCATGAGCTTGTAGCGCCCCTCGGCGCGCTGGTACGGGTCGGTGTTCGTGCCAAGGGCGACCGGGGGCCGCTCCGCCTGCCACTTCGGCCGCGCGAGTTCGCGGCGCAGCACCTCGGCCACGTTCACCTTCACGACGATCTGCGAGTCGAAGTCGCGCCCCGCGTTGAGCTCGAGGTAGGTGTGCGTGGGCCGGGCGAAGCAGTACGCGCAGGCGTGCGAGCAACCGCGGTAGGGGTTGATGGTCCAGCCGTAGGGCATTACCTTCGAGCCGCCCGGAACCTGGTTGAGCGCGGACTTCGCGAGGATCTCGTGGAAGACGATCCCGTCGAACTCGGGGGTGCGCACCGAACGCACGAGGTTGTTGAGCTTCGCGAGCCCGGGGAGGGCGTCGTCGGCCTCGACGCCGAGTTCCTGGTTCTCCCACCGCATGGCTCAATTAGAACACGTCTTCGGCTTTTTTGTGTGGCGTTATTCGGAGGTGCGTTCGCCCGGGTGCTGCGCGCGGCGGTGTTCCCCGCGGTGCTGTCCCCGGCGCCGCACTTCGATGAGGACACCATTTGTGCCCCGGCATCGGCCGGCCGGTCCGGCCCCGGCCTCGCCCCGCCCCCACCCAGCGCGCAAAACTCAGGCTCGTCTCGCCCGGCGCCAGAGTTCTCCCCCGAGATTGCGCGGCTCAGGCCGTCTCCGCGCGAAACGCGCCTGAGTTTTGCGCACCGGGGCGCGGGAACCGCGCGGCGCGGCGCGGCGCGGGATCCGCGCGCCGGGGGCGCGACACCAATGGTGTCGCGGCGGCAGAAATGGTGTCCTCAGCGAAGTGCTGCGGACGAGACGCCCCTCCGGCCGACCGAAACCGGGGCCGGCGGCGCCGCAGCTCACCGAGACGTCGGCGCCACCAGCGGAGCGCGCACGCGCCAGACGGCTACTTCGGAAGCCCGAGCACCTTCGCGGTGCGCTCCATCGTCGCGTGCGCGAGGTCCGGGTCGGAGTCGAGCGACCGGCCGAGGGTCGGAATCAGCGACTTGAGCTGCTCCTGCCACTCCCCCTCGAACTCGCTCGGGAAGCACTTCCGCAGCACGTCGAGCATGATCGACACCGCCGTCGAGGCGCCGGGCGATGCGCCGAGCAGGCCCACGATCGTGCCGTCGTGGTGGGCGATCACCTCGGTGCCGAACTGCAGCACGCCGCCCTTCTTCGGGTCCTTCTTGATGACCTGGGCGCGCTGGCCGGCGACGATCAGCTCCCAGTCCTTCGGGTCGGCGGTCGGCATGAACTTCCGCAGCTCGTCGAACTTGCCCTTCTTGGTCAGCATCAACTGGCCGATCAGGTACTTCAGCAGGACGAGGTTGTCCTTCGCGACGTTGAGATACGGCCCGATGTTGCCCAGTCGAATGCCGGCGGGCAGGTCGAGCACGCTGCCGTACTTCAGGAACTTCGGGTCCGCGCCGGCGTAGGGGCCGAACAGCAGCGACGCCTCACCGTCGACGATGCGCTTGTCGAGGTGCGGCACGCTCATGGGAGGCGCACCGGCCTCGGCCTGCGAGTACACCTTCGCGTTGTGCTTCGCGACCACGTCGGGGTTGGTCGTCTTATAGAACTGGCCCGAGATCGGGAAGGTGCCGTAGCCCTTCGCCTCGGGAATGCCCGCCGCCTGCAGCACCTTGAGCGCCCAGCCGCCGGCGCCGACGAAGACGAAGCGGGCGTCGAGCGTGGTGGTCTGCTGCCGCACGAGGTGGCGCACCTTCACGCGCCAGCCGCCGTCGCGGCGCTTCGTGAGGTCGCGCACCTCGGCGTTCAG
>Ga0164242_10006451_pt1 | contig 12895 bp, 17 predicted proteins | sample OricomgcompostMG_FD_108783 | JGI IMG/M metagenome (GOLD analysis project Ga0164242, IMG submission 108783) | Miracle-Growth compost microbial communities from Emeryville, California, USA - Original compost - Miracle growth compost (MG) ... | reverse complement strand
TGACGATTTTGTCAAACTGACGTTTTTGTCAAACTGACGTTTTTGTCAAACTGACGTTTTTGTCAAACCGAAGGCAATTTGACGATTTTGTCAAACCGAAGGCAATTTGACGATTTTGTCAAATAACAAAAACTAGTTGAAAATAAATTTATTTTCAAACTCTCTATATATTTTTATCCATATATTTTTAGAAATATTATTTTAACTCTTTCGCATTCAAAATTGAAAAAACCAATATTTGGTAAAATGACATATTTCAAGGATTCTTGAAATGAATTATAACACTGTTTCTAAAATTTTTATAGATTCACCCGGACGATATTGGGATAATCTATAATATAGTTTCTAAAATTTTTATAGATTCACCCGGACGATATTGGGATAATTTATAAAATCTTCGATTTTGCAAAATCGAAGATTTTATAACATTGTTTCTGAAATTTTTATAGATTCACCCGGACGCTATTGGGATAATTTACGACATTGTTTTTCAAATTTTTATAGGCCCTCCCGAAAATTATTGGGATAATTTATAAAATCTTCGATTTTGCAAAATCGAAGATTTTATAACATCGTTTCTAAAATTTTTATAGAATAGCCCGAGCAGAAATTGGGATAATTTATAAAATCTTCGATTTTGCAAAATCGAAGATTTTATAATACAGTTTCTAAAATTTTTATAGAACCTCCCGAAAGTTATTGGGATAATTTATAAAATCTTCGATTTTGCAAAATCGAAGATTTTATAACATAGTTTCTAAAATTTTTATAAGACCTCTCTATATTTTTAAATATCGTCAAAATTCAAAAACGATCAATTCATCCTTTTTCGAAATATTTTGATGATAGGTTAACGCTTCTTCCAAGGTTTCACAATTTGGGGTGATATTTTTAATCCCGAATTTGTTAAAAACAGCAGTTAAATCATTGAAAAAATGGACGTCCTTTATCTTGATTTCGAAACTGTCGGTGAAATTATCGATTGTGATGATCCGACCAACTTCCCAAGAAGCGTATTTACCACAATAAGGTTTGATGACAAATTTTTGTTTCCCATTTCGAAGATATTCGAAACTATCTTGAGTGTGAAGCGTGTTGTCAGCTCTCAACGACATTTATCTTAAACTAAAAACGTTTTAACACTCCATTTTAACTTATCATTTTTAAGAAGATCCTTTTTGATTCGTCGGTAGGTTGAAACTGAAAAAATAAGCCGTGAAAGGCGTTGATTGATTTTCGAGCAAATAAAAGGATAGATATTTTCTTTATGGAAAAGGAAACCAACGCGTGATTTGACATTGACGGCGAAACAATAGCGAAAGAAAAATTTACGACCCTTTGGAATCATTTAGATCCTAAATTAACGTTTGAGGGTGAAATTGACCGAATAATGTTTTCGACGTTTGGACCTGTGATAACCAAGGGTGCTTTTCGATTCGAGCGATTAAGAATTCGAAAAGCTGGTTCGATTATTGGTTTTTGTGACGCGAGAAGGAGTGTTTGAAAATATGGTAATTTTCGCAATTTTTCAACCGTAATTTTCTCTTCTGGTGTGAACTTTTCTTCGCGAAGGATAATCGATTTCTCATATTTAACCCAAACGTCATCAACGTCTCGTCTCCCGGGGCACGAAATGAAGCTAAACAACACGGGTTCGTTTCTTTTCACATTATAATTTTCCGACAGATATTTGATGAAAAGAAAATCACAACAGGGATATGATAACAAAGTATTTTGATCGAAAAATGATTTGAGACATTCCTCTTTGACGATATAAGAAGTCAAATCATCAAATCTTCCTATTTGGTCAAGGGCTCCGCCCTTATCAGATTTTGAAATCTGGTCAAAAACGAAGTTTTTATCAAAACAATAGGCGTCAAATTGTCCCTTGGTCTCACGACAAAGATAACCTGGATAGAAAATGTCAGTGATTCGCGCAAACAAAAGATATTTCGCGTTGACGGTTGTTAGAATATTTTGGTAATGTTCAAATTCTGATTTCTTTTCTTTGGTTTGAAAAACTTGAATATTCATTTCCTTGATTCGTTTAACGAGAAACGAAATAGAACCTTCCGAACTGAACGAAAAATAAATGTTCGGTCGTGGATTAAGATAGGAATAAGAAGTCAAAAGATTATAACAAACCTCAATTTCACTCGGAGAAGTGAAATGATGGCCGATTAAGACCGTGTATTTCTTCTCAGTTGCGACAACATAAGGTGTATAAGCAATCCTCTGCGAAATAATAAAACGATAGGCTAGTTGAAGAACGTCGTATTTGATGTTAACCATCGGGGATTTCACGGTAAAAATCAAATATTCACCCTTCACGATTGGTTTTGACGTATTAATGAATAAGAATGGAATTGAGAAATATTCAAAAATGAAACGGATCCAAATTCCGCTACAATTCGCATAATCGGTCGGGGTTCGAAGAATGTCCTTATTATTTGGAACGTCATAACCGGCCGATTCGACGACTTCAGGCATCTGACCGAACCGGTGATTAAACGTTGCGAGTTTTTCAGTCGAACGAGGCGCGAGAAACCCTGACTCAATCATTATCGTCTCATTTGCTTCGATTTTTTCAGTTGTCCGATAATATTGTTCTTTTTTCAATTTCGGCGACAAGAAAACCAACATTTTGTTCAACGTTTCTTTTTTCCCAATCGGAGAAAAAGATTGACTATTCGTCAAGTTGATACAAAGTTTGCAAAACTCCCGGCGATTTCGTCTCAACAATGACACCCGCGACATCTTGAACCAAGTCATCATAGGACTCAATTTCAAGATACCAATAGTTAGATCCGAGGATCGCATTTCTCGGGTCAAAAGTTCGGTTAAGATAAAACACGATTTGGTTCCACATTAACCCACTAAGGTTCCCGCGATTAACCATAACATTAGATGTTCTCCCTCGTGAGACGTCAAAACTGACATCGCTAACTTCGTAATGGTCCATTTAAGATTGACTTTTATTTTTCTTTTTAAGATAAAATCGAAGATTCAATGTCTTACTTACTCGATGTTTCGAATTATGAGAAGAAGGACGTTCGGAACCTTCAAAGGGCATTAACCTTTGTTCACAAGAATTTTTTTGGACCCGATTTAATCATTCAAGCTTATCTGACGCAAAAGAATAAAATTCTTGTTCCTTATTGCATCGGAAGGAAATTAGATAATTTTCGGGAAATTGAACCAGTGAAGAACAACGCCGAACCTTGGAAATTTACCGGCGAGCTCCGCCCTGACCAAGTCGAAATTCGAAATATCGCCCTTCCGATCCTTCAATCAAAAGGTTCCATCAGTCTTTTTATTCAGACCGGTCAGGGGAAGTCAGCAATGTCAACCGAATTTTCTTCTTCCCTAATTGGTTCAGTGGGTGGCCGGGTCCTTGTTTTGATGTCGCGAATTACCCTTGAACAGAGTTGGAAAGAAACTTTCGAACGTTTCACCAACGGGAAAGTTGGCGTTGTTCCTTCGAATTCGTCCGAGTTTGATTATCGATCTTATAATCTCCTTGTTTGTCGGATTTCCCGAATTCGACCCGAGTTTGAAACTGAAATTGACGTTCTAATTCTTGATGAGATTCACTTGATGGAAACACAACTTTATCTCAATCAAATAATGCGGATTAAACCGCGTTATGTCATCGCGTTGACCGCAACGGAGAAGAAAGATAACGGAATGGAAAAAATCGGCTTTGCAATCGCCGGGGGAAATAAACAACAGATTGTCATTCGACCAAACAAGGAATATCAGGTTTTTACAATTGAAACAGGATTTGGGACTCATTCACTTCCTGACACTGACGAAAATGACCTCCCCGACGACCCTGATTCGACCCGAGTCAAGCTCGAAAGCCTAATTTCGGAGTTGAAAGAACGGAATGATTTAATCGTTGAATTTCTCGAAGCCTTGTCAATCACTAAATTTAAGGCTATCGTTTTCGCTGATCGGAAAAATCAAATTAATTATATTTATCAACAGTTGAAAGAAAAAAATATTGACGTTGAATATCTTTGTGGAACAAAAAACAAAATGAACAACGCGAAAATTACCATTTGTGGGATCAAAAAAGCCGGCACAGGGATGGACGACGCAATGATTTCGATTAACTGGGACGGTGAGCGGTTTAACCTTGGTGTTTTCATTATTTCAACCTATAAAATTGAACAAGCCGTCGGACGCCTCCGGGTCGAAATTCCGCATTTGGTCCATCTGATCGACCGAGACAACAAACGATGGTTTCGTCAAACTTGGCTCGACAACGAAAGATTTTATCGAGATCACGGCGGGATTATCCATCGAATCGGCGATAACACTTGGGACGAGGTCCGCCATCATCTTCTCGGACTAAAAATTTAATCCTTGCTTAAATGTCAGTCATCAATTCTTCGAAAATTTATGATTATGATTCGACACAATTTATTTTTCCTGGTTGGTCTTTTCAATATGGAACTTATGAATTCGTTGTTCCTAATATTTCTTTCACTGTCAGAAAACAAAATGGATCCCTAACGGTTTCACCAAGCGAATTTCTAACAAAAATTAACACCCCGGGTGGTGGAAGTCATCAGATTACCTTTCGGTTTTTCCCTACTGGAACGTTCGATAATCAAATTATTTCGGAACAGATGTTTTCACAGGTTGGTTCAAATGAAGTTTATAGCCTTTATCTTAATTATTCAACGAACGGAATGATATATTCATCGGGAGGCCATTGGAGAATTAAACCCCCGAGATTTAATATGTTATATAATTCAACTCATATTCATTATGTTGATTATTTGATTGATGGAAAAATTGATAATTATATCGGGTTTGCTATTTAATTAAATAGCAAAATATGTTCAGGGTTCGCCATCATCCAAATGACCCGATTGACGAATATGCTTATTTAGACTGTAGTATTAACCCGGTCGCCCCTGGTCGATCAACCGTCAGTTTTATCGGTTGGAAAGAATATATTTCGACATTTTATGGACCTAAAATTATTGCTGATATTAGCGGTGGTTCATTTGATGTTTATCGGAACGTTGACGGAACCATTACCCTAACTTCTTCGGTCATCAACACGACAGTTTATCGATGGACTGACTACCGGGCGAATACGCCGTCGGAAACAAGAGTTGTTCAAATGTCAATTTTCCCATCAGGAACAGGAACGTCTTTTCAAACACTCGGTCAAAGAAATATTCTCGAAGCTGAATATGACGCGGTTGATCTGTTCCTTGGAGAAGGGGGAAATTTTGGACAATTAAGAAATGACAACAATCGATATTTAACAACAATGCCTGTTTTTGATCTTTTCTTTGGTGAAAAACCACCATATCATCTTCGCCTTATCTATCAATACAAAGGGAGAAATGATTTTTATCTTGGATTCGCTTAAACATAAAGGGCGTCCAAATCAGCTTGAGTAAAATATCTTTTTTGAAAAGCGTATCGAGTGATAATGTTGACGAATTTTTGAAGGTCAAATTGATAATTGTCCCCTTGATCCATTGTTCCGCCGAGGACCGCGAGGGCTGTCCCTTCGACGCCTTTCGAAATGTCAATGGTGTAAGTGTCGACCAAAGTTCCGATTACCTCAATAATTTTATTAATGTCCAGATTTGGATCAGCCGTCGAAACAAATGAAACACCGCTGTTTTGAGCTTGTGAAAATTGTTGATTGACCTGAATTAAAAAATAAGAAGCTGAAAAATAATCTTGATAAAGAAAATATTTATAACTTTCATTCAAATTTGTTAGAATATCGAAGCGAATGTCGTTCGAAAGTCTTTTATTCTCAAGTCCGATCGATGTAATGAAACCGTTATAGATAATAACAATCGCCTTAAAAAGAGTATCCTCGGCTTGAAAACTATTCATTAAATTTAAGATATTACTCGTTTCATATAAATTATTTTGAACGGCAATTGAAGCCCCGGCAAGTCCACCACCGCTAATTAGAAGGGCAACTCCAGATGCGATCCCAGTTGCGACAAATGACGCCGTATAACTAGCCCCGTTCAGGATGAGCTCGATCGCAAAAAATGAACTCGCCCCGAAGGTTAAAACCGTCAAAACTGACGCGAAGAAGATTGCCACCGACAGGCCGATAATCGCCCCGAAACGGTTCGCGGTAATGTCGAGAACTCCACGACCAACCTCGAGAAGAAAAACCTCGTCGTGATACTTCGAGAAAAGATCAGAATGCGTAATTGCGTACTTGATATCACCAATATTATAGTGATGGTCGGCCGGATAAGCCATTAAATATCCGATAAAATACCCAAAATTTCTCGCGTGTTCAGGTGAAGCTATTGCAAAATCAGTTCCTATTTCACTCGTCCCAAATGGTTTACCGTTGATGATTGCGTCTTCGGGATTAATTGGAGTGTATTGTGGAGGTTGTCCAGCTGAGATTAGTGCGTTATTGATTTCATTGATAATTTGGTTTGCCTGTTCAACCGTGTCAACCTGTTCGGGAATTGATTGTTCATTTCCCATTTAATTTTAAAAATAATTTTGAATTTAAATGTCGCGACAAATCGGGCAAAACGCGATCGCGTTGATTAACGCGGTTGACGACGGTCAAGACTACTCGAACTTAACCCGACCGCTCCAAGAGAACGGTTATGAATCGGCGATTCACCTTCTCCTTCGGGGGACTCGGGTTAAGAAGGACTGCGAACCTAAATTAAGAAAATCAGAAATTATCACTCGACAAGCCGACGCAATTCGACTTTTTTCCCAACTCGTCGAACGCCAACGAAAGGTCTTACAATTCGTCCGAACGTTAATTCAACAGTATATCGGGACGGCAACTGCTTCAATTTCGACCGCGCTCTTGACCGCCCTCGGCTATTCTGGACTGACCGACGCCTCGCCCTGGAAGATTTTCGGTGCTCCGACGGACGGTTTCCAAACGGCGATTTTTGGTTCTTTTGTTCCGAACGCCCCGACGACCCTGTCAGGTCTCAGCCCATCGAACGCGACAATTACTCCACAAGTCCTCAGTGTCCCACAGGCTAACGTTCAAATCAGCGGATCAGGAACGACCGTTAAACAGGTCGTCATTACTCTCGTTTCAATCGAGTTTCAAACCCTTTTAACGTCGCTGATTTTGACTGCGAGTGATATTGTCGTTAATGGAACTAATTTTAGCCTGACGCCGAACGCTCTCGCGAACCTGGTTGGAACTGGTCTTTTCACGGCCGGAACGGCGAATTCTTCTCCGCCTTCAACAACGTTCAACGCAACCAATTACTCGATCGTTCCGACGACAACAACTTCGTTAACTGTTAATTCAACTTATTACATCGGTCTCGATCCATTTGGTCAATGGAAAGTTAAAAATATTATTATCATCTATTCTTAAATGGAAGATATTATTCTTGAACATTTCCAAGAATATAAAAGGGTGCGAAATTATTTATTAATTTTTAACTGTCAACTAATTTTTATCCTAGTTAAGAACCAAATTATGTTTTTCAATTTGAAGGTTTATTCAGATGGTCAAATATTCTTAAACGGCCTCGAAGAAGGCGTTGTCATTAATTATTATGCCCCGGAAAAGAAATATCGTGAATTCTTTCGACACGGCCTCAAAGAAGGACTTGCGACTGTATACGACGAAAGAGGCAATTTATTCCTTGAAGAATATTATCTTCACGGAAAATTAACCAACCGAATAACTTATGATCGAGAAGGGAAGATTAGAACGAAAATCTGAATAATTATTCAGAATCACAAAGAAGTTCGATTTTTCCATCATAGAAATTCAAAAACCCAAAACATCCCCCATATGGATTCACGTCCGAAAAAAACGGGAGTAAATCAAGAGATTCTTTGATGAAAAAATGACACTTTCCTTTCTCGCGTCGATAGTAAATGTCATCGATTTCTGGGGCAATATAAACTTTCTTTTCTTGACAGTAGAGATAAAGATTATCGAGAAATTCCTTGAGCTGAAAATAAATTTCGGCTTCAAGACCCCGAAAAGAGGGGATCAAAAAATGACGATGTAAATAGCGATCAAATTTGACAATATCAGACAAACGCCCGTCAAAATTCTTAGAAAAGATTTTGTCCATTGTTATTTTACCGACCAAAATAAAATTTTGAAAAAGAAAAGCCTAACTCCAAAAATATTAATTTAAATAAAAAGGTTCTTAAAATGGAACAAATTATCAGTGAGCATCTTTTTCAATTAAATTTTAATCTGATATTTGATGTCGAATTGATTTTTATAAAAGAAAATGATGTTATACTCTTTCACGATGAAGAAGTTTATTCAATTGAAATTGATGACGATATTGATATGACATTCGAAGGAATAAAGAAAAAGGGGCTGAAAACCGGATTATGGATCAATCGGTTCGAACGAGGTTTAAAATATTCTCAAGGGGTATTTCGGAACGGGGAAGCCGACGGTTTATGGATTACTTGGTATTCAAACGGTCAAAAACAAACAGAAGGAAATTATCGAAATGGGAAAGAAGAAGGTTTATTGATTACTTGGCATTCAAACGGTCAAAAATGTCAAGAGGGAAATTTTCGAAATGGGAAAGAAGAAGGATTATGGATTAATTGGTATGATAATGGTCAAAAATATGAAGAGGGAAATTATCTTAATGGAGACCGAGAAGGATTATGGACTTATTGGTATGAAAATGGTCAAAAACGGGCAGAAAGGAGTTATCGAAATGGAAAATTGATTGAAGAGACTAACTTTTAAATTTTCTGGTTAGAAAATTTATTGATCTTAAAATGGAAAATGTCATCGGGGAACATCTTTCTCAATTTGAATCTTTTCGAAATCTTGGTTTAATTTTTGAAATTGATCCAACTTTGATTAAAATCGATGACGGGATCCTATTTTTTAACGAGATAATTTTTTCGATAACTATTGATGAAGATGAAATAAAATCTGGAGGAATTTATCGAAATGGAGAAAAAGAAGGTTTATGGATCACTTGGTGGGGAAATGGTCAAAAATCATCAGAAGGAAATTATCGAAATGGAAAGAAAGAAGGATTATGGATTTCTTGGTATGAAAACGGTCAAAAACGGGCAGAAGGAAATTATCGAAATGGGAAAGCAGAAGGATTATGTGTTTATTGGTATGATAATGGTCAAAAAAGATTAGAAAGAAATTACCGAAATGGGAAGAGAGAGGGTTTATGGATTTCTTGGTATGAAAATGGTCAAAAATCATCAGAAGGAAATTATCGAAATGGAAAAGAAGAAGGATTATGGCTTTATTGGTGGGTAAATGGTCAAAAAAGGATCGGAGGAAATTATGTTAATGGGAAAGAAGAAGGATTATGGATTTATTGGTACGAAAATGGTCAAAAAATGACAGAAAGAAATTATCAAAATGGAAAATTTGATTAATCAGATTAACTCTTAAATCCTCGCATCAATAAATTTATTGATTTTAAATGGAAAATGTCATCGGGGGACATCTTTCTCAATTTGAATCTTTTCGAAATTTTGGTTTAATTTTTGATCTTGATTCACCATTGATTAAAATCGATGACGAGATCCTATTTTTTAACGAAATAATTTTTTCGATAACTATCGACGATGAAATAAAATCTGGAGGAATTTATCGAAATGGGAAGAAAGAAGGAAGCGGAGCTTACGGCAAAGCCGGATTATGGATTTCTTGGTATCCAAATGGTCAAAAATGGGAAGAAGGAAATTATCGAAATGGGAAAAGAGAGGATTTATGGATTTCTTGGTGGGTAAATGGTCAAAAATATTCAGAAGAAAATTATGTTAATGGGAAATTGATTGAAGAGACTAACTTTTAAATTTTCTGATCGATAAATTTATCGATCTTAAATGGAACAAATTATTGGCGAACATTCTCAGGATTTTCGATCGTTGAATTTGATCTTTGATCTTGAACCACCCTTGGTTAAAATTGATCAAAAGATCTTATTTTTGGATGAAATAGTTTTTTCAATAACTGTTAATGAAGATGGAATAAAAATTGAAGGCATTTATCGAAATGGGAAACAAGAAGGTTTATGGATTTCTTGGTATGATAATGGTCAAAAATACGGAGAAGGAAATTTTCGAAATGGAAAGCAAGAGGGATTATGGATTTCTTGGTATGAGAATGGTCAAAAAAACGAAGAGGGAAATTATCATAATGGAGGAAGAGAAGGATTATGGATTTATTGGTATGGAAAAGGTCAAAAACACTCAGAAGGAGATTTTCGAAATGGGAAGCAAGAAGGTTTATGGATTACTTGGTATGAAAATGGTCAAAAAAACGAAGAAGGAAGTTATGTTAATGGAGGAAGAGAAGGATTATGGATTCATTGGTATTCAAATGGTCAAAAATGGACAGAAGGAAATTATGTTAATGGAGGAAGAGAGGGATTATGGATTCATTGGTATGTAAATGGTCAAAAAATGATGGAAGGAAATTATCGGAATGGGGAAAGAGAAGGACTATGGATTTATTGGCGCGATAATGATCAAAAGCACGAAGAAGGAAATTATCGAAATGGAAAATTGATTAGTGAGACTATCTTTTAAATTTTCTGATCGATAAATTTATCGATTTTAAATGGAGCAGATTATTAGCGAACATTCTCAGGATTTTCGATCGCTGAATTTGATCTTTGATCTTGAACCACCCTTGATTAAAATTGACAAACAGATCTTATTTTTTAAAGAGACAGTCTTTTCGATAACTATCGATGATGAGGATGGGATAAAATCTGAAGGCATTTATCAAAATGGAAAGGGAGAAGAGCGAACTTACAACAAAGTCGGATATTGGATCACTTGGTGGGGAAATGGTCAAAAATCATCAGAAGGAAATTATCGAAATGGAAAGAAAGAAGGATTATGGATTCTTTGGTATGAAAATGGTCAAAAATGGCAAGAAGGGAATTATCGAAATGGAAAAGAAGAAGGTTTATGGATTTGGTGGTATCCAAATGGTCAAAAATGGAGGGAAGGAAATTATGTTAATGGAAAAGAAGAAGGTTTATGGATTGCTTGGCATTATAATGGTCAAAAAGGATCAGAAGGAAATTATGTTAATGGGAAAGAAGAAGGATTATGGATTGGTTGGCATCCAAATGGTCAAAAATATTCAGAAGGAAATTATCGAAATGGAAAAGCTGAAGGATTATGGATTCTTTGGTATGAAAATGGTCAAAAATGGCAAGAAGGGAATTATGTTAATGGAGAAAAAGAAGGATTATGGATTTGGTGGGATGATAATGGTCAAAAACAATTAGAAGGAAATTACGTTAATGGGCAACAAGAAGGATTATGGATTTCTTGGTATCAAAATGGTCAAAAACAATTAGAAGAAAATTATGTTAATGGGAAATTGATTGAAGAGACTAACTTTTAAATTTTCTGATCGATAAATTTATCGATCTTAAAATGGAAAATGTTATCGGAGAACATCTTTCTTCTCTTGGGAGCTTTCGATCATTAAGTTTAATTTTTGAAATTGAACCGCCTTTCGTCAAGAATTCGATCTTTGGAAATGAAGTTTATCAAAAAGGAGGAATTTATCGAAATGGAGAAAAAGAAGGATTATGGATTCGTTGGTGGTCAAATGGTCAAAAATCATCAGAAGAAAATTTTCGAAATGGAAAACAAGAAGGTTTAAGGATTGGTTGGCACTCAAATGGTCAAAAATGGGAAGAAGGAAATTTTCGAAATGGAAAACAAGAAGGTTTATGGATTTCTTGGTATGAAAATGGTCGAAAAAGGAGAGAAGAAAATTATGTTAATGGAAAAGCAGAGGGATTATGGATTTCTTGGTGGGTAAATGGTCAAAAATATGACGAAGGAAATTATGTTAATGGGAAAGCAGAGGGATTATGGATTCTTTGGTATGAAAATGGTCAAAAATATTCAGAAGGAAATTATCGAAATGGGAAAGAAGAAGGATTATGGATCCGTTGGTGGTCAAATGGTCAAAAACACACAGAGGGAAATTATGTTAATGGAGAAAAAGAAGGATTATGGATTTATTGAGATAGAAATGGTCAAAAAGAATTAGAAAAAAATTATCGAAACGGTAAATTGATAGGTTAGATTTATTTTTCTTAATTAAGAAAAATATTGATCTTAAAATGGAAAATGTCATTGGAGAACATCTTTCTTCTCTTGGAGATTTTCGAAATCTTGGTTTAATTTTTGAAATTGATCCAACTTTGATTAAAATCGATGACGAGATCTTATTTTTTAACGAGATAATTTTTTCGATAACTATTGATGAAGATGAAATAAAATCTGGAGGAATTTATCGAAATGGGGAAAAAGAAGGTTTATGGATTTCTTGGCACGAAAATGGTCAAAAAGGGTCAGAGGGAATTTATCAAAATGGAGAAAAAGAAGGATTATGGATTTCTTGGGACGAGAATGGTCAAAAATGGCAAGAAGGAAATTATCGAAATGGAAAGAAAGAAGGATTATGGATTTCTTGGGACGAAAATGGTCAAAAAGCAGAAGAGGGAATTTATCAAAATGGAAAGAAAGAAGGATTATGGATTCTTTGGTATGAAAATGGTCAAAAATGGGAAGAAGGAAATTATGTTAATGGGAAAGAAGAAGGATTATGGATTTCTTGGTGGTCGAATGGTCAAAAACATTATGAAGGAAATTATCGGAATGGGAAAAGAGAAGATTTATGGATTGGTTGGCACTCAAATGGTCAAAAAGCAGAAGAGGGAATTTATCAAAATGGAGAAAAAGAGGGTCATTGGATTGAATGGTATCCAAATGGTCAAAAACAATTAGAAGAAAATTATCGAAATGGAGAATTGATAGGCTAGATTTTATTTTTCTGATCAGAAAATTTATTGATGCGAGGATTTAAGAGTTAATCTGATTAATCAAATTTTCCATTTTGATAATT
>Ga0164242_10006450_pt1 | contig 12896 bp, 6 predicted proteins | sample OricomgcompostMG_FD_108783 | JGI IMG/M metagenome (GOLD analysis project Ga0164242, IMG submission 108783) | Miracle-Growth compost microbial communities from Emeryville, California, USA - Original compost - Miracle growth compost (MG) ... | reverse complement strand
TTTTGGTTTTTCAAATTTTGAAGAAATATTTAGGGGGTATTTATTTTGTCCCAAAAAAAGGGGGGGGGGGGAAATAGGGAAGTAAGGGAAAGGGTTGGGTGGGTTAAAAGGGTAAGTGGCTAACGTACACAATGTTCCCTTGGCGTCGTCAACCCAGTATGGCGCAAAGAGACCGCTGAAAGCCGTGACGAAGAAGACGCCGCCGTTATCCTTGACGGACCCGGCGAGGTCGGTGATCTTGCTCGACTCATCGACGAAACCGAGGTTGTTCATCAGGAACTTGACGCCGGAGCCGGCAACCGCGATGCTGCCCTCGAGCGCGTATACCGGCTTTTTACCCTTGCCAAAGTCGTACGCGATGGTCGCGAGCAGGCCGGACTTGGATATGACGGGCTTGTCCCCGACATTGTACAGCAGGAAACATCCGGTCCCGTACGTATTCTTGGCCTGGCCCGGGCTAAAGCCGCATTGCCCCACCAGCGCGCTAGATTGGTCTCCGAGACAGCCGGTGATGGGTATCCCCTCGAGCGGGCCGTAGGCCATCTTGCCGTAGACGTCCGGGTCGGACGACGGCACGATCTTGGGGAGGGCGATCTTGTTCCTGTCGATACCGAAGAAGTTCAGCAGCTTGTCGTCGTACTCAAGCGTGTGCAGGTTCATGAACATGGTCCGGCTCGCATTCGTGCTGTCGGTGACGTGCACGGGCTTCTCGGCCTTGATGCCGCCGTTCAGCCGGTATATCAACCACGAGTCGATGGTTCCGAAGACGAGGCGGGACTCCTCATACGCCTGCTTCACCTCGTCGACGTTCTGCAGCATCCAGAGCAGCTTGACGCTGCTCGGGTAGGTCGACAGCGGCAGTCCGCAGATCGGCCGCAGCTCGTCGTTGGGGTCCCGGAGCTTGAGCTCGCGCACGAGATTCTTGGTCCGGGTGTCTGGCCATACGATGGCGTTGTATAGGGGCTCGCCAGTGTTCTTGTCCCAGAGCACGGTCGTCTCACGCTGGTTTGTGATCCCGATGGATTTGATGTTGGCCTTTGAGTAACCCTTGTCCTCGAACTGGCGCATGGCCTTGTCAACGCACTCTTCCACGCTCGAGAGAAGCTCGAGAGGGTCATGTTCGTGCCATCTTCATAGGTATACCATTAGTAACCGGGGGTGGTATAGCATATTAGCTAAATGGGAAAGGGTCAGAGAAAAAAGGGAGGAACCAACCCAGATTCGGGGTACATATTGTCAAACTCCATCTGATGGTCCACGATGGGTTCGCCCTTGCCATCGAATATGAGGAAGCGAGTGGAAGTCGTCCCCTGGTCGATGCTCCCAACGAACCAGTGGTGCTCGCGCTCCTCCTTGGTCTCCATGATGTCACGGGGAAGGTTCTCCTCGTGCTCGACGTATACGCCCCTACTTGCTACCGGTTGTCTGCTGCCGGTGTGGACTGACTTGATGTCGCGACTCTCGGTCATGTCTCTCGGCTCGAGGGCCGTACCAGTCTTTTCACGATCCGGGTTTTCAGACTGGTCTGCTTCGGCGGAGTAGACCCTGCACGTGGTGTGTAGGGAAGAAAACTGGCCGTGGGGGCGAGCCCTGAGTCGCGGGGTGGGTAGGAGGGGTAGGCGGGGAACGGATACGTCATATAAGTCCTGATCCTAGCAACAGGCGAAAGCTCTGTGCCGTCCTCTGGCAGCGGTCGAATTGGCAAAGGTCTGACAGTCTCCGGGTTTGGCCAGTAATAAGAGGTGTTCGGGAAGGCGAGTTACACGAGGACGGATTCGGTTGGGGCGGACGAGAAACATGTTTTATTCAGAAGCGGCAGCAGCAGCAGTGGGCCGTTTTGTTCGACACAAGCAAAAAGTTTGTTTCACACTTGATCGTGCAGCTTTTTGCGCGCAGAAAGTGGTTGACCACTGCAGAGTCCGCAGCTCCAGGCCGACCGACATTAGCTTGATCCGGAGTTTTCTAGCCCCAGCAGCAGCTGACTGGGAATGATTGGCGGAACAATTGCGGAGCACTCCATGTCTCGACTCAAGCTCCCTTAACATTTTGCTTGATTGATTGTTAGCTCAGGCCAAGAACATGTTCATTTCCGTAGGGACCGACCCCTGGCCAAAGGTCGAGTCCCTGTTGCCGGTGCCCGACTGCCGAGCATTTTCGAGACCCCGGCGGCGTCGGCTTCACCACCAAGATCTCCGAGATATCCGCCGAAGTCGGCCTGCCCGGATGCAATGCTCTCAATATTACAGATTAGTTATGCGGGTTTTTTGGGGAGCTACTATCCATCTTTGTTGCTTGGCGAGGTGTGTATGCACGTACATAACATCTATAACACCCCCTTCCTACTTTCACCCCTGGTTCTGTTTTTGCTACGAGACTTATTAATCAGAGCCGAGAAGACTCGTCGAAAGGACTCGGCCTGTGGGCAAATGGCTGTGGACAAATGACATTGCCAGTTGAAGGCGGCATGTCATGTGCACTGACGTATGGAGGCCATTAGGGGAGATCGTTAGGCCGAGACTCGTCGGTTGCGCCCTTCGTGTGGTTGCTTTGTAAGACGCAGTGTGTCAACGGCCTGGAATTTGGAATTGGAATGCCCAACCACCAAAACGCAGCTCAGTGCGGATAATGGTTTGACCTCGTTATCAATGCTGACAGAAGTACGGATCCGTACTTCAAGTCGACGGCCCTATGCATATATGTTTAGTAAATTCCTATGAGGAAGTCCTTGACGGGAGTCCTCCAGATTCTCAATCTCGTCGCGCCCATTTCAACATCCATCCCAACAAGCCCTCTCGAGAGCCATCAGTCAAAACAAGATATCTTCACCAATGCTAGTGGCATTTTAGACTCGTATCTTACGGGCTGGTCATTGTTCGCTGCAGATATGGCTACTATTCACGAATTCACAAATGGTTGGCATTCTGGGGAGGTAGCCGTCCACAACCTTCTCCGTGTTCCTACCTCGCAGAGAGAAAACCCGACTACCAAGGGCCTACCATCTCGGTATGCATATCGAGTCGTGAGCTCTCCGCTCGTGGCCTTCGGAGCCCTGGATGAACGAGGAAGACCTTGGACGACCGTCTGGGGAGGCGAGCGATCATTCGCCCAGCCGGTCGCCCAAAATGTTCTCGGTATACAGTCCTTAGTTGATAGACGCCATGACCCGGTTGTGCAAGCGCTACTGGGGTCAGCGCCCGACGGCGAGTTGGTGCGTCCCATGACGGACGGACAAGAGGGCAAGCCCATGAGCGCGCTCAGTATCGACCTGGAAACAAGAGATCGGGTCAAGCTAGCTGGCCGCATGGCTGTCGGTACGGTCACGAGCAAGGATGGGACAGTTGGCGACATCCAGGTAGCGATGCTAGTGCAGGAGAGCCTGGGCAACTGCCCCAAATACCTCAACAAGAAGGATATCACAGCGCATGTTCCCTCGCCGGAGCTTGTATCCGACACGCTACCGTTGCCGAAGGCCGCCCTTGAGCTGATTGAGAAAGCCGACATGTTCTTCCTATCCTCCACCAACGGACAGACCATGGACACAAACCACCGGGGAGGTCCTCCAGGGTTTGTAAGGGTTGTCAGCAACACCGAGGAGGGCGTCGTGATCGTTTACCCAGAGTATTCTGGAAACAGGCTCTACCAGACTCTCGGGAATATCTACACTGACCCAAAGATCGGCATTGCAATCCCGGATTACGACTCCTCCGACGTGCTCTACCTTAGCGGCGAAACCGATCTCCTCTTCGGACCGACGGCTACTGCGCTGCTTCCTCATGCGAAGCTGGCAGTGAAGATTACGGTGAAGGAGGCCAGGTTTGTGAAAGACGGTCTTCCGTTCAGGGGCAAACCTGGAGAGCTATCCCCTTACAATCCACCGGTGCGCCGACTCGCGTGCGAAGTGGAGGCTGGGGCTCTTTCCGGCGACCAGGGACCGGTTGCAACAGCTACGCTCGTCAATCGGGAAGTCATCAGTCCAACAATTAATCGATATGTCTTCAAACTCCAGCCAGGGACCGGGGGTAAGCAACTGAAGGCATGGAAGCCGGGTCAACACGTCACTCTTGATTTCAGCGAGGAGCTGGATAACGGATACAGTCACATGCGCGACGATGACCCCCAAAGCTTGAACGACGATTTCGTGCGGACATTCACCATCTCCAACCTGCTATCATCATCATCACCCACCCGGGACGGCGGGGAGGATGCGGTGTTAAGTGGCGAGACCGAGCTGGAGATCACAGCACGCAGGCATGGCCCCGCAACATCCCTGCTCGCCAGGCAAAACCTTCGCGTGCCTCTAGAGTTGCCCGTCCTCGGCTTCGGCGGCGACGAGTCGTTCCGGATCCCCATAGCCAGTGATCGCGGAGGAAGGGAAGGGAAGCTTGCCGTTTTCGTTGCGGGCGGGGTGGGCGTTACGCCCTTGCTCGCACAGGCTCCCGGCCTGTTGGCGGGCGTTGGCGAGGGAGACGAGTCCGGGCTGCGTGTGCTTTGGAGCCTGAGGGCGGCGGATTTGCCTCTTGCTGTGAATATGGTTGAGAAGGTCGGCGGGCTTGGCCGCTTCGTGAAATTGTTTGTCACGGGCGAAGTTGGCGAGAAGGAACAAGATCTGATCGGGAAGTTGCAGGGCCTGGGGGCTCAAGCTGTGATGAGGAGGATGGAAAAGAAGGATGTTCTAGAAGCGGGAAGCAACGAGACGGCGCGCGGGAGGAAGTACTACCTTTGTGCCAGCCCGCCGATGCTCAAGTTGTTGTCAGAGTGGCTGGAAGAGCAGGAAACTGTCGCAGAAAGCTTCAACTACTGACGGATGGGAGACGGCAGCCGGCAGCTTACATTTATTTGATACCTGCCTTGGGCCTTCCTGGCCGTTCAAAAAGAGAAGAGAAAAAAGCAAGTTTCGGCCACCTCCTTCTTTCGTGGCTCACATTCGGTAGGCTGGCTGGCTGTCAATGCAGGAGGACCGTTGAAGGGATTCGTAGTCGCAGGGGTCGAACGCATGTGTGGCGTGCAGGTTTTAGAGCTCTTATGTACGTAGGTAACTGGCAAAGTCCACGCCTTGAGTTCTTAACTTCTGGCCGGAAGTCTCACTCATAGCAAGCAGGTCGAGGTGAACAATGTTTGTTCGGAGTTCGGCTCGTCTGTCACACTCCCCCGGCCTCCTCCGAATGAGAGAAGGAGAGAGCGCGATTCCGTCAGCGCTGAGCCCCTCACTAAGCAAAATGTAGGTCACGTTGTAAGAATGTACCTACAGTAGGTACATTATATCCATGTAATGACCGGACCCGGAGGTACCCGTCCTGAAAAATACACCTAAACATTGGTTATCGTGCGTTGCCCCGCGTCTGCCTATCGCGTTGTTGGGGTTGATTACCGGATTTTAGAGAGCAGCGCGGGCTCCTCTAGGCTGGATTTAGTCGGGTACCTCTGCTATCGGTACCTGCCCTGGGCTTTTCTGCGCTCTTTTACCATTTCCCCCCCTCTACCGAGAGTGACCACCACTGCCCCGCCAGACATAAAGTAACTCTTTCTTGGCCTCCAGACTTTCCATTTTACCTTTTCCAAACTCCGATTGTCGCTTCACTTGCCTTCTTAACTTGAGGCATAACCTACCTAAGTATCTCTATTCGCCCTCTCCCTCAGTATCATTATCGTGCTTCGAGCGTGCCTAAACCCTTCGGCGCAACCTGTTCAAGATCGCCGCCCCGTCTCGTAACCCCCCCGCAACCGGCAGCGTCGCACAACAGGTCAAGCCCTCTCCGTCATTGACCGATTTCACAACCTCGGTTCGGCTACATTTGAACGCTGCCTAGGCGCCTCGCAAACACACATCACCGGTGCCGTCAGGAGTACCAACGTCCTCCCAAAGAGCGCAGAGCAAAAGGAGTTGTTTGCCAGGCGTTCCCATTTCCGAGCTGAGAATCATGGGTTCTGAGAGCCAAGCTTCGGCTGGCGCACGGCCAGCGACGCCCGGCCAACAACAGGCGACTCAGGAACCGGAGTTGACCCCTCAAGATGACTACCAGTTCCCTCATCATAAGCTGAAGCGGACTCCAGTTCAGGAGGGGAAGACTCCTCTAGTGCTTGTTGCCTGCGGTTCATTTTCGGTATGTTTTTTTTTTGGCTACCAATGTGCTTCAAGGACTGCTTACTGATCAAACTTTGTCACCAACTCAGCCCGTGACTTACCTTCACCTTCGGATGTAAGGCGCACCCCAATATGAGAGAGTGCAGTTACTGAAAGGGTTGGACAAACTAACAACCTATAGGTTTGAGATGGCATCCGATTTTGTTCGATTCAACACTGAGTACGTATCGGACTTTGGCACTGGTTTGGATCACTCTGTGTGATCCGACTGGTGAATGAGCTGCGTGCTTCGCTCAGCCCACTAACTCTGTGCTTCCAAACAGTTTCGAGGTTTGCGGGGGATATCTCTCGCCTGTCAGGCAAGTTTACTCTCAGTCCTGATCTATATCTGTATTTGTTCTAACCCATGACACAGCGATGCCTACAAGAAGGTCGGACTTGCTGCTGGTCAGCACCGGTGAGTCACCATCATGCTCTCTTATCATAACCCGGGCCATGACTAAACCATCCTGAATTAGGGTCAACATGTGTGCTGCAGCAATCGAACAGTCACCATGGCTCATGGTCGACCCGTACGAGACCTCGGTTCGGAATGCCAAGGGAGAGCCTGCGTACATGCCAACCGCCCAGGTCCTCGCTCATATCGACCACGAGATCAACGACGTTCTTGGAGGTGTTGGTGGGCAAAGAGCAAGAGTCTGTTTGTTGGCAGGCTCTGACCTCGTAAGTAGAAAACACTCCTCCTGGTGCAAACGTCAAGATGCAATGATATTCACAAATCTCAAGATTCAAACAATGAGCACCCCCAATCTATGGTCTCCTGCCGACTTGGACATTATCTTGGGCACCTATGGATGCTTTGTTATAGAGCGATCTGGTTAGTGATCCACCTGCTCCTCTCTTATCTAATCCATGCTCATAGCTCTGCAGGAACCGATATTGAAGAAGCCCTGGCATCGCTGCAACAGTATGAGGATAAAATCTGGGTTATTAGCCAGGTTATCCAGAACGACATCAGGTAAGACCACACTCAATTCCAAGTTCTGTCCGCACATAATCATTGACACCGTGTAGCTCGACCAAAGTCCGGTTATTCTTGGTAAGTCACCAAAACAAGAAAAGAAGAGGGATATACACCCTTCAGCGCGCTTGGTCACTATGCCACAGGTGTGAGCCGGCCCATTCGCTCCAAACCTACTAACGCCGCGAATCATATAGAAAAAGGAACTAAGTGTCCGGTACCTGATACCCGACCCCGTTGTCGCCGTTAGTTGCCCCTTCCAATATACCATCACTGCCGGCCTGATTACTGACCACTCAACAGTATATCGAGGAACATGGACTGTTCCAGGAGGGTAACCAGGATAGCGCCATGGGCAAATCCAACGCCGATAGCCCCCGCTTGTCACCGTCAAACGCCCAGTCAAGCAAGGGATGATTCCCTTATGGCACTGGTACGAAGTTCAAATAATCTACAAACGAGTTGCTTAAAAATGCAACGAGACGGGGATCTAGATGGCGTCGGAGTCTTGCTTGGCAGATGGTCTCTAGAAGCAGCTACCTAATCGTCGGAGCTCTTCGGGAGATGGACCGATTTTGCCGGCGCAGGACATTATGCTCGTTCCCTCTCCTTTAAAGAGTCGCGCCGAATTTTGCGGACGGCGTGGGCGTGGGCATAGGCGAAAGCATAGGCGAGAGGTGGAGCGAAGCGACAGGATATCCAAGAACTGCATAGCAGGCGTTCATGATTTGGTATAATACTCACCAGATACGGGGAAAGTCGATACATACGACCAAATAAGAATACGGAGCAGGAAGCAACCATGACACTGTCGATCGTGGGAGTGTCTCTTGATCATTTACAGCTTCCATTCCTCCACCACAACAGACTCCTCGCAACTGATTGCACCCCCCTCGGCTGCATAAACAAAATGTCCCTTTTCGGGCGGCTCTGGCCACTCACAGCCAGCCGAGAGTGTATGGCGTTTGGCGTGCAGCTGCTGTGACCGCTCGCTGCATATGCAAATCATCATTTGACCAGCGCCCTAATAGGTGACTTGCCATCGCTTGTGTAAAATGGTCTAGCACCATTCGGCCTCGCATGATTCCTTGGTTTCCCACCACCGCGCCCTGGAATCTATTACAGACAACGTCATACTACAACTAGAAGGAGACGTTGGCCCGGGCTTTAAGTTCACTGGTGTAATTCAAGACTAGAAATCCAATGCAAAATATGGTGGTAGAGATTCTACTATTGTTTTGGATTTGTTGAGTCTCTGACGGCCGACAAACTGTGCCAAATCAGCACTCTTCCTCCATCAGTGAGTCGCGAATCAAGGGGGGGGGTTTTGATATAGGATCACAACCTCAGGTATCATATCCACGTCTGCAGACCCGGCGCCACCTTTTTCGGCCTCCCACCCCTTGGAGACCCGATGGCCAACCCCCGCGGGAGCAGCTCGTCCAGCACTGCGCGGACGTCCTCGAGCTCGTCAAGCGACGCCGGAATCAGCAGCCGCCGGACCCGCTTGACGACGTCGTCTCCCGCAGCCGCGCGGCCACCGCCGCTGGACCTCTCACGTTCCGGCAGCAGCCTCCAGAACAGACTCATCTGGGCCTCCACGCCGGCCGTGGCGGCTTTGATCTCCTCCCAGAGCCGCTGGCGGCGGGATAGCGCCGCGTCGCGTGCCGCGGCGAGGCAGGAGAGCTGCGAGGGCTGGTTCGCGAGCTGCGTTCGCGTGTGGTGGGGACTTGGGGGGTGGAACCTTGGAGGAGGAGGAGGAGGAGGAGAGCTGGGGCCGTCGGCGGTGCTCAGGGGGATTTGCTGTGGCCGACTTTGGTGTCCTAGGAGAAAGAGGTGCCAGTTGGCTGCTACGATAGCGTCCTCGGTCTCTTGAAGTTGCTGCTTGAGACTTTGACGGTGGAGATACCCCGAGTTTAGCGTGTCGAGGAGCGCTTCGAAGAGGTCGTCGACCTTGTCAGGGGTCAGCGCATCGTGAGGTCCGCCGCTCGGCTCGGGGGAAGCGATGCTTGAGACTGGGCTTGCGACGCGGCTGGTGTAAATGGACGAGGGCGATGGCGGCGTAGGTGGCCGTTCGAAACGCCCTTGGTTATCAGTGTGTGCACACATCACCAAGGAGGGTGATGCTCCTTCATTCGGCTAGAGTTTTGGGGATCGGTCACTCGTGAGACAAAAAGCGCATCCCTTTTAATGGGAGAGCATTTGCGGCGAGGCATGTTGCACTTCTAGAGATGTCTGTTAGCAAGGAAATAGAATACTAGACAGATGTGACTACAGTAGAGTCGACTCGCGATCGTGACTTCACTTCATAATCGTCTGGCGGTAAGAATTCACTAGAGGGTCGAAACTGGGTGTTTTTGGTAAATAGATGTTGGTTTTAAAAAGACTCAGATTTGCGTCACGAAGTTCTGCAAATATTGGTGATTCAGAGCCTTGCTCATCCACGTTTCTTGGTTGATTAATCGGTTGGACTAGTTAGCTAACACAAAGGTCGAGTCGAGAAAACCCGTCTCGCGCCTCGTGGCCTCCCTAAAAGGTGCCTCCCCCCCTAAGTTGCATCGGTCAAAAAAAGATGGCAAACTAAGATTCGACCAGGGGGTAAGTGTTACAAGCAACGCAAGACTATAAAAAGCACCCATCACCGCGCATGCTTCCAATGCAGACCCGAAACCATGCCGCAATAAAAGACTTCATTCGTCTCCCTTGCTTCTGTGTTGTGCAGCCATTCCCACCCTCGCCCCTATCCGGGGAAGACCCCAGATCCCCCGGGGATGATAACCGGAGAGTCCCTCTATATTCCTACACACGCGCCTCTAAATGACCAGTTTTTGTAGTAGAGCAGTAGATCCGACCGCCGAGGCCCCCCTCCCCCGTTTTCCCTAGGTATCGCGTAGTACTGCAGGCGTAAAAAAAGGGGCGCCGTGGACGAAAGAATCGAAAACGAGAAGGAGTTGAGTTTTTTTCTAGTTGTGACGTTTGACCAGGTGTCATGTCTGATTTGGTATTATGAAGGCCAATACGAAAAGTGGTTTAAAGGTTATAGACCGGAAAAGGGGGGGTTGCCGGCTGGGAAAACGGGGGCAGGGAGCCTAGACTCGCATCGAGATCTCTAGATGATAATAGTGGGTACGTCAACGTTGGCCTTGATGCTCTTGTGCGGCAGGACGGTGCCGCCGTTGACGTAGATCTCGTCACCAATAGTGACGTCGTCGCCGAGGACGCTGACGTTCTCGAGACGGGCCCACCGGCCAATGGTGCTATTCCATCCGACGATGGTGCTCTTGATCCACGCGTGGTCCTTGACCTTGGAACCCGCGAGGAGGACGCACCGCTGCAGCCGGACGCCGTCGCCGACCACGACGTTGGGGCCAATGGTGACATTCGGGCCTATCCTGCAGTTCTTGCCAATCTTGGCGGAGGGGTCGATCAGAACGTTGCCGCCGTGGACGAATGGCTCGGAGGTGGGGGTGAGGAGCTTGGAGTTCTTCTTGGTGAGAGAGGAGAGGTACAAGCAGGTACCGGTGAGGAAGTCCTTGGGTTGGCCGACGTCCATCCAGAAGCCCTCGAGGTCGAACGAGTGCAGCAGGCCATCCTTGACGATGGCGGGGAAGGTCTCCTGCTCGATGGATGTGGGGCGGAGCTCGATACGGTCGAGCACGGAGGTGTTGAGGATGTAGATGCCGGCATTGATGCGGTTGCCGACGAACTCGACGGGCTTCTCGACGAAGCGGTCGATGCGCGAGGGGTGGCCCTGCTTGTGGACGACGACGCCGTACTTGGACGGCTCCTCCACCTTGGTCACGACGATGGTGCCCTCGTCGCCGTGGGCCTTGTGGAAGGCGGCGAGCTCCGTGAAGGGGTATTCGCAGGTGACGTCGGAGTTGAGCACGAAGAAAGGGGTCTCGTCTTTACGGAGAATCTTCTCAGCCAGCTTCAGGGGTCCGGCGGTGCCTAGGGGCTCGGTCTCGATGGAGAAGGTGATGCTGATTCCGAACCGTTTCTCGTACTGCAAAATCATGGACGTCAGCAAACTGGGGTCATCGCCTCTCCTACTTCTCTCCTGCTCCTCTCCTACGCTGAGGACTAATTGTACTAACCTCGGACAAGTACTTCTCCATGATCTCGGGGCGGTAGTTCACGGCGAGAACAACATCGGTGACGCCGGCGGCGGCAAGTGCCTCGATCTGGTGGAGGATCATGCGCTTGTTGCCGAACTCCACCAGGGGCTTGGGGAGGGTGAGAGTCTGGGTTGCCCATCATTGTCAGCAGCAGTAACAGCAAATACTCCAGAACTTGGCAGCTAGTCATGGAAGGGCACTCGATGCGTCACGATGCGCAGGGCTTGGTGGAGAGGGAAGCGCGTACGAGAGGTCGAAGTCGGGTGCCGAAGCCACCGACGAGAATAAGAGCTACACGGGTGACGACAAGTTTAGCCTCGACAGAATTACCATGACACTGGGGGCAATAGATGGACGGCGTGATATGCACTTACCCTTCATTTTCCTTTAATCTTTTTTTCCTAGGTAGGGAGTAGATGTGAGGAATCGGCGGTTGTCAAAACGAGTGGACGAAGAAGGCTTCGAAAGGGGAAGATGGGTAGAAGCCGGCGACGACTTTCAAAGGTGCGAAAAGATAATTTGGCCAGGAAGGGGAGGAGAAGAGCGCCGGTGGAGAATACGGGCAGTCGCGGTACAAAAATTGGTGGGAACCGGGAGAAGCGTCAGTGAGGTCGCGAGAAGGACACCGTTGACAAAGGTTGTTCCCAGGATCAAAGTTCAAACTTTAAAAAGGTGTCGATGCTTTCCTGCTGCAGCTTGGAGGTCGACGAGGTACAAGGCCTTGCGGGGACAGGGGGAAGGAGACAGGGTTGTGGTGGTGCACCGCCCGACTCTGTGAAAGTGGTAATACCGTAGGCAAATGAACGGGGCTAGCTGGGGGAATTCTAGGCCTGCTGTGTGGACCCAATCACATTCTAACAGAGCCTCCACGAGTCACAATTAAACTGGCGAGATTGCTCCCTTTTATGAGAGAATCAAGGGGTGCGAGAGATTTACATCGCTGGCATTCTTCTGGCCATCTGTTCTCCTTTTGGAACAAAAAACAAACAAGAGTTGCCTCTCGACAACCAGCCACATATGTTATGTGTAGCATCTACATAATCGTATATCTCTCTCGTACACACCCCCTTTTCCTGCCTCCCCCCCCTTTACTGCTTTACTGCCTCTCGCCTGCCTTAGTCGTATGTAGGAAGTCGAACGATCTTCACGGCCAAACCTAGATATGTCTCTACCCTCGACTACCATTGGTAGGTGGCCCGGCAATTGGATTCCTCGTGATGGTGTGGTGGTCGCTCGATGATACGTGGCATGACGTAGCTCTGCGCCTTGACTCGGGTTAGGGCCACTGCCAGCCAGGTACAAACCAATTAGGGCTTAGACTTCGTTAACGGGTTTGGAATGTGAAATGGGTGAGACCTCGACCGGCTCCGGCCCCGTCGAACCTGCACACCGTACGGATTACGGAATATATGCATGCGGGATGTGGTCGTTCGCAGGCAGATGTGGGCTCAGCTCCCGGGCCCGGATCCGGGAGTGGGCCGAAGCGTCCATGCCGGGTACGAGATAAGTACTGCGAAAGAGTATTACTGCGTAGGTAGGTAGGTAGGACATTGCACCGAATACGGCGTACCCCGCCCGGGGGGGGGGGGGAGGGGGGGGGGGGAGGGTTTGGGGGGAAAGCCCGGGCCCTTTTATTTTGGGGTTAGGGGTTTTTTACAACCCTCCTTAAACTTTT
>Ga0164242_10006449_pt1 | contig 12897 bp, 12 predicted proteins | sample OricomgcompostMG_FD_108783 | JGI IMG/M metagenome (GOLD analysis project Ga0164242, IMG submission 108783) | Miracle-Growth compost microbial communities from Emeryville, California, USA - Original compost - Miracle growth compost (MG) ... | reverse complement strand
TCACGCCGCACCTGGCCACCCCGCGCAAGGCGCGGCTGGCGACGCCCGCCGACCGCTTCGTGCCGCCCTCCGATTTCGAGCTGTTCCTGTTCGGGGCGCAGCACGGCAAGGCGGAAAATCTCAAGCCCGAGGATCGCGCCCTGATGTCGTTCGATCCGCGCAAGGGCGGAGTCGATGGACCTTACGGCCATGTTCTCTACTGAAGAAGGAAGCCGCGCGATGAAAATCTTCCGCTTGTGCCTGGGCGTTTGCGGATTGGCCCTGTTGGGCGGCTGTACCCAGAGCCAGCTTCATCTGTCAGACGATTATGGCCGGGCCTTCCAGGAAAACATGCTCGCCCAGATCGCCGATCCGGACGCCCACTATCGCGGCATCCCCGCGCCGGGCGCGGACGGCGCGCGGGTCGGCCTGGCGCAGCAGCGCTATCAGAAGAACATGGTGATCCAGCCGACATCCATCACCGCTTCAAGCGGCGCGGCGGTCGGCAATGCGCCCAATGGCGCCCCGGCCGACGCGGCGCCCGCCAATTCGCCCGCCCTGCCATAAGGACACAAGCGCCGTGAACATATCGGTGGGATTTCCGGACCGACTGAAGGAGCTTTTCGATTCAGGCTCCGGGGGGGCGCCTGCCGCGAAGCTGCGGGTCGGGCTGGTGCGGGGCGCGGTGACGCCGGAGCAGGCTTTGGCGCTGCGCAACCAGTTCCGCGATGTGCTGTTTGAAAGTCTGGGCGCCGAGGCTGAGGGGGGTGCCGCGCCGCCCGATGTTCTGGTGATCGCGGTGGATGCGAACAGCCAGGATGTGGCCCATACCAGCCGCCTGCTGCCCAAGCGCCCGCCGGTGGTGGTGATCCTGCACAATTCCGACATGGCCAATACGCGCGCCCTGCTGCGCGCCGGGGCGGCGGATGTGCTGCCGGCGCCCGTCAGCGAAGCCGCCCTGGTTCTTTGCCTGGAGCGGCTGCTGGCGCGGGGCGCACCGATCCGCGGGACCGCGTCCAGCAAGCCGGGCCAGGTGGTGGCCCTGCTGAAAGCCGGCGGCGGCGCCGGCGCGACGAGCCTGGGCGTCCAGGCTGCCAATCTCCTGTCGGAGCGGACAAGCCCCGCTCAGCGCATCTGCTTCGCCGATCTCGACCTGCAGTTCGGCGCGGCCGCGCTGCATTTCGACCTTGGCGAGGCCCTGACCAGCACGGACTGCATCGCGGCCGGCGAATTCCTGGAAGATACGCAATTCGGCACGGCGCTTGCGGCGCATGCCAGCGGCACCCGCGTATTGGCCGCGCCGCGCGATGTCGTCTCGCTGGACGCGATGACACCCGGGCTGTGCCAGGGACTGATTGTGGGCCTGCGCCGCGACTTCACCCTGACAATCCTGGACCTGCCCTCGGTCTGGACGGCATGGACCAACCGCGCCCTGCAACTGGCCGACCGGGTGGCGCTCATCACCCGCCTGTCGGTGCAGCATGTGCATATGGTTCGCCGCCAGCTTGAGGTGTTGCGGCTGCAAAAGCTGGACGGCCTGCCATTGACGCTGGTTTGCAACGCCGTCACCGCCGCCCAGCAGGACATGCTGTCGGTCAAAGCGGCGGAGCGCGCCATCGGCCGGCCCTTCGACATCATCCTTCCGGAGGATGCCCGGGTGGTGGGCGCCGCCGTCAATCAGGGCCTGATGCTGTCCGCGCTGCGCCGGGGCAGCAAGATCGAGAAGTCGGTGGCGCAATTCGCCGAATTGTTGGCGGCCGATGCATTGGTGGAGCAAGCATGAATGTGACGAGGCCCATGCTGTTCGACAGCGCCAAGCGGGTGCCACCCAGCTTCGAACCCGCGGAAAGCGCCGATATCGCGCTGCGGCTGCGGATTCATGCCCGGCTGCTCGACCTGCTCAATCTCGGCCTGCTGGACAAGACGCCGCGCGAAACCTTGCGGCAGGATATTCGCGGCGCGGTGACGCAGATCCTGCATCAGGAAAAACGCCTTCTGACGGCGCCGCAAACCGACCAGCTGATCGAGAATGTGCTGGATGAGCTTTTGGGCCTGGGACCGCTGGAGCCGCTGCTGAAGGACGATAGCGTCAGCGATATCCTTATCAACACGCCCAGCACCGTCTTCGTGGAACGCGCCGGCAAGCTGGAAAAGACCGATGTTCATTTTCACGACACCCGTCATCTGATCCGCATCATCAACAAGATCGTCTCGGCGGTGGGGCGGCGGGTGGATGAATCCCAGCCGCTGGTGGATGCGCGCCTGCCGGACGGCAGCCGGGTCAATGCCATCATCCCGCCTTTGGCGGTGGACGGCCCGCTGGTCTCGATCCGCAAATTCGCCGCCGTGCCGATCCATATGGACCGGCTGGTGGAATTGGGCAGCATTTCCGAAGACATGGCGGTGATCCTGAAAGCCATCGTGCGCTGCCGCCGCAATGTCCTGATCTCGGGCGGCACGGGGTCGGGCAAGACCACCATGCTCAACGCGCTGTCGGTCTTCATCGCGCCCAGCGAGCGGATCGTCACCATCGAGGACTCCGCCGAACTACAGTTGCAGCAGCCGCATGTCTGCCGCCTGGAGACCCGCCCCGCCAATATCGAGGGCAAGGGCGACATCACCCAGCGCGAGCTGGTGCGAAACGCCCTGCGGATGCGGCCCGACCGCATCATCGTCGGCGAAGTGCGCGCCGGCGAGGCTTTCGACATGCTGCAGGCCATGAACACGGGCCATGACGGATCGATGACCACGGTTCACGCTAACACCGCCCGCGACGCGCTTTCGCGCGTCGAGCAGATGATCGGCATGGCAGGGCTGGACATCTCGCCGCGCTCGATCCGCCAGCAGATCGCCTCCGCGATAAATGTGGTGCTGCAGATCGAGCGCATGGAAGACGGCCGCCGTCGCCTTGTCTCCGTGGCGGAAATCGTCGGCATGGAACAGGACGTCATCACCATGCAGGAAATAATGCGCTTCCGCCGCACCGGCCTGGCGGACGGCGTCATCCAGGGCGTCTTTGAAGCCACCGGCATCCGGCCCAAGATCATGGAGATGGTGGCGGCGCGTGGCCTGGACATGCCCGCGATAAACCTTGCCCCCGCCAGGCGGGCGCTTTGATGAGCGAGGCGCCTTACATCTACATCCTGGCTTTCCTGGCAGCCATGCTGGCGACTTTTAGCCTGGCCGATCTGCTGCTGACGCCCCGCGACGTGAAGCGGCGGATCAACCGGCGCCTCACCATCTTCACGGCGGCCGGCGGTCCCTCGCCGGTCAATCCCGGCCTGGTGCGCCGGCCCATCGGCATCCTCAGACCGAACCATCCACTGGCAAGGATTTATGGCCGGCTTTCCCTTTATTGCCGGAAAGCCGGACTGGAAATACAGATGGGCCACCTTGCCCTTGCCACCATCGGCATCGCGGCGGCGCTTTGGCTCGTCAGCATGGCGATCCTCCGGCCGGCCAGCCTCACCGCCCTGATCGCCAATGGCGCCATCGCCCTGGCCGCCAGTCTGTTCATCGCGGTCCAGCTTGTCTTCCTCTGGCTCGCCCGCAAGCGCGTCCAGCGCCTGCGCGCCCTGGAGGAACAGATGCCGCTGGCGCTGGACGTGATCGTGCGCGCCATCCGCGCCGGCCATCCAGTAATTTCCGCGGTCCAGCTTGCCACCGAGGAGATGGGCGAGCCGCTGGGCGCCGAGTTCCGCCTCATCGTGGACGAGACCAATTACGGCAACGGCTTCCGCGAGGCGCTGATGAATTTCGCCCGCCGCACCGGCTCATCCGACGCACATTTCTTCGCCGTCAGCGTCAGCATCCAGTCCGAGACCGGCGGCAATCTGGCGGAGGTTTTGTCCGGGCTCTCGGCCGTGATCCGCAGTCGCGCCACGCTGGCGAAGCGCGTCAAGTCGCTTTCCAGCGAAGGCCGGGCTTCGGCCCTCCTCTTGAGCGCGGTGCCGATTTTCCTGATCGGCTTCATGGTGCTGTTCAATCCGCATTTCTACAGCTCGAAATTCTCCGACCCGATTTTCTGGCCGACCGCGGCCTGCGTCGCGTTCACCTATCTTGTGGGATGGTACATGATCCACCGCATTATCAGTTTCCGCTACTAGCATGGCCACGATGCTGCCGCCGCTGGAGCTGGTCATCGAGGCGATCATATTCCTGATGGTCGTGGCCGCGACCTTTGCCATCGCGCAGGAAACCCGCCGCCTGATGACCCAACGGCGGCGGTTGGGCGGTCAGGAAGCGGCGGCGCGCGCCTCTTCCGCATCGCTGTTCCTGGGCCGAGCGGTGGAAAACCGCTTCTTCCAGTGGGTCCAGGCCTCCACGTCGATCAGCGACAGTCAGGCGCGTCAGAAACTGCGCCACGATCTGGCGATGGCGGGCTTCGATCATGCTTTCGGCCCGATCTGGTATGTCATCATCCGCTTTGCCCTGGCGATCGGCTTGCCCCTGTCGCTGCTGCTTTTGCTGTCGCTTGAGACCTCGTCCATCAAAGGCCCGACTCTGGTCTTTGTCGCGCTGGCCGGTTGCGGCGCTGGGCTCTTGCTGCCCAGCAAATTCGTGGCGCGCCGGGCGGCGGCACGCCGCAAGCAGATCGAGTTTGAATTTCCCGACGCGCTGGACCTGATGGTGGTCTGTGTCGAAGCGGGCCTCGGTTTGGACGCCACGTTCATCCGGGTCGGCGAGGAAGTGCGCGAATCCCATCCCCGGATATCCCATGAATTCCGCCGCCTCTCCGACGAACTCAGGGCCGGGCGCAGCCGCGCCGAGGCGATGCGGACCATGGCCGAGCGCACCGGCGTCGCCGGCATCAAGGCCTTTGTCGCCTTGGTGATCCAGACCGATGCGCTGGGCGCCAGCATCGCCCAGACGCTCCGCACCTATTCCAGCGAAATGCGCGAAACCCGCTTTCTGCGGGCCGAGGAGCGGGCGATGCGCATCCCGGTGTTGATGACCATCCCGCTGGTCACCTGCATCCTGCCGGTGATCGTCACCGCGCTGCTGCTGCCGGTGATCATCGACGTGACGCGCACCCTGGTTCCGGCGCTGCTGGGAAAAGGATGAAAGCGATGCCCGCTTGTCGCGCGACGATCCTGTTGCTCGCGCTGCTGGCAGCGGCCGGCGGCTGCACGATGATCAGCCCGCCGGCGATAGACCCGGTCCTCAGCCAGCCGGCCACCGACATCAGCCGCCCCGAGGAAGATGGCTATTACCGCAGCGCCGTCACGGCGATTGACGTGCGCAACTATGCGCGCGCGCTGGATTTCCTGCAGGCGGCGCGCCAGCGGCGGCCGGACAGCGTACCGGTGCTCAACGCATTCGGCGTCGTCTATGACAAGCTTGGCCGCTTCGATCTCAGTGCCCGCTATTATGCGCAGGCCCGCGCCCTGGATCCAAACTCGCCGGTCATCCAGGCAAACATGGCCTATTCTGCCGCGCTGCAGGGCATTGCGGGCGCGCCCCTTCGGACGGCGGAGGCGGCTTCTCCCACCCCCGAACCGGAGGCATCACCCACGCCGGAAATCAGGATCGCCCTGGCTGATTTCGCGCCCATCACCCCGGCGGTGGCGATGCCGTCTTTGCCGGCGCCGGCAGTCGCGCGTCAACCGAAGATTGCCGTGCCATCCACTGCGACTCCCCGGCCAGTCATACAGACTGTGATGCCGGCACCTGTCAGAAGCGCGAGAAGCGCCGCCGCAAAGACCCTTCCGCATCCCGCGCCCCACACCCCTGTCGCGGCCAAGCCGACGCATTGGACCGTGGAGCGATTGCTCGCCGCCGCGACACGTCCCCTTCGCAGGGTGGCCGCATTATTGCCGCGGCTTGTTTCCGCGCTGGAAGGGAAACCCCATCCCCAAAGTGCGGCCGTCAAAATAAGCCTGGAGGACTAGCCCATGCGCCGATATGCGAACCTGGCCGGAGCCGCTTTGCTGCTTGCCGCGTTGTGGTGTGGCCCCGCCGCCGCCGGCATCTTCGGCAGCAGCGACAAAAGCGCCGATCCTCTCCTGGCGGCGGATCAGACGGTGGACCAGATTCAGCGCGCCATCGACGATCAACGCTATCTGGACGCCGGACAGGCGCTGGACCAGGCATTGGCTGCGGCAAGTGGCGATCAACGGCTTGTCCTTCTGGCGGGAGAGCTCAGCCTGGCGCGCGGACATGCCGAAGAGGCGATGACCCGTTTCAAGCGGGTGGATGCTGTTCCCACTTTGCGCGGCAGAGCGCTGCAGGGCGAAGGGATCGCGCTGTCGCTGCTGGGGCGCTCGAACGAGGCAGTTGCCATGCTCCAGGCCGCCGTCGCTGAGGACCCTTCCGCCTGGCGCGCCTGGAACGCGCTTGGCTGCGAATTCGACCGCCACCGCGACTGGCAAAAGGCGGAAGCGGCCTACAGCCATGCCCTGACGGATTCGGACAATTCACCCATGGTGCTCAACAATCGCGGCTTCATGCGCCTGTCACAACAGCGGCTGGATGAGGCGATTTCCGATTTCGTCGCCGCGCTGCAGAAAAAGCCCGACATGCCGACGGCGCGCAACAATCTTCGCCTGGCGATGGCGATGAAGGGCGAATACAGCCGCTCGGTCAGCGGCGCCGCCAGCGGCGACCGCGCCGCCGCGCTCAACAATGCGGGCTATGCCGCCATTCTCCGCCAGGATTATGGCGAAGCCAAAAAGCTGCTGGATCAGGCGATGAAAGCCAAGGGCGGCTATTACGCGATGGCTGCCGCCAATCTGGAAATGGCGGCCGCGCTTGAAACCGACAGCAGCGCGGGGGCGGCGGATGTTTCCCGCCGCTGAGGGTGCGCGCATTGGCATTCTCGCCCTGGTGCTGGTGACACTGGGGGTCGCCTCGCTGAGCGATTGGTGTCACCGCCGCATTCCCAACTGGACAGTCGGCGCTTTGGTTCTTCTCTATGCCGGATGGGCGTCCATCGAGCGCTCAGTTTCGGTGACCCAGTCGCTTGAGGCCGCCGGCATCGCCTTTCTGGTGAGCTTTCTGCTTTATGCGTTCCGCCTGATCGGCGCCGGAGACTCCAAGCTGATCAGCGCGGTTGCGCTTTTTGTCGGCATGCCGCCGCTGGCCGAGTTCGCCTTGGTCATGAGCCTGGCGGGCGGCGTGCTGGCCGTGATGAGCCTGGTGTCCCACCCCACCCGCGCCCTTGTCATGTTGCAGATGGGCGGCAGGGCCGACGCCGGCCGCGGCGTGCCTTACGGCATCGCCATCGCGCTGGCGGGGGCGTTCATCCTGTGCCGTGACCTGCCGCCATATCAATTCAGCTTGACCGGCTGAACCATCGCGCCATTGCCGGCGCAGTCCCACACCGCGAAGCGGACCCATTTTTTCCCGGTGGCATCGAAGGGGATATCGAAGCGGTGGCTGCCAAAAGCGGCAAATTCCGTCGCCGGAATGACCTGGCGTGCCGTCTTGTTGCCGTCGCCCCAGACAATCTCGGCGAACTCCAGAGGGAAAGTCCATTCCACATCGGCGATTATGGTGCGCTTATCGCCCTCGCCTTCCAGCGCATAGTGCGGAATCAGCACCTCTCCCGAGGTCGTGAAATAGTCGCCCTTCTTCATCGCATCGATGATCGAATCCCAATCGCCCGGTTCGGGAAGCCTGTCGAGCCTTAGATAATCGACGGGATTGTTGGCATAGAAGTCGGAGGTAAAGCCCAGCGCCTGGAATTCCGAAATCGCCTGGATCATTTTCGGCGGCGTGGGAAGATCGGCGATCCAGTTGTTCATGTCGTCGAACACCTGTTGGCAGCGATAATCCGACAGGCGCTCCTCGGAGCCGTCGAGGCCCAGGCCCCAGCGAAAGCCGATGCCGTGCCAGTGCGCGTCCTGGAATCGCGGCTGATCCTTGATCGCATCCGGAAAGGCCGTGGAACCCTTGGCGCGCGGGTGGGGCATGTAGAGCAGCAGATTTTCCAGCCGCGCCATTTCCATAAGATCGTCCGGCGTGCCGATGCGATAGAGCTTGCCGTATTTCGGATGGTCCTCCACCAGCTTCTCCCCGGGCTTGCGGCCAGGATTCCAATAGACGGGATGCGACATCATAAGGTCGTTGTGGCCGCCGAGCGCCACGTCGAGGCCCCCATACAGGCCGAAAGCGATCTCCTCATTCGGCATCACCACGAAATTCCTGTCGGAATGAAGGCGGGCCGCTTCGTAATAGACCGCGAGATTTTCGGCATGCGAGCCGGCAAGCATCGCTGCCGCAACCTCCTCGCGTTTCTTGCCGCTGGTCGCGGGGCCTTTCTGGCCGCCATCGACCGGCCCCCAGATATTCACTCCGGCGGCCTTGGCGACTTCAAAATCGGGAAGCGTGGCGCCGAGCCCCCCAAGCTCTAACAGCCGCATCACCATGTTGCTGTGGAAGTGGGATGCCTTCACCTGATGGCCGGGAAGCGGCTTGTATTTGTCGCCCCGGGTGAAAGACAGGGCAGCGTCGATCGCCGCCTGCCCGTCTTTTGCGCTGACATAGAAATATACCGGCATGCGTTGCCAGGTGCCGGGCCGGGCATTGCGCAGCGCCCAATTCTCGCGCGTGTCCTGCGGCCCGCGGCCCGCCATGGCCTGTGACGCCTGGGATTCCGCCTGCCTGACCCCGAATGCAAAGCTGGCATCGCTATCCTTGCGGCACCAGCTGTTGCCCAGATTGATGTCGAGTTCGGATTGCCAGAAGAAATTGTGCGGCGGCGGGAAAGCCGCGATCGCGCCGCCCGGCAGTTCCGCCGCGGCCAGTCTGTTGGCGGAATAGATCACGGTGGGCGCGGCCTCGACGGGACCGCCCAGCTGGTTGTCCACCCATTGATTGTCTATGTTTCGCCACACCACGCGCGAGGCAGGCCCGATGGCGATGTTCTTGATGCCCGCGTCATATTTGTAAGCGACGGACGGCATTTCGGTCCTGGCGATGACCTCCTGCCGGATAAGATTGGTGCCGCGATAGACCGTGTATTGCAGATGGCCCGTAAACACGTCGCCCATCTGCACGCCCGGAAAGATGATCTCCAACCGGCTGCCGTTCGTTACCACGGCGCAAGAGCCGGCCTGATAGACTGCCGTTCCGCGATGCACTTCCTCGGGCCGGCGCGGCAGCCCGGGCTGGCCGCCAATACCGTCAGCCGGGGGCGTATCGACACCACTGGGTTCGGTGCCGGGGATCATCAGCGGCGCATCCCAGAAAGCGTTCCACTTGTCCTTCTGGATGATTTCCGCGCTGATCGGGATGCCCAGATCGTGCAGCGGCTCCATCTGTTCGCGGTCCATGCGGCGATAGCCGGAGACAAAGCGGAAATCCGGCGTGGCGTTGGAAAGCAGCGCCTTCCAATCGCCCCCTTGCCGGATCGCTATTTCGCGGATGGTGGGGGTGCCGTTTTCGATGGCCAGGCGAAGACGGAGCTTATCGTCCTTGCCGCCATCCCAGGTGACGACGAGCGCGTCACCGGCAACAAGCGCTTCAAGGCCGTCGATTTTTTTATAGCGGCTGAGATCGCACTCGAGGGCGCCCGCCCGCTCATCAGGCTTTTCCGCTGCCCAAGCGCGGCTTTCCAACGCGGCCAGAAGGCCAAATCCTCCCGAAATCCCTTTCAGCAAATCGCGGCGCTGCACCCTTTTCGGCATCGACCTTCTCCTTCGTGGGCCGGTTTGGAATTGGTCGGGGATGATGCCATCGGCTCGGAACTGCGATGCGACGATCTGACGGCATCTTCCGCATCTTCTGCCGTTTGCGGGTGGGATCGGGCCTGCCGGCGCGCCCCAAACCGGCTGGCGCCGGTTTGTCGAACAGTGGGTTCGATCCTTTAGCGGTGCGCGCCAATGAAAAAGCCCCCACAAGGAGGCTTTTTCATTGGCGGACAGGGTGGCAATAAAGAAGTGTCCGCCCGCGTCCATTGGCGTCCGCGATGCGCGGAAAATCCAGTAATTTCCTGGTCAGACTGTCCGTATCCGTCCATCCGCGTCCGATACAATCCGCGCTTCCTGTTAGGGCGGATTTTAGGGCGGCGGCATCAATCATCGTCGCCATGCCAGCCCCGAAGACCATCGCAAAACTCGCAACCAGTATAGTGGCTGCCCTCTAAATCCCCACCCCCTAACTGTCCTTCATTACACCAACCGCAGACACCATAATCTGTTCCGATCTGCAGACATTCACAACATACGTAATAATCGCCGTGCTGCACGACAGTGTGATAGCCGCTGCACCAGGCGCAGTTCTTATCCGTGCGGTCATAATATTCGCGGGTATCAGTATCTAAAGCGTTCGAAAGCTCCTCAGCCCCGATCTCAGTTTTGCATTTCTTACATTTGGAGTGGCCCGAACTTGAATTGAGGTAGACGTCATCCTCGCACTCTTCGTTGGGGCAACTCACCATTATCTGCGTGTCTTTCGCTCCGCAAACTAGGCAATCTAAATCAGACAAATTCGCTGTTATCGGCGCGGTCTTGGTCGCAAAAAAGCTGCAACTTTCGCAATCCTGAATTACTATCCCAGCCTTCTCCAACTTTACGAGTTCTGGCGAGACACGCTCAAATACGGCACCCAGAAACTTCTGATGACCTTTCATCGAAGCTCTGATTTTCTCGATACGATTTTCCCACGGACGGAAATGGTCGGCCCACTCGGCAAGTAACCGCTCGAGTTGCAACCATCCTCGGCACTGCTCTATCGCAACTCGCTCTAGGGTGCTTTTCTCAAATAGCTCACCGTCCTTGTTCTTCGGCTTTTCGTCTTCATGAACAAAATGGATCATTTTGTTTCGATGCTCTGAAATAGCCAAGAAAGCCTTTTCAGCTTCCGGGCTGATTGAAACGCCCACCAGATTACGAAGCCGAGAGATGGCGGCGAAAGGAGTTATGGTTCTGGCGCGTCCTTCTAAAAATTGGGCCTTGCTGGTTTTGTCCGCATCATCAATCACCAGAGACCAATGCTCACGCATCAATCGAGCCTTGAGAAAAAGCTCCACTGCGGTGGCAAAGTGAATGGTAGAAAATTTGGGTGTGCCACGAAATTCGCCAACGGCACGTTCCAGAAAGTCGAAGGCACTTTCCGTCAGGCTATTGAATATCTCGTCGTCACTTTGATGGTTGCTGCGGGAAGACTTGTCGAAAGCCATGGCTTCTTCTGTCCCTAAAATTGGGCTGACTTAGATTGCGCTACGCTCCGCAATAAGGCTCTAGACGGAGATAAGCCGCGAACACTTCAAAGCAAAATTTTTGATTGGTGCGGATGTTAGGGCGCAAAGCCACAGACTGAAAATATACCAGCTATATCAATGGCTTAAATATGGATTGGCGGACAGGGTGGGATTCGAACCCACGGAACCCTTGCAGGTTCGCCGCATTTCGAGTGCGGTGCCATCGACCACTCGACCACCTGTCCGCCGGCGGTGATAAGGGAGCGGACCGGTCAAGGCAAGCGTTCAGGGGAAGGCGGTCAGGCGTCCGGCCCGGCCAGCCAGTCGAGCGTGGCCTCGCCGTCCAGCCGGGGCACCGCCAGCGCCAAAGCCGCCCGCATGTCGGGCTCGAAACCATAGGGCGGATTGACCACCAGAAGCCCCGCCCGTGACAGCTTGCCTTCCGGCGCGGGCACCGCGATCTCCAGCCGGAGCAGCCTTTGCGGCCCTGCCGCCAGAACCTCGCCGCAAAAGCCGTCAGCCGCCGCCCTCGTCTTGACCGGATACCAGACCAGATAAATGCCGGTGGCGAAGCGCCGGATCGCGCCCGCCAGCGCGCGCGCCAGGCGCGCGAATTCATCCGCCGCTTCGAAAGGCGGATCGATCAGGATCACGCCGCGCCGGGCCGGCGGCGGCAATAACTTCGTCAGCCTCTGATAGCCGTCCGCCTGTTCGATGGCGGCGTTGCGAAACGGCGCCAGCGCGGCTTTCAGCGCCGCGGCTTCCTCCGGATGTTTTTCGATGGCGATCAGCCGGTCCTGCGGTCGGAGCAGCTTGGCGGCCAAAAGCGGCGAGCCTGGATAGCGGTTCTCGCCCGCCTCGCGCACCAGCGCCAGATAGGTCATCAGAGGTTCGGGTCCGGCCAAATCCGCCAGGCGGGCGATTCCCGCTTCCGCCTCGCCCGTCGCGCGCGCCGCCGCATCGTCCAGCGCATAAAGCCCGCGTCCGGCATGGCTGTCGATCACCGCGAAGGGCGTTTCCTTGCGGCGCAGATGCAGCAGCACGCGCACCAGCGCCAGATGCTTGACGACATCGGCGAAATTGCCCGCGTGATAGCCGTGGCGATAATTCATCCAGGCCGATTAGCGCCGCCGCCCATCCCGCGCAAGCCACGGCACCGCTACAAAATGCGACAAAGTAATTATTCCCGCCGCAATCCATTCAGGCGAGGTTCACGCGGCCCGCCATAATCTGACAGGCATCACAAGGAAAGGCATTCCCATGAAACGCATTTTCGCTTCTGCCACTGCCCTGACGCTGCTGCTGGCGCCCATCAGCGCGATGGCCCAGCCGCATCGCAACGACCGTCATGATGACCATCGCGGACCCGCAATGCATGGCCCCGCCATGCACGGCCCGGCAATGCATGGCCCGCGCCATCACGATTGGCGCAAAGGCGGCCGCATTGACCGCAGCGATTGGAATCGCGGTCATCGCGTCGATTATCGCCGCCATCATCTGCGCACGCCGCCGCGCGGCTATGAGTGGCGCGAGGTGGACGGCAATTATGTGCTGGCCGCCGCCGCCACGGGGCTGATCGCCGCGATCATGCTGGCGAACCACTGACGCATCCCGCCAAAGGAAACGGCGCCCGATGGGGCGCCGTTTTCATTTGGTGCGGGCGGTCGGAATCGAACCGACACACCTTTCGGTACCGGATTTTGAGTCCGGCGCGTCTACCAGTTCCACCACGCCCGCCCGAGGAGGCGGGACTATAGCGGCGGCGGCCTGAGCGT
>Ga0164242_10006448_pt1 | contig 12900 bp, 11 predicted proteins | sample OricomgcompostMG_FD_108783 | JGI IMG/M metagenome (GOLD analysis project Ga0164242, IMG submission 108783) | Miracle-Growth compost microbial communities from Emeryville, California, USA - Original compost - Miracle growth compost (MG) ... | reverse complement strand
GCCGTCAACGAGGTCACGCTGACCGTCGTCGGCGGACGCGTGCGACGCGACACCGCCGCCGCGGTGGGAGCCGGCACCGTCCGCGCCATCGAGGCGCTGCGCCCCGACATCGTCTTCATCGGCACCAACGGCGTCTCGTCGTCGTTCGGGCTGAGCACTCCCGACCCCGAAGAGGCTGCGGTCAAAGAAGCCATCGTGCACGCGGCGCGCCGTGTGATCGTCGTCGCCGACGCCGGCAAGTTCGAGGCCGAATCGCTCGTGCGGTTCGCCGCCCTCGACGACATCGACGTGCTCGTCACCGATACCGCGCCCACCGGCGATCTCGCCGTGGCTCTCGAGTCCGCCGACGTGGAGGTGTGGGTCGCATGATCGTCACCGTCACCGTGAACCCGTCGCTCGACCGCACGATCGTGCTCGGCGCGCCGCTGCAGCCGGGCGCCGTGCAGGCTGCGGCATCCACTCGCGAAGATGCCGGCGGCAAGGGCATCAACGTGGCGCGCGTGCTCGATGCCGCCGGAGCCGATGCGCTCGCCGTGCTGCCGCTGGCCGCCGACGATCCGTTCGCCGTCGTGCTGCGCGCCGGAGCCGTGCCCGCCCGCACCGTTCCCGTCGGCGGGCACTGCCGCGCGAACGTCACCATCACCGATCCGGCCGGCGTCACCACGAAGCTCAACCTGCCGGGCGCGCCACCGACCGTCGACGAGCTCGCAGGCCTCGAAGACGCGGTGGTCGCCGCCGCCGAGGGCGCACGCTGGGTCGTGCTGGCCGGATCGCTGCCGCCCGGCGTGCCCGACGACTTCTACGCGCACGTGATCGACGCGGTCCGCACGCGCTGGGGGGCGGCGGCGCCGCGGATGGCGGTGGATGCCTCGGGCCCGGCCCTCGCCGCCGTCGTCGAGCACGCGCATCCCGACCTCATAAAGCCCAACGACGACGAACTCGCCGAGCTGACCGGCCAGGTGCTGGACGGAGACCTCACCGAGGCCGCCGCCCGCATCGGCCGGGCGCTCGTGCCGAGCAAGGTCGCGTCGGCCCTGGTCACCCTCGGCGGACGGGGCGCCGTGCTGGTCACGGCCGACGGCGCGTACGCCGCCGTCCCCCCGCCCACCCGGGTGCGCAGCACCGTGGGCGCGGGCGACAGCTCGCTGGCCGGTTTCCTCCTTGCAGAGTCGCGGGGCGCGGACCCTGCGGCCTGCCTGGTGTCGGCCATACGGCACGGGGCGGCCGCAGCATCCCTTCCCGGAACCATGGCGCCCCGCCCGGGCGACCTTCCCACCGCCGACATCCCGGTCGCGCACCTCTAGAACCTCACCCCTGACCGACGGAGGTCATCATGTCAGACACCATCACCCCCGAGCTCGTCAGTCTCGACGCGCCGCTCGGCGCCGACAAGGCCGCCGTCATCCGGTCGCTCGCGCAGCGCGTGGTCGACCAGGGCCGTGCAACCGACGCCGAGGCGCTCTTCGCCGACGCGTGGAAGCGTGAGCAGCAGGACGAGACGGGCCTTCCCGGCGGCATCGCGATCCCGCACGCGAAGAGCCCCGCGGTGACCGAGCCGTCGCTTGTGTTCGCACGCCTGGCGCCCGGCGTCGACTTCGGCGCTGACGACGGCCCCGCCGACCTCGTCTTCCTCATCGCGGCGCCCGCCGACGCCGCCGAGGCGCACCTCGCGGTGCTCTCCAAGCTCGCGCGCAGCCTCATGCAAGACGAGTTCACCTCCGGCCTGCGGGCCGCTGCGACCGCTGATGAGGTCGTGCACATCGTGCGCGTCGCGATCGGCGAAGAAGAGGAAGAGGGGGATGCCGCAGCCGCCGCCGCGGCGCCCGCTTCTGCCGCGCCGGCCGCGGAATCCGGCCCCCGTATCGTGGCCGTGACGGCCTGCGCGACGGGCATCGCCCACACGTTCATGGCCGCCGACGCTCTCACCGCCGCGGGAAAGAAGACCGGAGTGGACCTCGTCGTCGAGCCGCAGGGCTCGAGCGGATACAAGGCGGTCCCGGCCGATGTCATCGACGCGGCCGACGCGGTGATCTTCGCGGTCGACGTCGACGTGCGCGAGCCGCAGCGGTTCGCCGGCAAGCCCGTCGTGCGCGCGTCGGTCAAAGCCGGCATCGAGCGGCCCGAAGAGCTCATCCACGAGGCGGTGGCCGCGGCATCCGACCCCCACGCTGAACGCGTCACCGGCGCCGCGGCCGCGCCGACCGCCGACGCGCCGAAGGAATCGGGCGGAGCCCGCATCAAGCGCATTCTGCTGACCGGTGTCAGCTACATGATCCCCTTCGTCGCCGGCGGCGGCCTGCTCATGGCGATCGGCTTCCTGCTTGCGGGGTACGGCATCGCGCTGGCCCACGGCGACTCGGGCGTCAACAACGCGGTCTACACGCTGCAGAACTACGCCCTCTGGAACCTGCCGCCCGACGGCCTGATCTACTATCTCGGCGCGATAGCGTTCGAGATCGGAAACATCAGCATGAGCTTCCTGGTGCCCGCGCTGGCCGGATACATCGCGTTCGCGATCGCCGACCGACCCGGCATCGCGCCTGGCTTCGTCGCCGGTTCGGTGGCGGTGTTCATGAATGCAGGGTTCATCGGGGGCCTGGTGGGCGGCCTCATCGCCGGCTACGCGGCGTACCTCATCGGCAAGCCGGTGGTGCCGCGCTGGCTGCGCGGGCTGATGCCGGTCGTGATCATCCCGCTGCTGGCCTCGGCCATAGCCTCGGGTCTGATGCTGCTGATCCTGGGCGCGCCGATCGCGTGGCTCATGACGCAGATGACCTCGTTCCTCAACGGGCTGACCGGCGCCGGCGCGATCGGGCTGGGAATCATCCTCGGCCTCATGATGTGCTTCGATCTGGGCGGCCCGGTCAACAAGACCGCGTACGCGTTCGCCGTCGCGGGGCTCGCCGCGCAGACGCCGGCGGCGTTCCACATCATGGCCGCCGTCATGTGCGCCGGCATGGTGCCGCCGCTGGGCATGGCCCTGGCCTCAACGGTGCTGTACCGTCGCGGGTTCACCACCGTCGAGCGCGAGAACGGCGCGGCCGCCTGGCTGCTCGGACTGTCGTTCATCTCCGAGGGCGCGATCCCGTTCGCCGCCGCAGATCCGCTGCGCGTGATCCCCGCCAACCTCGTCGGCGGAGCGGTCACAGGAGCCCTCTGCATGGCGTTCGATGTGGCATCCCGCGCCCCGCACGGCGGCATCTTCGTGTTCTTCGCGATCGATCCGATCTGGGGCTTCATCGTGGCACTGCTCGCCGGCACCATCGTCACCGCGCTGCTGCTGGTCGCGCTGAAGAAGTTCGTCGGCCGCTCTGCGGCTGTGGAAGAGGCGGCCGCGCCCGTGCCCGTCGCCGCCTGAGAACGACATCGAACACATCGAAGGAGAAGAACCCATGGCAGAACGCCAGGCCACCATCGCCAGTGCCTCGGGGCTGCACGCCCGCCCCGCCAAGCTGTTCGTGAACGCCGTGAAGGAGACGGGCATCCCCGTCACGATCGCCGTCGAAGGCGGCACCGACCTCAACGCCGGCAGCATCCTGTCGCTGATGGGGCTGGGCGCCGCGCAGGGCACCGTCGTGACGCTGCGCTCCGACGCCGAGGGTGCTGACGCCGCCCTCGACGGCCTCGTCACGCTGCTCGAGACCGACCTCGACGCCGAGTAGGCGCGGGTCTCGCGCGCTTCGACGCATGTGCACGGCGTCGGGCCGATGCCGTGGCCGAGATCCCGCAGGTGCTGCGCGTCGGCACTCAGATCGATCGCAACCGGTGGGCATGCGCCGCGGGGTGGCGGGTAGCGACATCCCGAACCAGGATGAGGGCATGAGCAACACCGAGGTCCACCCGCAAGAGGTCGTCTGCACCGACGGCGGGCTGCCCGGCCCACGTGCGGAGTGCGCCGACGGCGTGCCGGTCGAGATCATCGAGGCGCGCGCTGTGCCGCTGGGTGGCCCGCGCGCCATGACCGTGCGGCGCACGCTGCCGCAGCGGCAGCGCTCGATGATCGGCGCCTGGTGCTTCGCGGACCACTACGGTCCCGACGACGTCTCGGTCACCGGTGGGATGGATGTCGCGCCCCACCCGCACACCGGGCTGCAGACCGTCAGCTGGCTGTTCGAGGGCGCGATCGACCACATCGACTCGGGCGGCAACGTCGGCCGCGTGCTGCCGGGGCAGCTGAACCTCATGACCGCCGGGCGCGGCATCTGCCACTCCGAAGTGTCGACCGCCGAGACGACGGTGCTGCACGGCGTGCAGCTGTGGCTCGCGCTGCCCGACGCGGTGCGCGAGCACCTGCCGCGCCGCTTTCAGCACTACGAGCCCGAACCGGTGGCGTTCGAGGGCGGCTCGGCGCTCGTCTTCTTGGGGTCGCTGCTGGGGTCCGTGTCACCGGTCGACGTGCACTCGCCGCTTGTCGCCGCCGAGCTGCGTCTCGACCCGGGCGCCGCGCTGGAGCTGCCGGTCGACCCGCTGTTCGAGCACGGGCTGCTGGTGGATGCCGGAGACCTGAGCCTCGAGGGCGTGCCGGTGCCTCGCGCTACGATCGGCTACACCGGCATCGGCTCCGAGCGGCTGCGGTTGCGCAACGATGGGGCGTCGCCGGCGCGGGCGGTGCTCATAGGCGGTGCGCCGTTCGGTGAGGACATCATCATGTGGTGGAACTTCGTCGGCCGTGACTCCGACGAGATCGCTCGCTACCGCAAGGAGTGGCAGGAAGAGGGCGAGCGCTTCGGTGAGGTGATCGGCTATGTCGGCCACGATCCCGACGGGCTGGCGCGGCTGCCCGCTCCCGCGCTGCCGGGGGTTCGGCTGCGTCCGCGGCAGAACCGGCCGCCGCACGTGCAGGAAGGCCGTCAGTAGCCCAGCCGTGCGCGCAGGTCGTTGAGCACCTGCGACGAGCGCAGCGCGGTATCCGGGCCGACGGCGGACACGGCCTGCACGATGACGTCGCTCACGAGAATGCCGGCGATGCCCTCAGCCGTCAGCCCGGTTGGCGTATGCGGGGCGGTGAGCACAGCGCTGACGCGCGAGGCGAGCAGCTCGTGCAGTTCGTCGGTCACCAGCAGCGTCTTCGCGCCGACGAGCTGCGCCTGATCGAGGAGAGCCTCGATGTCTCGCGTGACGCGCCCCGGAGCAAAGACGACCAGCAGATCACGGACGCCCAGACTCATGGCTTCGTCGGCCAGGCGGAAGCCGTCGGTGGTGAGTCGACGCGTCGAGACGCCGATACGCCTCAACCGCAGCGCGAGGTGCTCGGCGGCGACACCCGAGGCGCCTAAGCCGTAGCAGAACACCGTGTCGGCGTGAACGATCAGGTTCACCGCGACCTGGTAGTCGCTGTCGTCGTTCGCGTGCGACGCAAGCTCGATCAGCTCGTCGGCCTCGGCCCAGATCTCCTGCTGGATCTGCGCGAGATCCTGACCGAGATGCTCGAGACGCTGCCGCAGCCGGATGTCGGGTGCCACGGTCGAGCTGAAGGGGGCTGCGACCTCCTGCTTGAGCTCTGACAGTCCGGAGTAGCCGAGCGTCTGAAGCGTGCGCACGACGGAGGCGTTCGACGTGTTGCTCTGTTCCCCGAGCCCGGCCGCGCTTGCATAGAGCAGCCGTTCCGCAGACATCGTCGTCAGTACGCGGCACACCGCACGCTCGGACTTCGACAGCTCGCTCCAGCGCTCGGAGATGAGTTCGCGAAGCCGCCCGAGAGCAGGGTTCTCTGTATCGCTTGTTACAAATGGTTCCATTGGTGTATCGTCTAGTCCCAATCAGGAAGATCCTGTAACGAATGTTTCATTCATCCTTCTCCGCCGAGAGGCGAAGCGCAAGCAGATGTGGTGAAACGACGACGAGGAGGTCTCATGGGCGACACGGGTCGGATCCGTCTGCTCGAAGTGAGCGGCAGCCCGCGCGAGCGTGGCCGCCAGTACGGTGAAGGCGCGCGCGACCTCATCGCGACCGCGATCGACTACTACACGGCGGCTCTCACCGAGCAGACCGGGATGGACTGGGCCGAGATCCTCGCCTCGGTCGTCCAGTGGCTGCCCATCTCTGAGCAGCTCGCCCCGCACCTCGTCGAAGAGATGCGGGGCATCGCCGAGGGAGCGGGGGTCGACTTCGCCGAGGTGCTCACGCTCAACGTGCGCGGCGAGTTCGTCTACGACAATCGACCCGCGACGCAGCCGCAGAGCGTCGGCGCTGATGCAGAGGAGCGCGACGCCGTCGACGGCTGCACCTCGTTCTTCCTGACGGGTGCCGCCAGCGGTACGGGTCACACCCTCGTCGGGCAGAACTGGGATTGGCGAACCCTCACCGCCGACACCACGCTGGTGGTCCGGATCGTTCAGGACCCGCTGCCGACGGTCATCATGCAGGTCGAAGCTGGACAGGTCGGCCGCCATGGCGCGAACTCGGCCGGCATCGCGTTGAATGCGAATGGGTTGGGCGGCAGCTTCGGCAACGAGATCGGGCTGCCCCAGACGCTCATCCGACGACTCGTACTCGACCGCCCCGACCTGGCGTCGGCCCTGAACACGCTTGTGAAGACCCGCCCGCACATCGCGAGCAACGCGCTACTGGCGCACAGGAGCGGCTTCGGCATCGACCTCGAGACGACACCACAGGGCGTGGACTGGATCTACCCCGATCCCGACGGTGTCATCGCCCACACGAATCATTTCCAGGCCTCGGTTCCTCCCCAGCTCGCCGGCCGCTACCGGCCGGTGTCGGCGGACTCGCTGCTGCGGCTGCCGCGCGTGCGTGCGGGGCTCGCCGCAGTAGCCGGCGCACGCGACGACGATGAGTCGGCCGCGCTGGTGAAGGCAGCCATGTCGGATCACCTGGGATACCCAGAGGGCGTCTGCACGCATCCCGACCCGGAAGTCCCCGCGCTCCGGCAATGGTCGACGCTGCTGTCGAGCTGCGTCGACCTCGACAGCGGCGTCTACCGCATCGCGGCGGGCTTTCCCTGCGAGACCGAGTACGACGCACTGCCCTGGAACCTTTACGACGGCCCCGAGGGCCACCGGAACCACTGACGAACAACGCCGACCAGGAGGTATTTCAATGGAGAGATCACAACACCGTCGCCTGTCCCGCATCATCACGGGGGCCCTCGCGGTCGGTGCCCTCGCGCTGACGGGGTGCGCCGCCGGCGATAAGGAGTCGAACGACGCGGCCGCGCTGGATGCGCCCTTCGCCGCTCAGACGCAAAAGGCTGCCGGCCCGGTGGCATCGGTGACATGGATGCTGGGGGCCGAGCCCACCACTATGGACGCCGACATCGACGCCACCACCGCCGACGACACCGTGCTCGCGAACATTTGCGATCGGCTCATGCAGGTGCAGCCGGACCTCACGCTCGGCCAGGGCATCGCGTCGGACGCGAAGTGGGCGGATGACACACACGTCGTCTTCACGATCCGTCAGGATGCCGTCTTCCATGACGGCACACCGGTCACCACCGCCGATGTGCTGTGGAGCATGAAGCGGCACGCCGCGGAAGGCGCTGCCGAGTCCGATGAGTATGCGAACGTCGTCTCGATGAAGCAGACCGCCGATGACCAGATCACCGTCACCACGACGCAGCCCGACGCGATCTTCCTTCAGGCGATGGCCGGAGACGGCGGGATCGTCTGGAACCCCCGGGTCATCAAGGCCGAAGGCTCCGACTTCGGCGGTCCCGGCTCTGACTCGGCCTGCAGCGGTCCGTACCAGATCACTTCGTGGCAGCCGGGCGCACAGTTGACCATCGAGAAGGTCGCTGACTATTGGAACTCCGGGGTCACGGCGCGCGCCGACAAGGTCATCTTCCACTGGGGTGAGGAGTCCGCCACGGTCAACAACCTCACCACCGGAAGCGCTCAGGGTGCGTATCTCGAGAACGCCGGCGCGGCCGTGGCGCTCGAGGGCAGCAGCACGGTGTCGGTCTATCAGGGGCCGTCCACGAACGCGTGGGTTCTGGAGACGACCGACAGGGGCGTCCTGACCGACGCACGCCTGCGTCAGGCACTCTCGCTCGCGCTGAATCGCGAGGGAATCGCGAAGGCTGCATTCGGCGGGCTCGCGCAACCGTGGAAGACTCCTGTCGGCTCGGGAGCCTGGGGCTACGAGGTCGATGCTTTCCAGCAGGCGTACGACAAGCTCAGCGGTGCTCCTGCGAAACCCTACGATGCCGACCTCGCGAAGGCGAAGAAGCTGGTCGAAGAGGCGGGCGCTCCGAGCGAGCCGCTCGTGGTGGCCTCGAACGGGTCATCGACGCACAATGTGATCGCCAACGCGCTCGTGGCCGCGGCGAAGTCGATCGGGCTGGAGGCTGAGATCAAGGTGGTGCCACAGGCCCAGTACGGCGACTTCTACTCCGACGCCGAGCTGCGCGGCCAGGCAGATCTCTGGCCCGACGAGTACTACATCTCCAAGAACGACCCGCTGGGCTTCTACAAGAACGGCAAGTCCGATGCGAGCGTGAACTTCGGCGTCTTCAATGATCCCAAGTACGACGCGCTGGTCGCGAAGGGCTACGCCGCCACCGACGATGCGGAGCGTGCGAAGATCACGATCGAACTGCAGCAGGAGTGGGTCGACCAGGCGGTCTGGATCCCCGTGGTCGCCACGCCGTCCACGCTGATCATGTCGAATGACGTCACCGGTGTCCCGTCGTCGGCCGCCTATATCTACTACCCGTGGGCAGCCGACCTGGGCAGCGCGAAGGGCTGACCATGTCTCACGCGATCCGGAAGCTCGGCGGGATGCTCCTCACTCTCGTCGTCGCCTCCTTCGTCATCTTCGCGGCCATGTTCGCCGCGCCCGGCGACCCGGTCACATTCCTGATCGGCAATCCCGAGAACATGACGCCGGAGCGGATCGCGAGCGTTCGGGCCCAGTACCACCTGGACGAGCCGATGCTCGTGCAGTACTGGCACTGGGCCACCGGAGCTCTCACCGGTGACTTCGGGCAGTCGTTCCACTACCACCAGCCCGTCGCCGACATCCTCGCCACGCGTGTGCCGATCACCTTGTCGCTCGTCGGATACGCCGCTGTGCTCCTGGCTGTGTTCGGTATCGGTCTCGGCGTCCTCGCGGCCGTGCGCCGCGGTCGTGCCGCAGACACGCTCGTCGTGGGCGGCACGACGCTGGCAGCCAGCGTTCCGTCGTTCGTCGTCGGCATCGCCCTGGTGGCCCTGTTCGCGGTTCAGGTGCGGTGGTTCCCCGTATCGGGTGCGGGCAGCGGCTTCGGCGGCAGACTGTATTCGCTGACGCTTCCGGCGGTGACTCTGGCGGTGGGGGCTCTCGCGATCGTGAGCCGGGTGACACGACAATCGATGATCGAGCAGTTCTCGTCCGAGCATGTCGAAGCGGCGCGTGCCACCGGCCTTGCGGAGCGCTTCATCGTGCGCGACCACGTGTTGCGTGGATCGTGGGGCCCCATCATCACGATGGTCGCGCTCGTGATCGCCAGCATGATCGCCGGCACAGTCGCCGTCGAGACCGTCTTCGGCATCTCAGGCGTGGGGTCGTTGCTGGTCGATGCGATCAACACGCACGATTTCCCGGTCGTGCAGGCCGTGCTGCTGTTCATGGTGGTGGCGTACATGATCGTGACCACGATCGTCGACCTGTTGCTGCCCGTGCTCGATCCGCGCATCGGCAGGAAGGCGGTCACAGCATGACCGTTCTCGTGGCACCACGTTTGGCGGCCAGACGCCGCCGCACGGGGTCGAAGATCGGCTACATCGTTTCGCTGTGTTTTCTCGGGTTCGTGATCGTCGCAGCCGTGTTTGGACGTCTGTTCTCACCGTTCGACGCCGATGAGATCGACTTCACTGCCATCTGGGCCGGTCCCGGCGGGGGACACCTGCTGGGCACCGACCAGCTGGGGCGCGACCTGTTCTCACGACTGCTCATCGGCACCGGCGAGACGCTGGTCGGGCCGGTGGCGCTGCTGCTGCTGGCCACGATCCTCGGCGTGGCCATCGGTATCGTTGCCGCCTGGCACGGCGGGTGGCTCGATACCCTGCTGGCACGAATCACAGACGTCATGTTCGCCTTTCCGGGCCTGCTGTTCGTCGTCCTGGTCATCGCCGTCTTCGGCAAAGGACCGGTGACGGCGGTGGTCGCTCTCGCCCTGGCCTACGCGCCGGTCATCGCCAAGTACACTCGCAGCCTTGCGCTGAGCGAGATGGCCCGGCCGTATGTGGACGGGTATCGCGTGCAGGGGTTCGGCGGGCTCGCCATTTGTGTGCGCGCCGTCATCCCCAACCTGCTTCCTGCGCTCGTCGGCTACCTCGTGGTGCTGTTCGGCGAGGCCCTGATGAGCCTGGCCACTCTGAGCTTCCTGGGCTTCGGCGCACAGCCGCCGAGCTCGGAGTGGGGCCTGATGGTGCAGGAGGGGCAGGCCGGCATCGTGCAGGGGCACTTCCTGCCGACGCTCGTGCCGGGCGCCGCGATCGCGCTCGTGGTGATCGCGGTGAACATCGTCGGTGTGCGTGTCGCCGACCGACTGCTGGCGAAGGGATGAACCGATGCTCCTCGACATCCACGATCTGCGTCTGAGCTTCGTCTCGGATGCAGAACCCGCGCCCATCCTGCATGGCATCGACGTGCAGGTCGACACCGGTGAGCTCGTCGGACTGGTGGGTGAGTCCGGTTCGGGCAAGTCGACGACGGTGCGCGCAGCGCTGCGTCTCTACGGCGACGAAGCAGCGATCGAAGGCAGCATCCGCGTCGACGGCACGGAGATGGTGGGGGCGGATGCCGCGACCCTGCGCCGCGTGCGCTCCGACGTCGTCTCGCTCGTGCAGCAGGATCCGCGTGGTGCGCTCAACCCTGTCCGGCGAATCGGCGACGCGCTCACCGAACGCCTGGTCCGCGTGCACGGCATGCGGCGGAAGGACGCCGAGCGCCGCATCCTGGACCTGCTGGGCGAGGTCGGCCTGACCCATCCGGCCCGGCGAATGCGCCAGTACCCGCATGAGTTGTCGGGCGGCATGCTGCAGCGCGTCGTGATTGCCGGAGCATTGAGCACCGAGCCGAGGCTCATCCTCGCCGACGAGGCCACGAGCGCCCTCGACGTGACGACGCAGGCGGAGATCATCGCGATCTTCCAACGGCAGATCCGCGAGCGCGGGCTCGGGATGCTCTTCATCACCCACGACCTGCACCTCGCCGGCGCAGTGTGCGATCGAGTCCACGTGCTGCGGTCCGGCGAGATCGTCGAGACGCTGAACGGTTCCGAGCTGTTCGCTGGGGCCCGGCATCCATATACGTGCGCCCTCATCGAGGCGGCGCCGACGCTGGAACGGAGCGCATCATGAGCCTCGTCGAAGTCGAGAAGCTGCATCGGGTGTTCCGGCTTGGGCGGGGCGCCGACGATGTGACCGCGGTGAACGCGGTGGACTTCACGATCGAGGCGGGAGAAGCCCTGGGCCTGGTCGGAGAGTCAGGGTCGGGCAAGAGCACCATCGCTCGCATCCTCGTGGGTCTTGAGCGCGCCGACGCCGGTGCGGTGCGCATCGACGGCGTCAATCGACTCGAGCGCGCCCACGGACGGCGCGAACGGCTTGCCCGCGCGCGGGCGGTGCAGATGGTCTTCCAAGACCCGAATGGTTCGCTGGACCGTCGCCTCACAGTCGCCGAGTCTCTGCAACGCGTGCTGAGACTTCACGGCCGAGCCGCGAGCCGTTCGGCGGCACACGCCGAGGCGTTGACTCTGCTCGACCGCGTGCGATTGTCCGACCGCCACGCCGATGCCAAGCCGCACGAGCTCTCCGGCGGACAGCGCCAGCGTGTGGCAATCGCACGTGCGCTCGCGGCCGGTCCCAAGCTCGTGGTGCTCGACGAAGCGGTGTCGGCTCTGGATGTCTCCGTGCAGGCACAGGTGCTCGATCTCCTGCGCGAGATCCAGCGAGACTCAGGGGTGGGGTACTTGTTCGTCAGCCACGACCTCGCCGTGGTGCAGGAGCTCTGCCAACGGGTGCTCGTGCTCTTCCGCGGCACGGTCGTCGAACGCGGCCAGACGCAACGGGTGCTCGACGCGCCGGAGCACCCGTACACACGGCTGCTGATGGCGTCGATGCCCGGGCCCGGCTGGGATCCCGAGCGTGTCGTGCAAGCGCGGCTGACCTTCACGCAGCGCATGTCAGTCGTCGCCGACGGCTGAGGGCGCCCGCGCCCCGGAGCAGATGCTGTCCTTATCCCCAGGAGCGTCGCGCCACCGGTGTCGGGATGCGGCCGCCCCGGCTCACGACGTCCCTGACGGCGGGCTCGGCCCTACGCGGCCGCCGCGGCACGCTCCTGCGTGACGCGGAGAGCTGCCATCGCGGCTTTGCGCCCGGCGCGGGTCGCGCCCAGCGTCGATGCCGACGCCCCATAGCCGGCCAGGAACAACCCCGGCAGTTTCACGACGGTCACGCCGTCGTCGGCCATGACGACGCCGCCGCTGCGCTCGCGGGTGCCCAGTCCGCGCAGGTGCGGGATGTGCGCGCGGAACCCCGTGGCCCACAGGACTGTGTCGATCGGCGTGTCCCAGCCATCGTCCACCGCGCGGCCCGGCAGCGGCGCGGTCGCACCCACGAGCGCATCCGCCTCGCCTTGGTCCGGCTTGCCAGCACCGTCCGGGCCCGGGCCGTCGAGCACCACCCCGCGCTCGGTGAAGCGCACGATCGGTCCGCGGCTGACGAGCAGGCCCGCGGTGATATCGGGCGCGTACAGCTCATTCAGCGGCAGCCCGGTCGCGGCTGACACCGAGAGCGGCGCCAGCCCCTGCCGGGTGCGTGCCGCCACCGACTTCTCGACGCTCAGGCCCCATTCCGCGTCGAACGCGCGGCGCGTCCACTGCGGTGCGCGCCGCGTCGACCACACCGGCTCAGCACCGTGTGCGTACAGCTCCTGCACGGCCTGCACGGCTGAGGT
>Ga0164242_10006447_pt1 | contig 12901 bp, 11 predicted proteins | sample OricomgcompostMG_FD_108783 | JGI IMG/M metagenome (GOLD analysis project Ga0164242, IMG submission 108783) | Miracle-Growth compost microbial communities from Emeryville, California, USA - Original compost - Miracle growth compost (MG) ... | reverse complement strand
GGAGACCCGACGTCGGCTCCACGAGATGCTCGCCGAGGGGTGCCATCCCTTCGGCTATCCGGCCTACGTCCCGTTGGCCGTCTCCCGACCCGACCACTCCACGATCGTGCTCGGGATGGACCATCTGCACTGTGACGCGTACTCGATCGCGGTGGTCGTGGAGGAGCTGGCCGTCCTCTACGACGGTTTCCGGTACGGCGGCGCGCGGCCGGCGCTGCCGGAGACGGCCTGCTTCGTGACCGGGGTCGAGCGCGAGCAGGAGAACCCGGTCCAGGTCTGGCACGACGACGATCGGCTCCGCGGCTGGCACGACTTCCTCCGGCGGCGAGACTTCACCCTGCCGACCTTCCCGCTCGAGCTCGGCATCGCTGCCGGCGAGCGGGTGCGACAGGCGTCGCTGGTCGTTCGCCTCGCCGACCCCGCGCTCGTCGAGCGGGTCTCGGAGAGGGCCAGGGCCAACGGCGCGTCGACGTACGCCGCATCCCTGGCGGCCCTGGCCGCGGCCCTGCACGACCTCGGCGGACCGGCGCTGCTGGACACGCTCGTCCCGGTCCAGACCCGGAGCGACCAGGCCTCCCTCCGCTCGGTGGGGTGGTACACCACCACCGTGCCGGTGTCGGTCCCGGCCGACGTGTCCGACGTCGGCCTCGCCGCCGCCGGCGACGCCGTGCGCCACGGCGTGCGGCTCGGCGAGGTCCCGCTCGACCAGGTGATGGCCTCGCTGCCCGAGCCGCTCGTGCAGCCTCGTGCCGACGTGTTCATGGTGTCGTGGATCGACTACCGGCACCTGCCCGGCGGCGACCGCACCAGCACCCGGCGGGCCCACCACATCTCGGCCCCCACGCTCGCCGACGACGTCCAGCTGTGGCTCTCGCGGACGGGGGACGGACTGTCGGTGCGGGCGCGCTTCCCCGACACCGATCGGGCGTGGGCCGCCGTACAGGACGTGCTCACGGCCTGGACCGGGCGGCTCGCGAAGGTGGGGTGAACCAGCCCCGGACAATCCGTGGCGTCGAGACGGCGGGGTGACCCGCCGGCCGGCTCGTCCCGGTCGTCTCCGAGAGCTCCCGGTGCCGGAATACCGTGGCGGATGGCATGGTTGTCGACACTAGTTCAAGTTTCAACTAGTGTCGTCGACGACGACCGCTCCCGCGACAGGATGGACGCAGAGATGGGCATGCAGTTCGGCATCTTCACCGTCGGTGACGTCACCACCGACCCCACCACCGGTCGGACGCCGACCGAGCACGAGCGGATCAAGGCCACCGTCGAGATCGCCAAGCATGCCGAGGAGGTGGGCCTGGACGTCTTCGCCACCGGTGAGCACCACAACCCACCGTTCATCGCCTCGGCGCCGACGACGACGCTCGCCTACATCGGCGCCCAGACGAAGCGGATCATCCTCTCCACCTCGACGACGCTGATCACGACGACCGATCCGGTGCTCATCGCGGAGAACTACGCCAAGCTGCAGCACCTCACCGACGGTCGCGTCGACTTGATGATGGGCCGCGGCAACACCGGTCCGGTCTATCCCTGGTTCGGCAAGGACATCCGCCAGGGGATCAACCTTGCGGTGGAGAACTACGCGCTGCTGCACCGGCTCTGGCGGGAGGACGTGGTCGACTGGTCCGGCCGGTTCCGTACGCCGCTGCAGGGCTTCACCTCGACGCCGCGCCCGCTGGACGGCGTACCACCCTTCGTCTGGCACGGTTCGATCCGCAGCCCCGAGATCGCCGAACAGGCGGCGTACTACGGCGACGGGTTCTTCCACAACCACATCTTCTGGCCGCCCTCGCACACCCAGCAGATGGTGCGGCTCTACCGCCAGCGTTTCGAGCACTACGGGCACGGCACGGCCGACCAGGCGATCGTCGGTCTCGGCGGCCAGTTCTTCATGCGCCGCAACAGCCAGGACGCGATCAACGAGTTCCGCCCCTACTTCGACAACGCCCCCGTCTACGGCCACGGTCCCTCGCTGGAGGACTTCATGGCGGCCACGCCGCTGACCGTCGGCTCGCCCCAGCAGGTGATCGAGCGGACGCTCTCCTTCCGGGAGTACGTCGGCGACTACCAGCGCCAACTGTTCCTGATCGATCACGCCGGGCTGCCGCTCAAGACGGTGCTCGAGCAGCTGGACCTGTACGGCGAGATCCTGCCGACGCTGCGGGACGAGTTCGCCAAGCTGCGCAAGCCCGGCACTCCGGACGCGCCGGCGCACGCCTCGCTCGTCGAGCGGGCCGGGGGCGCCAAGGACAGCACGGTGTACGCCGCCGGCGACGCCGCCACCGGCACCACGGATCGGGATCTGGACGATCCCGACGCCGCCTCGGTCCTGGAGGGAGAGCTCTGATGAGCGCCACGCGGATCGTGGTGGTCTCGGCGGGACTCTCGGTCCCGTCGAGCACCCGGCTCCTCGCCGACATGCTCGGCGAAGCGACCGAGCACGCGGTCCGGGCGCGCGGCGAGGAGGTCGAGGTGTCCTACGTCGAGCTCCGGCCGCTCGCCCACGCCCTGGCCGACCACCTGCTGACCGGCTTCGCGACCGGCGAGTTGAAGACGGCCATCGACCAGGTCGCCCACGCCGAGGGCGTCATCGCGGTCACGCCGGTCTTCTCCGCGTCGTACTCGGGGCTCTTCAAGACCTTCTTCGACGTGCTGGAGGTCGGCGCGCTCGACGGTACGCCGGTCCTCGTCGCGGCGACCGCCGGCACCGCACGACACTCGCTCGTGCTCGAGCACGCCCTGCGGCCGCTCTTCGCCTACCTCCATGCGGTCGTGGTGCCCACCGGCGTCTTCGCCGCGAGCGAGGACTTCGGGGGCGCCGGCGGTCAGGGGAGTGGCGAGCTGCGGAAGCGGGTCGACCGCGCGGCCGCCGAGCTGGCCGCGCTCGTCTCCGGTCCCGGGGCCGCGCCGGCCGCGCCGCGGCGCCGACTGGTCGAGGAGGAGTTCGAGGCGCCGACCGACTTCGAGGAGCTGTTGCGTCGCGCCTCGGACGGCCCGCCGGAGTACTGAGGTCACGGGTCAGTCCCGCGGCGGGACAGCTCTGGCGAGCTCCTCGGGCATCGGCTCGTAGTGGTGGAAGGTGCGGGTGAAGGTGCCGGCGCCGTGGGTGGTGGCACGCAGGTCGATGGCGTAGCGGACCAGTTCCCGCTGGGGTACGTGCGCTCGCACGACACTGCGGCCGTCATCGCCGGCGTCGGTGCCGAGCAGCCGGCCGCGTCGGGCGGAGAGGTCGCTCATCACCACGCCGAGCAGATCGCTCGGCACGTCGACGGCCACCTCGTCGTACGGCTCCAGGAGGTGGACCTCCGTCGCCGCGGCCGCCTCGCGCAGCGCCAACGCCGCCGCCGTCTGGAAGGCCATGTCGGAGGAGTCGACGCTGTGGGCCTTGCCGTCGGTGAGCGTGACCCGCAGATCGACCAGCGGATACCCCAGGCGCACGCCACGTCGCATCTGCTGGGCGACGCCCTTCTCGACGCTCGGGATGAACTGGCGCGGTACGGCGCCGCCGACGACCGCGTCGACGAACTCGAACCCGCTGCCCTCCGGTAGCGGCTCGACCTCCAGATCGCACACGGCGTACTGCCCATGGCCCCCGGACTGCTTCACGTGCCGGCCGTGGCCCTTCGACGGACCGGCGAAGCACTCCCGCAGGGGTACGACGACGTCCCGCTGCTCCACGCTGACGCCATAGCGCGACCGCAGCCGGTCGAGCGCGACCTCGGCGTGGGCCTCGCCCATGACCCAGAGCACCAGTTGGCCGGTCTCGCGGTTCTGCTCCACGCGGAGGCTCGGGTCCTCGGCGGCAAGGCGGGCCAGCGCCGCGGAGAGCTTGTCCTCGTCGGACCGGCTCGCGGCCTCGACCGCGACCGGGAGCAACGGCTCGGGCAGGGTCCACGGCCGCAGGACGGTCGGGGAGTCGGGGCTGCTCAGGGTGTCGCCGGTCTCGGCTCGCGACAGTCGCCCGATCAGGGCGATGTCTCCGGCCACCACCCGGGCCGCGGGCACCTGGGCGGCGCCGAACGGGTACGCCAGCGCGCCGATCCGCTCGTCCTCGTCGTGGTCGAGATGGGAGCTCACGCCGGTGGGTGCGAACGACGAGAAGTGTCCGGACACGTGGACCGACGCGTCCGGGACGAGTGTGCCCGAGAACACCCGGACGACGCTCACCCGACCGAGATAGGGATCGCTGGTCGTCTTGACGACCTCGGCGACCAGGGGGCCGCCGGGGTCGCAGGTCAGTGGGCCGGTGCGCTTGCCCTGCGGTGTGAACGCATCCGGCGGCACGTGCTCGGGCGGCGACGGGAAGGCGCGGACACAGAGGTCGAGCAGCTCGGCGAGTCCGGTGCCGCTGGCGGCGCACACCGGCACCACCGGGAAGAGCGTCGCGCGGGCGACCGCCTTCTCCAGGTCGGCGAGGAGGACGCTCTCCTCGATCGTCTCGCCGCCGACGTACCGGTCCATCAGCGACTCGTCCTCGGATTCCTCGATGACCGCCTCGATCAGCTCGCCGCGCCGCGGATCGGCCCGGGTCGAGGGGCCGCCGGTGATGAGTCCCACGAGTCCTCCGTCGGGGCCGGTGAGGTAGACCGGGACGACCTTCTCGCCGTAGGCGTCGCGGGCCTCGGCGAGGACCCGTACGGGATCGGCGCGGGCGTGGTCCAGCTTCGTGATCGCCAGCGCGCGCGGCATCCCGGCGTCGGCGCATTCGCGCCACACCCGCCGGGTCGCCTCGTCGATGCCCTCGTTGGCGGCGACGACGAACACCGCACAGTCGGCCGCCCGGAGGCCGGCGCGGAGCTCGCCGACGAAGTCGGCGTACCCGGGGGTGTCGAGCAGGTTGATCTTCACGCCGTCATGGACCACCGGTGCGACCGCGAGCGAGACCGAGCGTCCGTGGGTGGTCTCGTAGTCCTCGGAGTCGGACACGGTGGTGCCCTCGGCGACCGACCCTGCGCGAGAGAGAACGCCGGCGTGGACGAGGAGGGCCTCGATCAGCGAGGTCTTGCCGGACTGGGTGGGCCCGACCAGGACGACGTTGCGGATCCGGTCGGGCCCGGGCACCGCAAGGTCCTGGTCAGTGGCCTTCTTCGAGCTCTTGTCGGCCATGGGTCCAACAAACCCCGCTGTGAGGCGTGGCACAAGAGGGTCGGAGGCTCTTCTGCCGGGCGGTAGCCCGCTGGCCCGGCGTACGCCGCCGCGGGAGGCTCGGCTGGTGACCCTCGGCGAGCTCTGGTACCTCGATCCCAGTTCGACGTTGTTGCGGCGCTTCACGGCACCCGGAGCGAGCGTCAACACCGGCTCCTACCTGCCGGTGACCATGACGATCCATGACGCCCGGCCCCAGCGTGACCGGCTGAGGCTGGAACGCAACGGCTTCCAGCTCTTCGACCACCGCAGCGCGGTCACCGACTTCACCGACCGAGCCGCCGTGGAGCGGATCTATCCGGCGGAGTCGGCCGCATTCGTCCAGGAGGTCACCGGCGCCGACCGCGTGGTGCCATCCGGCTTCGTCCTGCGCCGCTCGCAGGCACCGCAGGAGAACGCCTCTCAGCCGGCTGCGGCGCTGGTCCATGACGACTATTCGGCGAATGGCGCGCGCGAGGCCGCCGACGCGGCCTACGCTCGACACTTCCCGGACGGCCCGGGATACCGGCGGGCACTGATCACCAGCCTCTGGCGGGTCTTCAGCCCACCGCCACAGGACTGGCCACTCGCGATCTGCGACTTCACCAGCGTCGGCGACGACGAGGGGCTGGACAACCGGCTCTACTTCGTTGACGAGATCCCCGACGACCTCGCCGTCGAGATGCCGGCCGGGCATCCGTCCGCCAGCGGTTCGGAGTTCGTCCACCGGCCCGGGCATCGGTGGTGGTACTTCCCCGACATGCACCGCGACGAGGTGCTGTTGCTCGTGCTGAACGACTCCGACCACGAGCGCGCGTGGCGCGTGCCGCACAGCGCCTTCCACGACACCGGCGCGGCCGCCACCGAGGCACGGCACAGCATCGAGCTGCGCAGCATCGCGTTCTTCGAATGACCGCGGGCGGACGCGCCGATGCTGCTGGCCCGTGCCGGGCGCCGGCCGACTGCGCCGGCGCCCGGCGGGGGACGTCAGTGCTGGTAGGTCCCCTTGAGCACGGCTCGGCCGAGGCTCTTGAAGACCAGGTTGAACGACACCACCGCGGGTGAGACGGAGTCGTCCACGCCGAGGCTCTCCTCGCCGACGGCATGCACGACGAAGTAGTAGCGATGCACCTGGTCGCCCTCCGGCGGTGCGGCCCCGCCGAAGTCCTTGGTGCCGTAGTCGTTGCGGACGTGGAACGCCTTGCCCGGCAGCTCCGCGTCCGACGTGCCGATTCCCGCGGGCAGGCTGGTGACGTCGGCCGGTACGTCGACGAGGACCCAGTGCCAAAAACCGCTCGGCGTCGGTGCGTCCGGGTCGAAGCAGGTGATCGTGTAGCTCTTCGTGCCCTCCGGCGCGCCACTCCAGGACAGCTGCGGAGAGGTGTTGCCGCCGTCGTACACCTGGTCGGCCTTGAGCGGCTGGCCCTCGGTCACATCGTCGCTGGTGAGGGTGAAGGAGGGGAGTGGCGGGAGGAGGTCGTAGGGGTCTGGCTTGACCGGACGGTCCAGACTCGTCATGCGGGCTCCTAACGACGTGCTGACGGATGGTTGTGTGCATCCCCGAACCTAGTCCGCCCCTCGACCCCGCACCACGACCGGTCGGTGCGACGACGGAAGATGGTCCGCATGGATACCGCGGACACCTGGGTGCCCTATCCCTCGGGCCTGATGCTGGTCGGCCGCCGTGTGGTGGTCGTCGGGGGAGGGCAGGTCGCGCAACGGCGTATCCCTGCCCTGATCGCTGCCGGAGCGGCCGTGGAGGTGGTCTCCCCGAACGTGACGCCGGCGATCGAGGGGCTGGTCGGCTCGGGTGAGGTCACCTGGATCGAGCGCGGCTTCGAGCCCGACGATCTCGACGGGGCGTGGTACGTCATCGCGGCGACCGCGGAGCGGGACGTCAACGAGGCGGTGAGCGCGGCCGCCGAGGAGCGGCGGATCTTCTGCGTGCGTTCCGACGATGCGACCAGGGCCACCGCGTGGACGCCGGCCTCGGGACGCGACGGCGAGGTGACGATCGCCGTACTCAGCAACCGGCATCCGCGCCGCTCCGCGGCGTTGCGCGACCAGATCCTCGACGGCCTGCGTGGCGGCGCCATCGCCGCGGGCGATGAGCGCGACCGTACGCCGGGAGTCACGCTGGTCGGCGGCGGGCCGGGGGATCCGGGACTGATCTCGGTCTCCGGACGGAAGGCGCTCATGGAGGCCGACGTCGTCGTCGCGGACCGGTTGGCGCCGCGTGAGCTGCTCTCCGAGCTTCCGCCGGACGTCGAGCTCGTCGACGTCGCGAAACTGCCGCGCGGCCGCTCCGCGCTGCAGGAGGAGATCAACCGGATCATCGTCGAGCGGGCCCGCTCGGGTCAGGCGGTCGTCCGGTTCAAGGGCGGCGACAACTTCGTCTTCGGACGGGGGTATGAGGAGGTCCTTGCGTGCCGGGAGGCCGGTGTGCCGGTGACTGTGATCCCCGGCCTCACCTCGCCGGTGACCGTGCCGGGGATCGCCGGGATCCCGGTCACCCACCGCGGCGTGACGCACGAATTCACGGTGATCTCCGGTCACCTCCCGCCTGGCCACCCCGAGTCGCTGACCAACTGGGACGCGGTGGCCCGGATGACCGGCACGGTGATCTTGATGATGGCGGTCGAGAATGCGCCGGCCATCGCGCGGGCGCTCATGGATGGTGGCCGGCCCGCGCAGACGCCCGTGGCGGTCGTGTGCGACGGGTCGATGCCGACCCAGCGCGTGGTTCTCGCGACTCTTGCGACGCTGGAGAAGGAGCTTGTCGCCGCGTCGGTCCGGCCACCGGCCATCATCGTGATCGGGGAGGTCGTCCGGGTGGCGTATCCGGACACGTTCTGATGGCGAGGCTGATCGAGGTCGCCGATCCCGCCGATCCACGTCTGGCGGACTACCGCGACCTGCGCGACGTGGAGCTGCGCAAGTCGTTGGAGGCCGCCGAGGGACTCTTCCTGGCCGAGGGCGAGAAGGTCGTACGCCGCGCCGTGGCCGGCGGGTTCAGGCCGCGCTCGTTCCTGATGGCGCCGCGCTGGCTGGAGGGCCTCGCCGACGTCCTGGCGACGACCGATGCGCCCTGCTACGTCGTGTCCGAGGCGATGGCCGAGGAGGTCACCGGTTTCCACGTCCACCGTGGCGCGCTCGCCTCCCTCGAGCGCCGCCCCCTGCCGAGGCTGGCCTCGGTGCTCGAGGGCGCGCACTCGGTCCTGGTGCTGGAGGACGTCGTCGACCACACCAACGTTGGTGCGATCTTCCGCTCGGGCGCCGCCCTCGGCTTCGACGCGGTGCTGCTGGCGCCGCGCTGCGCCGACCCGCTCTACCGGCGCTCCATCAAGGTGGCCATGGGCGCGGTCTTCTCACTGCCGTGGACCAGGCTGCCCGATTGGTACGACGCGCTGCCGAGCCTCTCCTCCCTCGGCTTCACCACGGTCGCCCTCACCTTGGCGCCGGACGCGACGCCGATCGAGGAGGCGGTCGCGGGCCTCGGCAAGGTTGCCCTGGTCCTCGGATCGGAGGGCCACGGCCTGTCCGAACGCTGGCAGCGGGCGGCCGACCGGCGCGCGATCATCCCGATGTCCGCCGGTATCGACTCCCTCAACGTCGCCGCCGCCGCGGCCGTCGCCTGCTACGTCACCGCGCGCCGCTGACCGCCGAGTCAGGCGGGGAGGGGCCAGTCGGGTGGGTAGTCCGCGGCGACCTTGTCGTGCTGCTTCTGGAGCTTCTTGCGCGCCTTGGTGGGGAGGCGGTCGCCGAAGACCGTGCCCAGGGTGTGGTCGGTCTCGTGTTGGAGGCAGCGGGCGAGGAGGCCGTCGCCTTCGAAGTGGACCGGCTCGCCGTCGAGCCCAAGACCGTCGACGGCGGCGACGTCGGGACGGGCGCAGGCCACGAAGGCCCCCGGGAAGGAGAGGCAGCCCTCCTCGGAGTCGTCGAGGTGACGGTCCTTGCCTTCGGGGAGGGTGAGGACCGGGTTGCAGACGACGCCGACGACCCGCCGCCCGGAGGCGTCGGGGCAGTCGAAGACGAACATGGCGACGTCCTCACCGATCTGACAGGCCGCGAGGCCGACCCCGTCGGCGGCGTACATCGTGGCGACCATGTCGGCGGCCAGGGAGCGTAGTGCGTCGTCGAAGAGCTCCACCTTGCGCTGCGGCCGGTGCATCACCGGGTCGCCCCAGCGGGTCATCGGACGGATCTGGCCACCGTCGGGCAGCGGCCCGTACGGCGCCAGCGGCTCCTCGCGCTCATCGTGCATGGCCGGAACCCTAGCGTCCGGCGCATCGCGAGGTCGCGGGAGCCACGTCGCACCCCGGAGGCCGCCGCGCCACGTGACCGGCCCCACGCGGTCGGCTGTAGACCGTGTTGTAACTCGGAGTTACAGTAGCTTCATGAGCCTTCTCCAAAGCCTCAAGGGTGGTGGTCGCCACGGCGTGCCCGCTTCCGAGAGCAGAGACCCGATCGGCCTTGCCGTCGCCGCGCTGAACCGCCTCGCGCAGAGCCAGGTCCTCGACCGGCTCGGTGTGCGCAAGCAGGCGGAGCAGACGGTCTTCACCGTGACCCGCAGCGGGTTCAAGGTCGCCACGAACGCCGGCCGAACATTTGCGAAGGCCGGCAAGAAGGGTCAGCCCGGAGTCCGCGTCCCGAGCGCATCGCGTAGTGGCGTGTTCGACCTCACCCCTACCGAGGACGAGCAGATGCTCGTCGATGTGGTCTCCGAGTTCGCCCAGGAGGTCGTCCGGCCCGCGGCCGCGGAGGCCGACGAGTCCTGCACCGCGCCGGACGACCTCCTGAAGTCGAGCCTGGAGATCGGGCTTCCGATCCTCGGCATCCCCGAGGCCCTCGGCGGCATCTCCGAGAGCCGCTCGGCGATGGCGGGGACACTGGTGGCCGAGGCGCTGGCGAAGGGCGACATGGGCCTCGCCGTGGCCACCTTGGCGCCGGGCGCGGTCGCGACCGCGCTCGGGCTGTGGGGCACCGACGCGCAGCAGCAGACCTACCTGCCGGCGTTCACCGGCGAGGAGGTCCCGGCGGCGGCGCTTGCGCTCAACGAGCCGCGCGTCCTCTTCGACGTCCTCGCTCCGTCGACCACCGCGACGAAGACGGCCGAGGGCTATGTGCTGAACGGCGTGAAGTCGCTGGTGCCGCGCGGCGCGGAGGCCGAACTGTTCCTCGTGGGCGCCTCGCTCGAGGGTACGCCGGCGCTCTTCCTGGTCGAGTCCAAGACCGAGGGGCTGGAGATCGAGGGCGACCCGGCGATGGGCGTCCGCGCCGCCGGGATGACCACCCTGACGCTCACCGACGTCAAGGTCGGCTCGGATGCGATCCTCGGCGAGACTGACGGTTCGACGTACGTCGAATGCGTCCGGCTCTCCCGCCTGGCCTGGTGTGCGCTCGCGGTCGGGACGGCCCAGGCCGTGCTCGACTACGTCACGCCCTACGTCAAGGAGCGGGAGGCCTTCGGTGAACCGATCGCGCATCGCCAGTCGGTGGCCTTCATGGTCGCCAACATCGCGATCGAGCTGCAGGCGATGCGGCTGGTGACCTACAAGGCAGCGTCCCGGGTGGCCCAGGGCATCGACGCGACCCGGGAGATCGCCCTGGCCCGGAAGCTGTGTGCCGACAAGGGCATGCAGATCGGCCTCGACGGTGTCCAGCTGCTCGGCGGCCACGGCTTCGTGAAGGAACATCCGGTCGAGCGGTGGTACCGCGACCTGCGGGCCATCGGGATCATGGAAGGTGCGGTGCTGGTCTGATGCCGATCAATCTCGAGGACCCGAAGAAGCTCCGCCCGCTGCGCGACCAGGTGCATCAGGTCGCGATGAACATGCTGCGGCCGATCAGCCGCAAGTACGACAAGGCCGAGCACACCTACCCCAAGGAGCTCGACATGCTCGCCGCGATGGCGGACGGGCTGAACGAGTCGGGCGCGAGCGAGGGCGCCGGTGCGGCCGGCGTGCGCCGCGACAACAGCTCCACCGACACCACGGTCAGGAACGGCTCCAACATGGCCTCGGTCATGTCGGTTGCCGAGATGTGCTGGGGCGACGTGGGCCTCACCCTGTCGATGCCGCGCCAGGGGCTCGGCAACTCGGCGATCGCCTCGGTCGCCGACGACGAGCAGCTCAAGCGCTTCGCCGGTGTCTGGGCGTCGATGGCGATCACCGAGCCGGGCACCGGCTCGGACTCGGCCAACATCAAGACGACCGCGACCAAGGACGGCGACCACTACGTCCTCAACGGCGAGAAGATCTTCGTCACCTCCGGTGAGCGCTCCGATGCCGTCGTGGTCTGGGCGACGCTGGACCGTGAGCTCGGTCGGGCGGCGATCAAGTCGTTCGTGGTGCCGAAGGGCACCCCGGGCATGAAGGTCGAGCGGCTCGAGCACAAGCTGGGGATCAAGGCCTCCGACACCGCGACGATCACGTTCACCGACTGCCGGGTGCCGGCGGAGAACCTCCTGGGCAGCCCCGAGATCGACGTCAAGCAGGGCTTCGCCGGAGCGATGGCCACCTTCGACAACACCCGGCCCCTGGTGGCATCGATGGCGGTGGGCTGTGCCCGCGCGTCGCTCGATCTCACTCGCGAGCTGCTGGCGAAGGCCGGCGTCGAGGTCGACTACGACCGCCCGGCGACCGTCCAGTCCGCGGCTGCGGCGAAGTTCCTCCAGCTGGAGGCCGACTGGGAGGCGGCGTACCTGCTCATGCTGCAGGCCGCGTGGATGGCGGACAACCGCAAGCCCAACAGTCTCGAGGCCTCGATGGCGAAGGCCAAGGCGGGCCGGGTCGGCTCCGACATCACCCTGTCGTGTGTCGAGCTCTGCTCCTCGGTGGGGTACGCCGAGGGCGAGCTGCTCGAGAAGTGGGCGCGCGACTCCAAGATCCTCGACATCTTCGAGGGCACCCAGCAGATCCAGCAGCTCATCGTGGCGCGGCGCATCCTGGGGCTCACCAGCGCCGAACTGAAGTGATCCCCTACAGTCGGCGGCCGTGAGCATGTCCCCCCGCGTGCTCGTGGTCGCGGCCACGACGGCCGAGGCGGCGTACGCCCCTCCCGGGCTCCCGGTGCTCATCACCGGGATCGGGAAGGTGGCGGCCGCCTCGGCCGTCGCACGCGCCCTGGCGACGCGCCCGAGGATCGGTCTGGTGGTCAACATCGGGTCCTGCGGCGCCCTGCGGGACGCGATGGCCGGCGTGTACGAGGTCACCCGGGTGCTCAACCACGATCTCTCCGCGGACGCGCTGCGCGCGCTGCACTACGATCCGCAGGAGTGGCTGGAGGTCGGGATCCGCGACAACGGCCCGGTGACCGATGTCGCCCTCGCGACCGGCGATCTCTTCGTCACCGACCCCGCGGTACGGGAGACCCTGGCCGCACGCGCGGACCTGGTCGACATGGAGGGGTACGCCGTGGCGTGGGCCTGCCGTGAAGCCGGCGTACCCGTCCGGCTGGTCAAGCACGTCTCCGACAACGCCGACGAGGGCGCCCTGGACTGGGTCGCCCTCGTGGATCGGTCTGCTCGCGCCCTCGGCGACTGGCTTGAGGCGCATTTGACCTGACGGGGCCGGCCCGCGACCGGGCCGGCCCCGTCAGGATCTGGCCGGGGTCCCGGTCAGCGCCCGCGCTCGCCGGAAACGCCGGGAAGGTCTTCGCCGTAGTCGCGTTCGACCTCGCGGGCGATCCCCGGAGGGATGTGCGGCACCGGACCGGAGAGCTGCTCCTCGGTCTCGTCCTCGGAGGTGGCGGCCGTGGTCTCCGCGGTTTC
>Ga0164242_10006446_pt1 | contig 12901 bp, 11 predicted proteins | sample OricomgcompostMG_FD_108783 | JGI IMG/M metagenome (GOLD analysis project Ga0164242, IMG submission 108783) | Miracle-Growth compost microbial communities from Emeryville, California, USA - Original compost - Miracle growth compost (MG) ... | reverse complement strand
TTTCTTTGCCGAGCCTGGCCGGGGCGGGGCGGCCTGTTGTGGCTTATCCGGCCAGATGGTTCACCCGCTCGCGCCAGCTGTTAGAATGCGGGGCGGCCGCCGGAACGACCGCCAACAATCTCCCTAAAGTCTAAAACATGTCCTCGTTCAGTCAGTCATTCGGTGCCTCATCAGCCAGGTCGTGTAGCCTCCAGACCACGGCATCAACCCTCCATCGCGCCTTCTCAAGGTTCTCATGACGCCCGGACTACCTGCCGGTAATAGATGAAAGCCCATCTTCATAGCACTCGCCCATCCGACCTTGGCAAAAGTATGCGCCCTCGCGACGTGGCGCACCCGGCAAGATGGTGTTATCCGCACTCCTCGGCTTCTCGTCGGATCGCAGCAACCGACCAACTACTACGAGGAGGAGGAAGAGGGACAGCAGTAACAGCAATAGCAACAACAGGAGCACGACCTCTAGCCCTAGGCCCGTGACCTCGTCGAGTACCAGCCTGGGCCATCCTGACACTCCAACATGTCCCGACTTCATATCCGACGAAACGCACCTGGCGCCCCTCGACCCCGAAACTCCCGACCTGCGCGAACTCAACAACTGCCTCGAAGCGCTAGCCGTCGTCTTCCCCGATGTCCAGATCGACGTCTTCCGAGAGATGCTCTCGAGCTTCGACGGCGAGTCGAGACTGGCCCTCGTCGCGGACGCCCTGTTGAAGAATAAAGCCAGCTGGGTCAAGGGCCGGTGGCGCATCGCCGATGGAGGAGCAAAGCCCACCGATGCCAGACGCGCCGCGACCCGGCGGCGGGCGAAGGGCTCGCTGCTGCAGAACAACGAGGTGTTCAGGAGCCCCGGATACCAGAAAGCCGCCAAGGTGTTGGCGTGGCACGAGTTTAAGGGTCTATCGCGGCCGACAATCACCGCGGTTCTAGCAGAGTTTAACTACTCGTACCTCGACGCTCGCCCTACCCTCGTCGAGCTCTCGTCCCGATCTTGGTCCTACACCATCTCCTCCCTCTTCCTACGCAGGAAACCCGTTTCCTCGACCGAAGCCGAGAACCACCCCCTGGTGGTATGGAAGTCTTCCGGCCGGGGCTCCATCATCCCCTGTCTCAAATCGACCGGAAACGCAGAGCTAGACCGGGAACTGTTCGACTACCTAATCACGCCGCTGAAGGAACGGTCGCGCGCTTCGCAAGTGGAGAAGGACCGTTCGCTTGCCATGTCCCTCAACACCGCCGAGGCCGAGAAGACGAGCGACACGCACGACTGCGCCTGTTGCTTCACCAGCGCCACGTTCGAGGAGTTCACTTCCTGTAACGCGGAGGGCCACCTCATCTGCTTCCGCTGCGTGCAGCACTCCATCACGGAGGCCGTCTTCGGCCAGGGCTGGCGCCGGAACATCGATCCGGAGAGCGGTACCCTCGTGTGTCCCGCCGTGGACTCGACTGAGTGCAGTGGGCGCGTCCCCTCGGACCACATACAGCGCGCCATGCTCGAGGAGAAGCGCGGCGCCGAGATCATGCACAAGTTCGACCAGCGCCTGGCCGACCATAGCCTGTTGGCTAGCGACATGCCCCTGGTCCGGTGCCCGTTCTGCTCGTACGCCGAGGTCGATGACATCTATCTCCCCGTGCATGAGTCGGACTTGTGTGTCCGGACCGACAGCCTTTCCGGTCTGGCCTTCCTGGTGCTCTGCATTGCGCTATCCCCGCTCTTGCTCCTCGTTTCCCTCCTCTTTCTCCTTGCTGCCTCGCTCATAGGCTCGGGGCGGACCATCCGCAACTACATATCTACCCAGTTCAAAGCGGCACTCATACGCCACCGGCGCCGGCGTCGCGGTCTCAAGTTTGCCTGCCTAGCGCCCGACTGCGGCCGCACGTCATGCCTCTCCTGCAGCAAGGAGTGGGTCGACGTCCACGTATGCCACGAGTCCTCCCTCGTAGCCCTCCGCACGCAGGTCGAGCAGGCGATGAGCATGGCCATCAAGCGCGTCTGCCCGCGCTGCAACACCTCCTTCGTCAAGACGGCCGGCTGCAACAAGCTCACCTGCCCGTGCGGCTACAAGATGTGCTACGTGTGCCGCAAGGACATCGGCGGCTCCGACAACCCGGACGGCCCGGACGTCGGGTACAGGCACTTCTGCGACCACTTCCGGCCCGAGGGCGACCCGCGCCGCTGCAAGCAGTGCGACCGCTGCAACCTCTGGCAGTCCGAGGACACGGACGAGGTCCTCGAGGAGGCGCGCCGGGAGGCCGAGCGCAAGTGGCGCGAGACGGAGGACAGGGACCTCTCCGCGGCGGAGAGGGCGTTCCTCGAGACGGGCGTCGCTGCGGCGGGGCGGGGCAGCTGTGCGCGGCGGTCGCTTGAGTCGGTGTTTTTCGGTGGGAGGTGGCCCGCCATGTCGGAGGTGTTTGACATCTTGGTTGAGAATTTCTTGGTGTGAGGAAAGGGAGAACCCCTAGCTCTCACGTCTCTTTTGCCTTTTTTCTTGTATTTTGATTGGCAGTTGCCTCTTCTCTCACGACTTCATTCCCATCTCATTTTTTTTGTTCGCAACGGCGCAGGAAGCATGCACGAACCAAATCAGAGAAACTAGTTTCTCCTATTTCCCTATGTCTACGGTAGGGAAGGGGGAGGTTTCCGACCAAAGGTTGGGCTTGTAATATTTGCATTTGGGCCTGGGAGGCATCCGGGCAGGGGTTCTGTGCCTCTGGAAGGGGAAAATGAGAGCAAAACTATTATACCCCATGACGGACTGGAGGTTTCATAGGAGGCAGAAATCCAGCAACTTAATCAAACGTGATAAATATCTCTTCTATTTTACAGCTAGCGATCCCAAAACATGAGCTCGTATCCAAGTACTAAATCGGCCGGTTTTCGAGGTTCGATGAGGCTTTCGTCATACAAGTACTCTCTCTATGCAATTTCTCCCATTCTCTCTAATCGACCAGCTCTGCGGCGGCGCCGCTGATGGCCAGCTTTCCAGTCTCCTTCACCTTAACCTGGAAGATGACCTTGTTGCCCTCCTTCCACATCTCTGTGACGAGGGTCTGGCCAGGCAGCACCGTGCCGGCGAAGCGGACCTTGATGTTCTTGATGGGTCCGAACCTATTTTTTTCGCACGCTGTCAGTCCCAATGTCTTTTCAGACTAATCTTACTGCATTACCGGGACAAGATGGGTGGGGTTGTTGCAACGTACTTATCATAGACTGCCTTTCCGGCAATGCCGAAGAAGCAGAGACCGTGAAGGATGGGCTGCTTGAATCCGCCCATCTTGGCAAAGCCAGGGTCGATATGAAGAGGGCTAGAGAAAGGTGAATGTCGTTAGCAACAAAGTTACCCTAGGCTGATTTGCTATCCTCCTACGTCCCTCCCATCTCGGGAAGACCATAGGTATAAGAGGTTTAGGATTAACTCACTTGTAGTCGCCGCTCAACCGGTACACAGCAGCCTGCTCCTCAGTCGTCTTCTCCTCAACAACCACATCGGCCAGCCTCGCAGGCGGCGTATTCGCGGCGGTGCTCGCACCCCTATCCTGCGGCTTCTTGGGGCCGCCAAAGCCGCCGCAGCCGCGGAGGAAGACGGTGGTCTCGTTGTAGAAGACCTCCTCGCCGGTTTCGGCGTTGATGGTGGTGATGCCGTTCTTGGCGATGGCGGCGGAGCCCTTGTCGACGACCTCGAGGAGGCGGCCCTTGGAGATGAGCTTGGCCTCCGTGGGGATCGGGTACTTGCGGATCTCGAGGTACTGCTCGCCGTGCAGGAGCATGGTGGGCGAGAAGTTGGGGACGATGTCGTCCATGTTGTAGGGCATCTCGCAGCCGAAGGGAGGAATCACGCCGAAGGTGGGGACGACTTGGAAGTCGTCAGATCCCTCACTTTTGAGCGTTAGTTAGTTATAGCTGCTCGGTACGATCTTCACACGGATGATTTTTTTCAGTAGGGGACATGGAATCTTACAAGACGTAGCGGAGGTCGGTCCTCTTGGCGCCAATGCCGAGGTTGTACAGTATCACATCCCGCTCAGTGTAGTTGAACTCGGTACCTACAGGCTCAGCCTTCAAGGCCGCCCTGATAGCCTCGAGATACTGGTTCCCTGCAGCGCCGCCACTCTATATCGGGGCAAAAGTTGGTTAACAAAACTCGTGAACATTAAACTATATCAATACAAATGGTACAAAAGTTGCTTTTTGTGGGATACATGACATCATAGGCGCGTATACGGACGGGGACAAGGGCTAGATCATACCTGTGAGGCACCACCAGCCTTGTTCTCCATATTCGCCATGATCTTCTCCAAGCTCTCTTGCGTCTTCTCGGGGTGGTCCGCCCGGCCGTCGAAGGTGACGATGTCCTTCCAGTGCTTGACAACCTCCTCGGGTGTGAGGGGTACGTCCACGGGGAAGCCGTGGCCTCCGGTCCGCTGCCATCTGGTCTGTCCGACCCAGCCGCTGCCAACCTCGTACAGGCCGCCGGTGGGGTTCTCGGGTACCTTGTCGCTGCAGAGGGCGAGGACGACGGGTGCGATGTAGTCGGGCTTGAAGGCCTGGACTAGCTCCTCGGGTAGGATGGATCTTGTCATGGCTGTACCGGCATTGGGGGCGATAGTGTTGACGTAGATGTTGTACTTTTGGCCCTCGATGGCAATGGCGCGAGAGAAGCCCAGGATAGCAGATTTCTGAAGGAAGGAATTAGCTAGGGGTCTCTCTTGGGATAGGTCCTAGAGTTAAAAGACTTACGGCAGCGGAGTAGTTGGCCTGGCCAAAGTTACCATAGATACCACTGGTGGATGTGGTGTTCACCACACGGCCGTACTTCTGCTTGAGGAAGTAGGGCCAGGCAGCCTTGGTGACCTTGTAGGTTCCCCGGGCGTGTACGTTCAGAACGGGATCCCACAGGGTATCGTCCATGTTAGTGAACGCTTTGTCTCGGAGGATACCGGCATTGTTGACAACAATATCGATCCTGCCGAAGGCATCGATCGCAGCCTTGACAACGGCATCTCCGTCCTCGGCAGACGCCTTGACGCCAACGGCCTTGCCGCCCATCTTCTTGATCTCGTCGACAACACTGTCAGGGTTGACCAAGTCGTTGACAACAACCGAGGCGCCGCCCCGGGCAAAGGCCAAGCAGTATGCCCGACCAATGCCGGCGCCGCCGCCCGTGACGAGGGCTACTCGGCCGGAGAAGTCGACCTTCTCGCCGCGATCGCTCGGGCCCATCTTCTGGGACTCCTCGAGCAGGGTTAAGAAGTCATTGGGGCCGGTCGGGTGTTGGGGGTTGGAGAAGTCGACAACCTCGTTCCACTTCTTCAGGACGGCGCCCGCGGTGTAGCTGTCGTCGCACTTCAGGAGCTGGCCGCTCGACCGCTCCCACCTTAACTTGGCGGCGTGGCCGCCGCCGACCTCGAAGATGGAGCCGGTCTCCTGGGTGTTGCTCTTGTGCACCAGGACAGCCACGAGGGGCACAACCCACTCGGGCTTCATCAGCGCCAGCATATCCGGCGGCATGACAGTCTCGGTCATGCGGCTAGCGGCTATCGGGGCGATGACGTTCGCAAGGATGTTGTACTTGACGCCCTCCTTGGCGAGGGTCTCGGTGAAGCCGACCATGGCCAGCTTGGCGGCGGAGTAGTTGGCCTGGCCGAAGTTGCCAAACAGGCCCGCGGCGGAGGCGGTGTTGACGACGCGGCCGTACTTTTGCTTGCGGAAGTGCGGCCAGGCGGCGCGGGTGCACTTGTAGGCGCCCTTGACGTGGACCTTGAAGATCAGGTCCCAGTCCTGGTCCTTCATGTTCTTGAAGCTGACGTCGCGCAGGATGCCGGCGTTGTTGATCAGGATGTCGATGCGCCCAAAGGCCTTGACGGCCGTCTCGATGATCTTGTCGCCGTTCTCGACGCTGTCGTAGTTGGCGACGGCCTTGCCGCCTGCGGCCTTGATCTCGTCGACGACGACATCCGCAGCCTATTGGGGGGGAGGGGGCGTTAGTAGAGAGCTCAGGACCAAGGGTGGTGTGTGGTGGGGGGAGAAGGGCTCGTCTGTGCACACCTTTGTAGAGTTGCCCTCGCCCTTGAAGGAGCCGCCGAGATCGTTCACGACAACGCTGGCTCCGCGCGACGCAAAGAAGGTGGCATAGGCCTTCCCGAGCCCGCCGCCAGCTCCGGTGACGACGACAACCTGGCCGTCGTATCTTAACGTGTCCGCCATTAGGAAAGTGGGCTAATTGGTTACTCTGGCAATACAAGGAACAAACAGATCTCGAGGATAGTAGCTCTACAGGTGTTTTGAAGGGGAAAAAAAGTAAATAAATCTAGGGAGAAGACCTGGAGCAATTGTTCAAGTTGAGATAGAGTTGGAGAGAGAGTTCAGCAAGGTCTCGCATCCAAAGCATCTCTAAATAAGACGTGGCCGGCAAGTTTAACATACGCCTTGGTTATACCTCCAATTAAGCCGAGGCCCGCACGGCTCAGAGGCTACTTGCACTTCCAACCGCCCAATACGTTGCCGAGAGGGGTGGCACGCCAGCGCTAATCCCCATTCAGCCACGCATTCACATGTAAAGCCTGCCGGCAGTGAGGTCATGCAGACAGCATCAGACATGGGGACCCACCACGTTTTGTTTCCCCGAGACCAACCTCCATAAAACGGATACTACATGATCACATGGCTTTCGGACTGTGAATCCAGCAAAGTTGTCAGCCTCCGAGGGTCCATTGAGAGAGTCATGTCAATTGCAGACCATGGTTCCACTTCGAAACCCCTAAACCCCTATATTCAGCCAATCCAACCTTGTTCCACCCGTCGCTGTGCCATCGCTCTAGCTTCGCATACACAGGTACTGTGTAGAAGCCGTGACTCCTCCGTCAACCTTGGTCCAAGCTTCTTCCCCAAGCTTCCCCACACTCACGTTTTCCAAGGCAGATCGGGGCAAAAGCGGAGGTTGAATTGAGGCCTTTGTCAAAAGTCAAGCGGCTTTTTACCAAAGCAGAGAGAACAAGTTGGGTTTCGCTTTGGATAGACGACAGAGGAACACCGTCTGGACATACATTCGAAGAATTACTCGAAATTGAAATGTCCCAAACATGACCTCAACTCCAGAAGTCCCGCTACAGTCGCGGGTGATCGACGACAAGTCGCCCATCTGCATCCCCTTCATCCTCGAGCGCCTCAAGGCGCACCAGGCCCGAGACCCGGCCCGGCCGTTCATAATCGGCCTCAATGGCGTTCAGGGCGTCGGCAAGACCACCCTCGTCAAGGCCCTCGCCGAGATGCTGGACGACCGCGAGGGCCTCAAGACCCTGGTCGTGAGCATCGACGATTTCTACCTCAAGCACGCCGACCAGCTTGCGTTGGCAGCTGCTCACCCAGACAATGCGCTGGTCCAGAATCGGGGAGAGCCGGGTAAATTGTTTTCCCTCCTTGTTATTTTTGTGGATTTTTACCTTCCTCGCTTCGTTGCCTACCCTATGCATATCCTACAATTGCGGTGCGAAGCAGCAAAGTTGTTGCTCGCTCGAGGAAATGGCGGTAGAAGGATTAAGGAGGAGGGGGGGAAAAAGGCTCGAAAAAAAAGGGGGAGAACCCACCTTTCTAACCTGGAAAAATTTTATGAATAGGAACGCACGATATACCCCTCGCGCGGCAGTTCTTCGACGCGCTCTGCGCCGGCACGCCAACGCAGATCCCTCAATACGACAAATCCGCCTTCTCGGGGCTCGGCGACCGGGTGCCGGCGTCCGAATGGACGACCGTCAACGGGCCCGGGCAGGCAAAGATCCAAGTCGTCATCTTCGAAGGGTGGTGCGTCGGGTTCCGCCCGCTGGACGAGGCGACGATCGAGGCCAAGTGGCGGGCTCCGAGCCGGACGCTGCACCGGCACAAGCTGGAGCACCTGTTCTTCGTCAACGAGCGGCTGCGGGCGTACGACGCCGTCACGGACCTGCTGGACGCGTTCGTGCACATCGACGCCGCCGACACCGAGTACGTGTACGCGTGGCGGCTGCAGCAGGAGGAGGCGCTGAGGAGGGAGCGCGGCGCCGGCATGACGGACGAGCAGGTCGTCAAGTTCGTCGACGCCTACTACCCTGCCTACGAGCTGTTCTCGGACGGCCTGAGGGCGGGCATATTGCCGGATCGGCCGGGCAGTCAGTTGCAGCTCGTGGTGGCAAAGGACCGGAGTGTGCAAGAAAAGACCGTGTTATGACATGTTCTCTGATCAAAATAGCTAAAATAGCTACTACCCCTGTGCCACCACGCTCCACGCACACTACATGGTTAGCTGTCTAGGTATATAAACAGGTCCGTTGTTGATCCCCGTTATGAACAAAGATACCACGATCCGATGAGCAAGATGCAAATGTCAAGACACATTCATTAGCTAACGCCCCTCCGTCCCGTCTCGTAAAAAGTCGTGAGTGTCGTCCAGTCGTTTAGTCGTAGCCGAATTGGCAAGCTCATGCAGTCGCCTCGCTATGTGTATAGCTTGACGTAGGAAATGATTGAGCGCCCCCAATGCCACCCTGGCTGTAGAGATGATTCGTTCCTGTAGAGTACAACCCTGTATTTTTTTCCCCCTCTTTGTAGTCGGCGATACGGCCGGCCTCGTAGTCTGTTGTGTGTAGAAGGATACAATAACCCTCATAGGTATCATGATTTAGACATCGACATCCTTGCCCTGCATCATGGTCTGGCCCTCCTGCTTCAAGTCTTGAAGAGTGCGGCCTATGCCCTCGATCTTGCCGCGAACTGCTTCCTCCCGTGCTGCGACTTCGGCCTCGAACTTGACCATCATCTCCCGCTTGCCTCGTCGGGCCACCTTCATCTTCTGCATAATGCCACTGAACTGTTCGAGGAACCAGTCGCCCGAGGCCTCCCAGTCATCGATCGAGACCTGTGTGAAGAACTGGTGCTGGTCGATGCTATCTTTGGTCTTGAAGTGCTCTAGCTTTTCCTCGATTCTGTGGCCGGTTGGGACGGGGGCCGGCTGCAACACGGCTGTTTGTGGGTCGAAATCGAATGCTTGATCTCGAAGATCGGCAAAGTTCATTGCGTTAAGCTCAGCGTCGTTGTAGTCCAAGCTCAATCGACGTTTCCTGCTAGCCGGCTTGTCGCGGCGGCGGCTCGAGGTCCTTGCAAGAGAGGTGCTCTGCAAGTTTTGAACGGGTGGCGGTTGGCGTGAAGCGCGTGGCGTCTGCTGAAGGGCTTCCCTAATGTCCTCCGCGGTCACTTCAGTTGTTTGCATGCCAACAGCACCCTGCGTATTCCAGGTTGGATCCTCGACAGGGGTGAGGTTCTCAAAGACTGTCGAGCGCTTGTGCGCAAGATCCCGCTCCCGCAGTCGCTCCCGTTCGCGCAAGACCTCTTCCACCTGCAGATCGATGAAGCGGTCGCTCTTCTCCGACCTCATGCCGGGAGAGCCGTCCAGACTCCCGTTGACGGGGTTGGCGCCTTCGGGTCGCTCTACGAAGGAGTTGCGTTGATGCTCACGGGCGTCGCGGTGGGGAAGTCTGGTGCGCCTGAGAGTGTTGTTCCTTGTTGGGGTGTTATCGTAGTGGTAGTCATCCTGATAAGCAGGTTCTGGGGGCGAGGCTTGTTTTTTCTGCTGCCGTTGTTGCGGTTGCGGTTGCGGTTGTTGTTGCTGATCGTTCATGCCGCTCTGGGCGCCGCCGGTGTTTAGGGTCGCGGCACTGGGACCATTAGTGGCGGTAGGCTGAGGGATAACCCTGAGCATGCCATTCTCCCCAATCACGAAGGGGAGATGATCGTCACGGGAGTTCTGACGGTCAAACTGGGGCGGCCGCGAGTACGTGTTCTCACTGTAGTGCCGACCGTGTTGTTGGACCCTGTGCCTATCGGACGCCCCTCTGCTATCGGTCTCGTCGAACATGGACGCCACGGTCGAATCCTCCCAAATGCCACCATTCCCGTTCTGGGCGGCGGCGGCGGCGTGGCCATTCTCCTGGCCCCTCTCTAATGACGCGCCCCTGCTCCGCTGCATTGGGTGGTAGTGCTGGGGTGGGGGGCTCATGGCCGAGGTCGAGGTTGGTTGGTTGGCGAATCTTCCACCTTTGGGCACTGGAATCCTGGCAGTAGCAGCGATGTCCCTCCGCGACACGACAATCTGCGGCGATGGCTGCAAAGTCGCACCCGCGGTTGGCGCCGATGTTGCCATTCCCATCCTCGGACTGGTAGGGCCATTGTTGGGCCCGCCGGCTGGGCTGTCGGCATGCCTTGAAACGAACATGCCCATAGAGCCCAGCTTCTTCTTCGCAGTCGGCATCATACTAAGCCGCATCGACAGACCCTAGCCCCGGGGGGTGACTTGGAGGGGCTTGAGTGGAGGAGAGAGCTTGCTCGAACTGAGGAAAAGTGTGGTGTGTTTATTGTTTACGTGTGGCTGCGGGAGAAGTGACGCGTGTCTAGTGGTTAGGACACGATCGTGTGTGAAGTTATGTACGTAGGGCATGTACCTCGGTAGGGTATGTCAGGGCAAAACGTATGGCTGGCTGGCTGGCTCGCTGGCTGGCTTGTCTTGTGGCGACATGTATGGAGAGAAAGGACTTGACGAGGTTCGCCGGAGGCTATTATTATGTTTCGGAAACGCGCGTTGGGCTTGCGCCCACGATTCGACGAGACGGCGGGCCGTTGGGCTCAATAGGGGTGGGATGCAAAGATAATGCAGAAGGGTGCAGGAGGACAGCACGCGATTGTGGAGAAGCAGTCGAAGGGGGGGAGGCGAGAGAGATGTTGTTGCGTGGTTCCAATGGCTCCAATGGTGGTTCCCAGAGGGCAGGAGCGGTCCCGTATGGTTGGGGGTGGGTTTTGGTCGGTCACTTTTGGTGGGTTTGGCGTCTTCTGTCCTTTGGTCGCAGCGCGCTAAAGAGAAATTCTCCAGCCAGAGTGGAGGAGAGACGAGGGAGAGAGAGAGCGAACAAGCACGAGGTCAGGTGAGACGCAGGGTCCAGCCGTTCCGCACCGCCAGGCCGGCGCATCCTGAGAGGCCGCCCCGTTTCTTCTCCGGGACGCATCACGAATCAAACTTGTTCTGCATGCGTGCTGCGTCCCCGCTACCGCCCTTCATTTTGAGAGGGAGAGAGCACTCAGAGGAGGGCGGATTGACGATACAGATCGTCCCGTCAGACCGTTGAGTGTAATATATGCTGCATAGGAGTGCATAAGTACCCAACGCATCCCCCACAACTAACAAACCCATCCCCCCCCCCATGCCGCCTTTTCTCTGCTGCGTCCATCGCAGCCCGACAAGCCAGCACGCCCCCCCCCCTTTTTTCTCCCTTTACCAACCCCCTCTCACCCCACCTCCAGGAAAATCCATAGCGGCATGGTGACAGGGCAATGGCGATCGCAAGATGCTGGGTTCCTGTGGGGAGTTGGCGGCCAGCCAATGGACTTGCGAGCGCATTCCAGTCCCATTGTCCTCACGTAGCACCGAGGACACGGTTGGGCTGGGATGCCGAAGTTTGCATGCGCGGGATCTGAAGGTTTGGATGAGAGCGACGACATTCTGCATACACTGCCAGCCTTGTTATTCCCCCAGCGCGACCGCGGGAAACCAATGGGTGTGGTATATATCGCGTGCAGAGAAGTTAGCTCGGCATGCTCGTCGTTAGGTCAACCGCAGCTCGGGGAGGTTCCCTCGACACCAATTCCAATTGTCGCAAGGACCATCCGCGGAGAAGGTGCCGCAGTCTCTCGTAGAATATTCTCAGGTAGAATACGCAATCTCCAGTAGCAACAGTAGAGTGTAGAGGCACTACCCGGATGTCAAGTGGGCGCGGATAAGAGTATATGCTTCAACTCGGATGTATCTTCTCGAGTCGGGACATACAGCAAAGAGACTATCTCCCCGTTAGGCGGCCCCGCCTATGATTGCCACCTCCGCCACCGGATCCCGATGATATGTACCCCACATAAAATGTTCAACCGATAAGATAAGACCTGTATTTCTAATCCTCCGTAAATCGCCGCTCATCGTGCCACCGTCCACCTAACATACATACATCCATATACGCTTCGGTCAATCGAAATTTCCATATCTAACACCCCGACCCTCGTACGCGCGGGTTCCCTCACAATGGCGCCGACACTCGAAGCCTCCGAGGCGGCCGACGACGTCATCGCGCACCCGCTCAAGCAGAAGCCGCAGCTCGTCGCGCCGGAACCCGAGCACTGCCCGGGCCCGGAGTCCGAACAGGCCGGCACCGCAGACTCGTGCGCGGGCTGTCCCAATCGGACCATCTGCGCGTCCGCGCCCAAGGGACCCGATCCGGACATCCCCGCCATCTCGGCGCGGCTCGAGGGCGTGAAGCACAAGATCCTCGTGCTCAGCGGCAAGGGCGGCGTCGGCAAGAGCACCATGACCACCATGCTGGCGCACGCGCTCGCCACTAATCCCGAGAGCACTGTCGGCATCATGGACACGGATATCTGCGGGCCTAGCATACCCAAGATGATGGGCGTCGAGTCGGAAACAATACACGTCAGCGGAGCCGGTTGGTCGCCCATATCGGTGTTGGATAACCTGTCGGTCATGAGCATACAGTTCTTGCTGCCCAACAGAGACGACGCCATAATCTGGCGCGGACCCAAGAAAAACGGCTTGATAAAACAGTTCTTAAAGGACGTGGACTGGGGCGACATGGACTTCCTACTAGTGGATACGCCGCCCGGCACCAGCGACGAGCACCTGAGCGTCAACACATTCCTCAAGGAGAGCGGCATAGACGGCGCGGTCATAGTCACCACGCCCCAGGAGGTGTCATTGCTCGACGCCCGCAAGGAGGTGGATTTCTGCAGAAAGGCCGGCATCAAGCTGGTCGGCCTTGTCGAGAACATGGCCGCGTTCGTCTGTCCGAAGTGCGACCACGCGAGCGAGATCTTCCAGGCGAC
>Ga0164242_10006445_pt1 | contig 12902 bp, 14 predicted proteins | sample OricomgcompostMG_FD_108783 | JGI IMG/M metagenome (GOLD analysis project Ga0164242, IMG submission 108783) | Miracle-Growth compost microbial communities from Emeryville, California, USA - Original compost - Miracle growth compost (MG) ... | reverse complement strand
TGCCTGGCAAACTCTGCCACTTTGTCAATATACTCTTTCTCGATATCCTCAGGGATGTCGTGGTCCTTCCTGAGACAGATCGACGATCGTCTAGGCGGAACAGGCCGAGAAGCGACAGCAAATTCCCAGGGCCTTTCGCAGCCGGGTTTTCGAGATGAACTCACGAAAAGCCCCGAAAACATAATCGAGGTCCTGAATGACATGCATTCACTAGAATCACGACGTATCTATGATGAGCTGGTTCACTACCTATGGGATCACCAATGGAGCCCACAATAGCCTGAATGGCCGAATGCCAATATGGATGCTGCTGCGATAGCATCAATACAAGCAGCATTCCAGGCCTCCATCATTGAGAGTCTTTCCTTCGAGGCCATACGGCTACGGCAAGACGCCGTTGCAAGAGCATCTGAGGATACGTTTTCGTGGGTTTTCCAAACCGGCTCTACCAAGAAGACTGGGTGGCCAAGCTTTCCAGCGTGGCTAGAAGGCGACGTCAAACAGCCGTACTGGATTACTGGGAAACCTGGTTCTGGAAAGTCGACCCTCATGAGCTTCGTTCTTGAACACCTTCCCTTTTAAAATATCTCACTCCGTGGGCACGTGGACTTCCCCTTCTCATCATAAGCTACTATGCCTGGGTTGCTGGCTCGAGCTTGCAAAAGTCCCGTGAGGGCTGAATGAGAACTCTGCTCCACCAAAGCTTACAGGAGAATCCATCCCTCGTCTCTATCGTCGCACCAAGGCGTTGGGCGCTTTTAACAACACTGCGGAGTGTTGTAAAGATGCCTCCATGGCAGCAATGGGAGATAGACGAGACATTTGAGGCTCTCCTCTCCCAATGCAGCAAAACTGTCAAGCTTGCCCTGTTTGTTGATGGCTTGACGAGTTTGAGTCACCGCCGGTTCAGATAATCGACTTCATCCAAAGGCTCAATTCTCGGAGTGGCATCAAAATCTGCGTTGCCAGCCGCCAATGGACGGAATTCAATGACGCGTTCAAGGGCAATCCCATGCTCCGTATGCAGGATCTTACTACTGGAGGCATGACTCACTTCGTGAGAGTCAAGCTAGAGGGCAATCCAGGTTTCCTGGAGCTGGGAAAAGTATTTCCCACGGAAACTTCTAACCTCATCAACGAAATTATTAAGAAGTCAAGCGGCGTTTTCCTCTGGGTCTCCATCGTGGTAAGGCAGTACTGGAGGCTCTTACAGAGGGTGACGGGCTACCCGAGCTTCAAGCCACCATAGACCGGCTACCAAGTGACATAGCGCAGCTTTATGACCACCATCTGGGCCAGCATTGGGGCGCACAATATCTCGAAATCATCAAAGCTTCTCACCGTCTTCCGGGCTGCACACGGGCCGCTAAGCTACCTAAACTTGTGGCTGGCTGATAAGAGGTAGTCCCCTGTATTTGACATCAACTGTCTTCCTCCCGAAGCCATAGCAGGAGTTGCGGACCTCATGAAACGACGGTTAGACAGCCGAACTAGAGGGATCCTTGAAATCTCCCAAAACAGTACCATCGACTTTCTCCACCGAACCGCTAGGGATTGGGTCTCGAAGCCTGAGGTATGGGAGCCATCTCGTCCAGCGTTGAGGAGCCATTCGATTCATATCTCTTACTGCTTAAGGCGGAAACCATTAGGATAACAGACAAGCCCTATCTCGGAAACGAAAAACTAGAACTGCGCTGGGCCTTCATCAACAGATCTCTCTGGTACGCCGCGCACGTCCGGGATACGGCCGAAAGTCGCACGAAGCTCACGCCCATCCTCAACATGTTTAACAACGGAATTGACAAGGCAGCCGAACGTTACGTCGGTATATCGGGGTGGTATTCGCAGGTTCAAGGGACACAGATACGTCTCCACTGGTCGTCATGCCAGAGGCATGACTCGCTGGGAAATTTCGAGAATACCTTTCTAGGACTGACCGCCCAGTTTTGCATTATTCCATACCTGCGGGAAAGGACGGTATCAAATCCCAACGTCATGAAACCAAGGGCATCAAAAACGTGCTCATCGGTGTTAGAAAACGCTGTCTTTGGATATCTTGGGGTTACAGACCCTGACGGCAACTCGGAGGATCGCGAATTCCACATCAGCCGAAAGAAAAGACTAGAGACCATTGCGTTTCTGCTTGAGCGTGGCGCCAGTCCGAAACAGGAGATGGTTGGTGGTAGGCTCATCATTGACGAGGTGAGGACGAGGAAAGCAACTGAAAGGGACCAGCCGAGGACAGGTACTGGACAAAGGTTGAATCGTTGTTAGCTCCAAAACGAGAGAGCACGATGAAATCAATCTTTAACTTCCGGTGGAGGAGGAAATCTTGAACTTGTATATATCTACATATATATCTGGATCTGGTGAATGCCTCCAGATACGATAATATGACATTTGTTACTAAGGCAAGACTTGAATATGGCTCTAGGGGTGCTTTTCGAGGTGGTCTCTGGCTGCGGTGACAACTAGTAGCATGTTTATTGCTACTAGACCTTACTTCATCTCCTACAACTTATTATACCTGAAGACCCTGGTTGTCTAACAAACGCAAATACAGACTATCCCTAGCGAAGGGGGTGAAGAGCAGCATGGCTTGGTATATTGTTGATAAGGCAGGCTGTATGTAACATAAATGTCGACCCCACAGTCAATGTGGTATAGCGGCGGACACTGACGTACATTGTCTTTAGGCGGAGGTGGGGCTCGGATATTACGTGGGCTAAGAAAGGGCCATTCGGGAGGGTATTACTGAAGATAACTTATTGCTATTAAAGGCGTTGGAACTAGATATAGGTGGATATTTGAACGACACGGACTTCCAGGACCCTTTCTTCGGCGGTCAGTATGGGGACCTGCTTAGGATCAAGAAGCTGGACCCTTCAGGGCTGTTCATTACCTGCCCTAGAGTTGGGAGGGAGGGGCGGATTAAGGACGGGCAATGTAGAGTTTATTAGAATCACCGGGTCCCCACACTACTATTAAGTACCTAAGGTAGGTATGTCAAGTAAAAAGAGGAAGAATCAGAAAGAATGAATACTTGGGCTTTAACTTAGCAATGTCCTAGTAATCCCGTGCTCATTCACCTAGAGAGATTGCTTAAATATGACTGTCGCTAAGGCTCTCTGCACAACCTAAACAATATACTTCAGCAACGTGTCTCCTGAATCTTGAGGAGATTTGCAGGCTCCGTCATATGTGTCACCTCGGACGAAGTCCGGTTCTGCCGAATTCCCCCTCCCCAGACGCACCAGTGTCTCCTCAGTTTCGACGTACAGCGGCCAGCCAAACTGCTCTGTCAGAGCATGTTCCGGATCCTTGGCAAACGCAACCCAGACAGACTGAAAATATCTGCTAACGGCCAGCTCCTCCGGTGTGTCGGGAGCGTATGTGTCCGAAGTGCCAAATACCATGGGTATATCACCTGAGAATAAGTCGTTAGGCAAAAAGAAAAAGAAATTCAGACAGGGGACTGTAATGTACGGCGGGACGTACTAGAATGGTAGGTTTGCAGCCATGGGAGAGGGTTTAGGTTTGGAAAATCTCCAAAATATCTGTACCGCCAGATTGAGCTACCGGCTTCCTGCCGAGCTCTGTAGATTGCTCTCGCGTGGTTAGCGTGTACCACTCACCATCACGGTAATACAGTTTCGTTTGAAAAGCACGAACCTGGCAGCTTTGGCCGCAGGGCAGATAAACATGCCATTCGATAGCATATCGATCAGTTCTTGGTCCGGTGCTGATCCTGTAAACGGCTGAAACAGAGAGGTGAATTCGTTGTCACACGTGCCAATTATTTGAGGCTACAGAAATAACAAGGCGTCAATATCAGAACCTCCTTGAGGGCTCCGAGAGAGCTCAGAGCCTGACAGAAAGAGTAAATCTTACCAACTGTGCATACAGCCCCCGAACCTGGAGATCCGTATAATTTGAGAAACTCGTCTCGTTGTCTGCTTGTGGCTGGAAGTTGAGCATCCGGCCGCCGTTTGCCTTTGGATCATAGCGGTTAAGGATGTCCATGATCTTTTCAGGCGTCGCTTCTTGCATACAAGTAAATAGTTCGTCCTTATTGCCTTCGCAGCCAAGCCGCTCGGCCACGTAGGTGAAATTTGAGTAGTCAGTGGGATCTCCCGATATCTCGCCTTGGCCAGACATCATGATAAAGCCTCGAACCAAGGGGTCGTGGGCCCAGGCATATATGTATTTGTCCACGGATGAACTTCCAGCTGAGTTTCCGAAGAGGATCATCTGGTTGGGGTTCCCTCCGAATTTGTGAATATTCTGATATACCCACTCAACACCTTTGCGGATATCCAAAAAAGCAGGATTGAGATTGCGCCCATCGAGTGCTTCCGCACGAGGAAAGCCAAAGATGTTCAGTCGATAACTAGACCTGCGTCAGTTCCTAATTGCGATTACATGGTGTGATTAGTTTTCTGTGGGAGGGTAAATGAGAGACGAACTTGATTGAAACAACGATGATATCTTCGTGGCCATCCACAAGGCGCGTACCTCGTTCGTACGGCGTCGAGCTGTCTCCGGTCATCAAGGCACCACCGTGGATCCATATCATGACTGCCGATGTGCCAACGTTCTTCTCCCCGTCATCACTCTTCCGGCTCTGCCGAGGGGCCCATATATCCAGTGTCAGGCAGTCCTCTGACTGGTTTGAGCTCTGAGTAGGCTGGTATCCCGGGAGGTGCTCGGAGAACAGGCTTCGAGCGGCGCTGACAGGAGAATGCTGGTAACAAGACGGAGCGTGCCTCGTTGCGTCGATCACCTCGTTGGTCGCACTTTTGCTAACTGGTGGCTTAAAGCGCAGGTTCCCCGTAGGTGGCTCGGCGTACGGTATCCCTAGGAATTGTCGGACGCGCGGACTTTCAGGTGATACGGACCCCTGGAGAGTAAAGAGGGAAGTCTTTACAACCAAGTCATCTTGGCTGTCTTGTATGTATGAGTTTGGATTGAGTCCATCATCGTACATCCGTTGCTGCCCCAAGTCTGGCGGCGGCGCTTCGTGAGGTTCTGCGGCGATAACAAACCGGTGAATCAGGAGGATTATCTGTGTAAGTCCGACCAATTTGGTCCGTCCTAGCACCACAACCATGTTGTTTTTGGTTGGCACGATGAGACTCCTTTTTGGGCAAAAATTTAAAAAAAATCGAACCCAGATTGGCATGGGCGTTTCGGTGCTGATAAAGATAGACTCGCCATTGCCTATCTTTCAATATCTCTCCCGATACTTACGAGTTGCACTTTGTCAGTTCGGCGTTGTCAACTCGTAGTTTCGGTGCCTCTCCCCGGCCAAATGTGGGGCTAATGAGTCAAAACTTGGTTGGAGCTGAACCTTTCGGCCGCGTATTGGTGGGTGAACAATATCCGACCATTTCAAAGCTGAATCATTAGGGCAGACCGGGAATCTTTACCCAAGAAATCCTGGGGAAGAGGCCGGGGGCGAAACGCTAAGTGACACGCGGGGAACTCGCAGGGGAGCATCGCGGGGAACTCTAGAGTATGCTAGAGACAATAGTTCATCACGAGGCTGGCACGGAGATGGCGAAGGTGTGCTGCCTCCATTTGGTCTTCTCCCTTCACTCCTGCGATGTCCCGGCATAAAGAGACTAGTGCTTTGGTATAATAATATGTGCTACTTCTCTGATATCCGTGATACCTTTCACAGTCCAAACGCCCTACAAGTTCCTAAAAAAACAGCAATACCATCCGTCCAGTGTCTAAGCTCCACAACAGTTTCACAATGAACAAGCAGCCTGGTGACGAGACAGTCGAGCACCATGAGAAGGCAGATGTGAAGATACCTGACATCACCGACGGCGATGAAGATGCCGAGGCGCCGGAGATCAGGGGTCTTGACCTTGATGAGATCTCTCCTCGATACTGGTATTCCTTCAGATTCGTTGGTTCGGCGACGAGCATCGTCCTGCTTGCCATATGCCTCTATGTCGGCTTCTCGCTCCCCGTAGGTCTTGGTCAATTTACTACTGTCATCTGCCACCACCACGAGAGATAACTTGGCGTTGCTAATATCTCCATGTCATGCATTTAGGCAAGCTGTCTGCAGGTGATCAACCAGGACCTTGGTACGATGTACTTCACCCGCCTGCGCTATTGCTCCCACTAATGCCGTATGTAACAGGCCCTTCGCCCATATATATCTTCATCACGACTGCCGGTTCATTGGTAACAGGGGTAGGGCTCTTGCTGGTCGGCCGCCTTGGAGATATCATCGGCCGCCGGTACTTCTTGATCGGCGGACAGCTCCTCGGTGTCATCGCGTCGGTCTTGTCAGCCAAAGCAACTTCCATCAACATGTTGATCGCAGGATCCGTCGTTCAAGGATTTGCGGCCACTGCGCAGCTCACATTTCCCTACGTCATACAGGAATTAGTCCCAAACAAGCATCGAGGTTATGCTCAAGCTACCATGATTGCCGCTGTCCTTCCCTTTGCGGGCTTTGGACCTGTGATCACACGTAGCCTCATCGATCATACAGAGCAAGGCTGGCGGTACGTTCGTTCCAAGTGGCCGCCGGTGTGAGAAGGTAGCTAACAACTAGGCAAAGCTGGGTATACTGGCTCAATGCCATATTCTGTGCCCTATCATTTGTCCTGCTCTGTGTTTCTTACTTCCCACCGAACATGAAGCAGCTGCACTCTGGGCTCACCTGGACTAAGGAGCTCAAGGAGCTGGACTATGGCGGTGTTGTCTTGTACGGTGCAGGACAACTGTTGATTCTGCTGGCCCTCGGTTAGTCGATCATATGATTTCCCGTCCTCAAGACTTACCAAAGGAGGATGCTAACGAAATCCGGTTGCTCAGCCTGGGGTGGTGCTGCTTACTCGTGGAGTAGCGCTCACGTACTCGCTACGTTGATTCTAGGCTGTGTGCTACTCATCGCTTTTGGATTTTACGGCGAGTCTAACCCTCAAAGCACGGACATGACGACTCCCTTGCGCTAACATGCATTTTCAGAGGCCTTCGCTCCTCTCAAGCAGCCCCTTTTACCGACCAAGATTCTCAAGAACGGCAACTATATCGCCATTGTCATCGTCGCTTCTGTAGGGCAGATGGTGTTTATCTGTATGTCTGTGCTTTGGCCACAGCAAATCGCGGCCTTATATAGCACGGACAATGTCCAGATAGGATGGATGTCGGTTAGTCTTGGTCCAGCTCCGTTTGTCGTCAACTTAACCTTTTCTTACGCCTCTTGCTTGGCATGCATAGTGCACATCTGGTCTCGCCCTAGCCATAGGCGAGATTATTATGGGTCCTCTACTTAAGCCTCTGGGACACTCGAAATGGCAACTGATCGCGTCTTCTGTTGGCCTAACTGCCTTCCTTGGAGCAATGGCTGCTACAACCCAGTCAACTCAGGGCATGGCTCTTGCTGTAAGCTCCAACCACCCCCCCCCCCCAATGACTTCTTTCATACACCTTAGGTACACGATGTGCTTAAATACGTATTCTAGTTTACGGTTTTGGCCGGGTTCTTTACAGGTTGGCTAGAACTTATCGCCCTCGTCGGCAACGGTCTAGTCAACCGGCCAGCCGATCTTGGCCTGGCGAACGGGTTCCTAGGTTCTGTGCGCAACACCGCAGGGAGTGTATCGAGTAAGAATTGGCGTCTTATTTGTAACCTACGCATACGAAGCGTCATGTTTTCTAACTAATGGTCTTTTAGTCAGCATATATGTTGCCATCCTTGAGCGTCGTCTTGCCGTCAACCTTCCAAAGGACGTCACGGAAGCCGCAGTGTCAGCGGGCCTCCCCCCCAGCTCGGTTGATGCCGTCTTGGGAGCTATTACCAACGGGACGGCCGCCGCAATGGACGCTATTCCGGGAATCAACGCCAATATCAAGGAAGCTGTTGGAGATGCAGTCAAGACTGCTTATTCATCCAGTTTCAGCACCGTTTACCTTGTTTCCATCGCTTTCGGCGGCGCTGCAATCCTCGCTAGTATTTTCACCAAGGATATCGATCAGTACATGACAAACTACGTCAGTCGGAGAATTAACGGCGTTGTTGCAACGGAGGTTCCTGTCAAGGAGAAGCAGGTAGATGCCTTGGATGCATAAATAAGCCTGATCGGGAGGGTTTAGGCGCTTTTAGCTTTGACTTCCAATCTACGTTTGCGGTGATTGTGTTGCGCAGGGCTGAAAACAACTTTCTTGACAGAGATCCAGTACACTGGAGAGGTTTCGTTTATTACACCCAGCCCTGGCGGGAAGTTATCCAATACTCTCCCTATGCATCTTCGCGAGCCATGTCTGTCCAAACCACCTGCGCATCGGCTTCCCGAAAGCGAGGAACACAAACACCACGCAGTTATTTGCTGCCAAAACACCGCAGAAGATCCCTGCGAAGATACGGATGTAGCCATTCTCCGAGATCCAGTCGATAACCGCGAACCCAAAGCCGAATGATATGGCCTGTTTGCCAATGTTCATCGCAATGAGCATCTCCGGTATGTTGGCATTGTACGAGTCGATCGCATAAGCGAGTGTGTAGGTCAAGTAGAAGAAGACCCCTATTGTGAGATGTCATCGTCAGTTATAATTCGTTCGTAGACGTGGTCCCTCCGTCCCCACATTGAGACGTACCGAATTGGAAGATGCCGACCGTAAAGACGAGGCCAACCCAGTGCAGTTGCCGCTCTGCCGCGTATCCGTACAAGATCAGCGACGCCGGCGACACAAAGAGCACGACGACGAGGCACCAGAGTCGATACTCAGAATCTCGAATATTATTGTTTTGTCTCGTCAACTTTGCTGCGAATCGGTCTGGGACCGTAGCGAAAGGGCCAGCCGCAGCAAGGTAGCCGATTAGCGAGGAAATCGCCACAAGTCCGATGTTTTCCTGTGTACGAGCAGTCAGCTCGGGGTACTTGATTCGATGTATAATCGACGGTTTATTAATGCTCGAACCCGAGCCATAATGTACGAAGTCGCGGGCTCTCTTAGAGTGGCCCACGAATATGGCGGCGCGGGGACGATAACTAGAAATGTCGACGTGAATGCAAGACCCGAAAGCCCAATAATCATTCCTAGATTCAATGAATCAGCTTTCCATCCCATTTCGTGACCTGGAGTTCATTCTCCTTACCGTATGTAGCGCACACCCAGAGGACTGGCGGGACCAAAAAAAATAGGCAAATGACCGGGCCTTGAATAAACCGAAGGTTAGCATGTGCACAAACGTTGCCCGAAACCCCTGGACGAGGCCGGGGGCCGGGGGCCGAGGAGCGTACCATCATCATGAAGATGGGAGATTTAAGATCAATTGTACCAATAAACTTTAATTGTTGCCGGCATGATTTGCGTGGTCGTGTAGGTTGGGCAACACCTTGTTCCTGGCTCTTTTCCTCCATGCCGCTTACGTCCATTGCGGTCGAAGAGTGTATCTCGGAACCGCCAGTGGTTCTGAAAAACATGGTCTCCTCAAAGAAGAAGAACGTCCTGAGGAACAAGAGGCATCCGAGTCCAAACTCGACCCAGAAAAAGAGATTATAGGACAAGCCGCCGGAGAGCATGTAGCTAGCCGTGAGCGCACTGCGAGTGCCAGTAACAGCCAATTGTGACATGTTAATCTAGACTCTGGCAATTGCCTTCTTCGTGGGTGGGCCAGTGCGGAGCCTGTGCTGGGGGTTTGCGTCCGGTGTTAGGGATGTGCGTGGTGTGCTGACTGGGGCGTAGTTGAGGAGTTCTATTCTGCCCCCCCCCCGGGGTGTAATTGCCACAATCCCCCTCCTTCTTGCGTGGTTGATGCAGGAGAGCCACATTGGGGGCCAGAACCTACGTCCAGCAAAACACTTAACAGTGCTTCAAAGCAGAGCTTGCCCTACAAAGCTATCCACTACTTGTTTTGTGGCCTCCGCCTCTTCATCCTTCCGTACAGCACGGAGCGTCAATGCAAGGTTCATTAAAGTTACTAGCAGGTCCGGATGTCCATCGCCTAAAACTCGCTTTTGCAACTCCACTGCTTCACGCAACAGAGTTTCCGCCTGGTCATACCTCTCCTGTCTGTACAATACTAGTCCGAGTTTGCTCATGCACTGGAGAGCCAAAGGGTGTTCCAAGCTGTTCATCTGCTTGAGCAAATTAAGAGCGTCGCGGAGCATCGAGTCGGCCTCTTGATATTTCTCTCGCTCGAGGAGGGTTTCTGCAAGGTTGTAGATACCCGTCAGTGTGTCCAGATGCTTCACTCCAAGTACCTTCTTCTGCAGCGCCAAGGATTGGCGGCGAACCATTTCAGCCTCCTCATGATTTCCATGACTCAAAAGAGCCCTTGCGAAGTTGCTCATGGCTGTAAGTGCGGCAGTGTCTTCTGGGCCAAACTTCTTCTCCAACAGGTCTAAGGCTTTCTGGTGCGTTATCATGGCATCCTGAAGGTTCCCCTTGTCGAGACATGTCTGTGCAAGCACACTCATGGAGCAAGGCGTCGACGCATGCTCAGTCACCTGCAGCTTCAGAAGCAGTTCCCTAGTCAGTTGAGTTACTGACTCGAATTCCTTCTTCAGATCCCCCTTGGAAGTCTTCTTAATTTCGTTAAGCAAGGTAGTGATCTCGCCGTTGTCCAAACTCTCCGCTGCCGAATAGAGAGCTTCTTTACCCGCCCATGCTCCTTTCCGGTACAGTCCAAGGGTTCTGTAGCACTCATGCATCTTGATCAAAAGAGAAGTTGTGGCAGGCCGATCAGTAGAATACCTCCGGAACTCTAGCGTCCTAGCGATATGTGGCAGATATTTCATCCAAATGCTCTTATTATTGTGCTCTGGATGCGGAAAGAGCGTCAACTGGATCCGTATCGTGACTGTGACCCACTTCTCAAGCTCTCCTCGCTCCTCCAGCCAGTTGCGCATCACTACATGCACAAGTCTGTGCACGGTGTAGAGGCGGTCGCTGTCACTGTCGGTACTGCTCTCCTGCTTCGTTATGAATCCGTATGCTTGCAGCGTACCAACTGCCTCATAAGAATCTAGCACGGAAGGAACAGGAGGCAGGATACTCATGGGAATGTCCTTTTCGCGAAGAAATGACATATATTCCAAGTACCTGATGGCAAGTGGGTTGTCTCGTAAAATTTGGCGAAACGAAATAAGCCATGTTGTGGCAATTGGGTTTTCCGCATGTTCGTAGCGGCCTCTATCCCCAAAGTCCTTGCTCAGGAGTTTGATCAATTCCTTGTCACTCGACTGGCAGAAATTTAGGTACATCCTAACTGTGATTGTTTGTTGTTTGGCCATGAAGGCTGAAGCCTGCCGGATCGCAAGGGGAAGGTCAGCCAGGTAGTCCAGCAGTGTATTGAGAGTGTCTGTATCACATGAGACTTGGGAATCCGTCAGCCGCTTTAGAAACAGTTTGATGGAGTCATGCCTGCCCAGTTTCCCGAGATTCGAGATATTGGGGGTGTCGAGGTGCACGGCAACATGGTGATTCCGAGTAGTGAAAATGATGGAGCCCCTTGAGCTGAAGGGAAGAAAGCTGTAAAGCGGCGCAGGCCCCTCAAAAAACAATTTCTCGTCGTCAGCGTTGTCTATGATCAAGAGCCACTCCCAAGCACTGTCTTCCAAGGCTTCTTTCACCAGTAACATGACGTCTACCTCACTATCCTCGAGCCCTTGGAGGTTGAGATGTCGACCGATCTTTAGGTAGGCGTTTTCAAAGGTGGCAACGTCAACAGCAGGTACCCAGAAAATGCTGCAGTCGGGACATTGATCGCGGATCCGAAAAGCGGCCTCGAGCACGATTTGCGTTTTCCCAATGCCACCGAGACCTTCGATAACAGTGTACTGGCAAGTGTCCTTGTCCCTGCTTGGGGGTGCCGTCTCAAGTAATCGAGCCATATCCGACTCGCGTCCGACAAAGTCTTTGTTGCGACCGAATGGAACAACCCAGCCGGGCCTATGGTAAGGAGAACAATGCGTGTGATTGAAAGGAACTATATACAGGTAAAATGTTAGTGTCAAATGCCATGTTACCGGTCGTTTTCCCCCATTAACCTGCAATGTGTTGCCTTTGGGACATAGATCACTGCTGTAGATACCGCATGACTTCGCTTGTCTTGTCCTCTCTGTCGGATCTATAGCTGAGCGATTCCCTCTCGCCTGTCTGGGGGAGGCGAAGTGGCACCTGGCGCCCCTGGAATTGACGAAGAACTTCTTCCTTACGGTACGTACCTCCTGCAAGTACTTTGGCACACATGTCGGCCTTCTGTGAAACTTCGGCCAATTCCAGATAACCCTCCGTTACAAGTTTGACATCATCAAGCTTCTCATGCTCATGCATGCCGATGTCACCCATGTTCGGAACGTTGAAACGGAAATATCTTCCAGACTTGGCAGCCTTAGCGTCCTCGCGACGATAGAAGTCGTTCGCAGTTATCTCTGTCTCGGTCGCGAGCTCTCCCAAAAGCTCCGCTACATTGTGCAGCTTGGGCTCGAATTTGCCAGGATTTCCGACTCCGGTGCCGAGGCTTATTATCACCTGGTCTCGGCTTTCGAACACCTCACTGGCTTCACCATGGACGAGCTGGACGGGGTTGTTGCAGAGCAATGCTCCGTCACGGTACGTAGTGCCTCGAACAACCATTGGCTCAAAGAATGTGAGGGCAGCGGATGTTGCACGGCAAGCTTCCCAGACGTGCATATATTCGAGGCTTTAGATCAACGTCAGCATAGATTATCTCGTCTGGTAGCCATCTCGCCCAAACTTGCCTAGCAGTAGGTAACCGGAAGTTACGATAACTCCGTAAGATAGCAGGTTTATTCACTCTCACAATATGAGCAACAACGAAACTAAACAATCTAGTTAGCAATCTAACAACTCTCTTATCTGAATAGGATGCGAGAGATTTCGCCAGCTTAGTGCACATGCTTCTGGGA